>JAEEGL014985577.1_pt1 | contig 30713 bp, 21 predicted proteins | sample 9134231 | NCBI WGS metagenome assembly JAEEGL01 (sample SAMN16246548, study PRJNA631951) | gut metagenome | biome: gut microbiome; feature: rumen; material: fiber-attached | host: Bos | place: Iran: Karaj | collected 2018-10 | reverse complement strand
TGTCAACCGTGATAACGGCTCCGCTCCATCAACCTGCTCGCCTTGTCCTGCGACAAGCCGACACCGTTGATGTCGCTCCGTCGGGCTTCGCCCTCCTTGCCTTACCGCTCGCCGCGAGGCACTGAGCTACTTCCGCTTAACTATATATTCAATTGTCAATCGCAAAAATATTGCTCCGTATCAGAAATTTTATGACAAACATTCATAAAATTCAAGTATAAATAAGAAACTCTGTAAACATTGAACTGAACCCTAAAAACTTGATAAAGTAAAAACCGGTTTTAGGATTTTAGTTCATCTGCTAAGAAAAGCAATTATGTTCTTTTTCCCAGCCAACCGTTGTTGGTTTGCCATGCCCCGGATATATAACTGTATTTTCGGGTAAGGTAAATATTTTATTCTTTATATTTTCGACCAATTGCTCAAAATTTCCACCTGGCAAGTCACAACGACCCACGGATTCATAGAATATAGTGTCTCCGGAAAACAATTTGCCGTCAGTATAGTAACAAACTCCGCCTTGTGTGTGTCCGGGAGTATATATTACTTTTATTTCGTTCTTACCCAGTTTTAGAACATCACCATCTTCAATAAATCTGTCTATTGTCGGAATTGTTATTTCGGGCATGCCCATCATCGGCATGTAGGTATTTACGCTTTTTATCCAGTTCATATCTGCTTCATGTACAAGTACCGGTATTTTAACCTCTTTGTTTGTTAATTTATCGTTGCGAATACCTGCAATATGATCAAAGTGACCATGAGTCAGAAGGATGTATTTTAGGTTAATATTATTTAATTCAAGTCGATTTTCCCCAACATCACTCACTGCAATCTTATTATCATCTAATAAAACTTTGTCCCATATATCGAGTGACGAACAATCTATAAGAGCCGTTTCACCCGTTTCTTCGTCCGTCAAAGTATAATTATTATTGTCAATAGGCGGTACAACAAATGTTTTTACTATCATATGATAATTTTATAATGAATGTTTTTTTTCTTCAATTAAAAAAGAAGGGAAATTTTTAATCCCCCTTCTTTTTCGGTTATGAATAATTCATTACTATACTTTTTCATCAATATGATTTTCTTCTGCAATTTCAGGAGTTTGTTCCGGTTTAGATTTCTGTGAGTTTTTATATATCGCTAATCCGGCACATATAGCTGCAACTGCTGCCACAATACCTATTGTCCATTTACCTTTTTTAGTTTGACAGAATTCTTTAACTCTTGTCCAAAAGCTCTTATCTGAAGAGGAAGTCTTTACAGGTGGTTTATTTTCATTTGTACCGGGAGTATTTTCTTTATTTTTCTCTATAATATTCTGACATTTTTCTTTAATTTTGTGAAGCAAAGTATCACCTTCTGTTATTTCTTTTGCATCACGGTTAAATAACTCCCTATAACTTGCCCCGGAAGATTTACCTCCGTTTAGTCCTTCATTATGTTCCCAGTCTGTTTTTGAGTTAATTAGATTACTCATTAATTTTTCTTGGAATGTTTTGTTAGTATAATCTGTTCCAAGCGCTTTTGTAAGTTTAGCTTCCAGTTCACGTTCAATTACGGAGTCTCTGTAAGGACGTAATACTGAGTATTCATATTCATAATGCAAACTATCGCTATTTTTTACAATTTTCATAGCTTCTTCGTTGCTAATTGTTTTACCGTGCTTAATTAATTGTTCATTTTTGATTTTGCCTAAGAACCTTTCCACGTCTTTGTGCATTTGGGCTTTGTCAACTTCATTCAATTCTTTATCCAAAACTTCTATAGGCATATCATAAGCGTGAGCTGTTTTATATCCTGTTACTCTTTCTGCTTCGCCATCAAAAGCTTCGTCAAAGTTTTTATCCGCAAGACCTTGACAATTTGTTACAATCGAAGAACAAAGCATTTTTCGTGCTTCCAAATCTGTTAATTCGCATGGAGCAAATCTTGACGGGAAGATTGAAAAATCAGCCGCGCCAGCAAGCGGTTTGTTTGGTGCAAAACCGTTTAAGTATGCAAAACGTCCACGTAATAGAGGATTCGCATTCATCCTTGCTATAATTTTTCTTATAGAATCTGCTTCAGGATTACCTTCTGTTAGTTCACCCCCCATTACAAGTAAAGAACTGTCGTTTTTGCCCGCACCTTCGGTTACGTACTTTTCAAAAGTTCTCAAAACGGAATCAAGAGCCTTTTGTGCATCAACTCTGCCCCATGCAGTTATAACTTTAACAGTGCTGTCGGGTTTTGAGGCTTCTTCTATGTATTTGCTGTCAATGTAACCTAAAACATCGACATTTCTATCTGCCAGACCAGCTATTACTTGAGCATAATCTCTTTCATGACCCGGAACTTCTTTAAGTTTTCCCAGAGTCTCAAGTACATCTTTATCCAGCCTACTGATTAGGTTCAATTTATTTTGTCTTTTTATTTCACGAATGTGCCCTAAGTCAACAGATGTTTCATTAACCTTATTCGGATCCATTGTTGCATATCTGTGAACTTGCATGCCTCTCAATCTTTCAGGTATTATTTTATCCTGTGGGAATGTATATACAACATCATTTTTAGCATTAAAATACCCACCTGGACCGCTTTGGATGAACGGACTCATATTTGGATCTTCAAATGCATTCATAATACCGACGAATTTTCCTTTTTCAGCAAGTTCTTTTAGCAAATCATGAGACCCCGGAGCCAGATTTGGATCTGTTGTCAATGCTTTATGGTATCCGGGAGAAACAGTATTAACAGAAGGCATATAACCTTGCTTTGCGTATAAAAGTGCGTTTCTGAACGGTGAATAAGAACCTTGTTCATCGGCCATTACATCAGGCATTTTTGAAGCAAAATATCTGTTTAATCCGCCTTCTCCCTGCTTCATGGCGTTTATAAAATCCGGGTCATTTTCTACTGCTGCTAACAACTCTCTGTCTGCAATGTTCATAAACATATTCATTGGCGAAGTTCTTTGGATATACCCTGCTCCGGCATTATGTGTAATAAACTCCGGTTTTTTGCCCTTCCAAAATTCTTCGCCTTGTACGGCTTTTTCTGCCATATATTCCGTTGCGTATGCTCCTTGGGAATCATTTAGTATAATCGTTGCGGGATCAAACTTATGTCCGTCTTCACTTGCCACTTCACAAATTCTGGGTAGCAATTCAACCATAGCTTTAGCAGAACGTGCATCACCGTCTCCTTTCCATGTTTGTGTTAACAAGTGTGAACCGGAAGCATAGCCACCTCCTTCGTAGGGTTCTTTCCAGGTTGCTGCGACATCGGTAAACACAAGAAAGTCTCTGGTTTTTTCCAGTTTTGCACCGTCACCTTTACCAAATTGCTTTAATACTCTGTATAATTTTATTTCAGTGTTTTCACTGGCACCAAAGTCCATCGTTCGTTTCTCGCCCGTAACATCTTCAAGGATAAATATTTGTTTATCAAGATTCATTACCTTCTTATCTTCGTTCTTAAAGAAATCTACCACACTGTTATAGTTTTTAAAATTTTTATTGTTTGTCATAAAAGGTTTTCCGGCATATTTTGCAAATGGGTTATCATCCGGCAAATCTTTTGGTATTGTTGCAAGGTTGATGCCTTCAATAGTTCCTGTCCTATAGTTATATGTTTCTTTACCGTTGTATATAGGAGAAACAAATACTTTATCCGTTTGATTCCAGTATTCAAGTGAATTTTTGTCAATACTGGAACTATCACTCCCAATCTTAAGGTTTCTCATATCATTCAAAATAGTTGATACGCCACCTTTTGCAAAATATGGCCGAACTTCAACACCATAAAATAGGGCTTGATTTTTATTCCCTGCCTTAAATGAAATGAATGATAATTTGTTTTCAATTAGTGTAGGTTCCTGTTTTAGACTCTTCACGGTACTTTGATTGTATACCGGATGGTTACTACTTACTGCGCTAATCCTCATAAATGACAACTCCTTTACATATTACACAACACATACATTCCGACGGGCAAACTCTGCGCCACGATAGATATGTTTCAAATTTGTTAAATAAGTATTTACCAAGTACTGGGATGCCCACATGATAGCAAAGCCATATTTATTTTTCAAGTATTGGTTACAATCTTTTTTAAAATTTTGAATATTACATAATTATGGTGTTTTATTTTAGACTTGTAATAGCATTGTGATTAAGTTATACTTATTATAGGGACAGGTGGGGTATAGTGTGAAAAAATTATCACTTGCAATATATTGGCACATGCATCAGCCGGTTTATGAGATTGAGGGTACGTATTTAATGCCCTGGTCTAGGCTGCATGCCGTAAAAGACTATCTGGATATGGTTTTGATTATGGAAAAATTTCCAAAACTTAAACTTAATCTCGATGTCGTGCCTTCATTAATTGACACTCTGATTGATTATTCAAATGGTGCCAATGATATTCACTCAGAGCTTTCGGTAACCAATATTTCAGAAATGTCGACCGAAGAAAAATCTTTTGTGCTTTTAAATTTCTTTAGTCCTAAATATGAAACAATGATTTTCAAAAGTGAACGTTACAAAGAATTATTCCACAAAAGGTTCACTAATGAGGAGTTTAAACAGGAAGATTTTACCGAACAGGATATCTCGGATTTAATGGCATTGTTCAATTTGGTATGGATTGATCCGATGCACTATTCACGTTTCCCAGAGTTGCAAAGGCTTTGGTCTAAACAGTCGGGCTATACTTTGGAAGACAGAATTGAGATAATTAATGTTCATCGCCAAATTATCAAAGAAATTATTCCGGCTTACAGAAAATATGTACAAGACGGGCGATTAGAATTGACGGTCAGTGCTTATCATCATGCAATTCTTCCAATATTGATTGATATGAAATCGACATTAAAATCAGTGCCGACTACATTTGATTTACCTTCCTCTTTGGATATGAAGGATATGGCTGTTGATCAGATTAGGATGGCTATGGACAGAATGGAGGAGGTTTTTGGAGTAAGACCTAAAGGATTTTGGCCGCCGGAGCTTTGTATATGCCCAAAAACGCTTGCTATGCTTGTGAATGAGGGAATTGAGTGGACAATATCCGATGAAAAAATTTTGGCTGATTCGGCTCACTTTGATTTTATAAGGGATTTTAAAGGAAATTTAAATGATCCTTATCACTTGTTAAAGGTCTATAAATATCAGACGAAAACAAAATCTATAGACATTATTTTCAGAGACAGGTCAATTCCAAATCTTATTAACTTTGAGTATGCAGGCATAAATCCTAAAATGGCGGCTGGTGATTTATACGATAAAATAAAAACGATTCAGAATAAACTTTTGATTTCACCGGATGACTCCCATCTGTTAACTATTGCGCAAGATGGAGAAAATTGCTGGGAAAATTATGAAAACGACGGAAACGATTTTCTTGAAAACTTGTATTCATTGATTGAAAATGATGACACATTGGAAACGGTTCTGATTTCTGACTATATAAAAAAAGATATACATAAAAAAGCTTTAACAAAAATTACCTCCGGTTCAAGTATTGATAAAACTTTTAAGTATTGGATAGGGGATGAGATTAAGAATAAAGCTTGGGCATATCTAAAAATAGCTAAGGACAAGTATGATGAGGTACTTTCCCAAAAGTCCGGCGGAGCAGATATTGATACTGCAAAAAGGGAGTTAATGATAGCTCAGGGAAGTGATTGGTTCTGGTGGTATGGTGAGCCGAATAATTCGGGTCAGGACTTTATTTTTGATTATATGTTCAGAGAACATTTAAAAAATGTATATTTGGCATTAAAGCTTGAAGTTCCTCAGTATCTTAACGATTCTCTTATTAAAAAAATAGAAATACCGTTTAAACGTCCTTCAAGAGAAATTTCTCCAAGGATGGACGGTTTATGTACAAGCGATGAGGACTGGCATAATTCCGGATTAATAAGTCTTTTAGACGGGCCTGTACATAGAGAAAACAAAAATGTTGATAAAATTCTTTTTGGCTGTGATGAGAATAATATGTATTTCAGATTACATGTTAACAAAAACTCAAGTGAAATGAGCTTTATGGAGCGAATAAATCAGTTTTATATATACGTAAGAAATGCAACAAATGCAGGTACAAGAGCATATATCAGACTAATCAGCAAAACTGATAATCCGTACCCTATATTGAGCGAAAAATTTGAGAATGAATTGACTCTTACGCTTGTCAAAGACACTCTCTATCCTCCGAGATTATCGACTTGTCTGCATCAGAATATGTGGACGCTGGCTAATCCTGAAGGAGTAAAATTAGTTTATAACGATGTAGTCGATTTAGCAATTCCGTTTGATACAATCGGAGTTGACCACGGAGAAACAGTTGAATTTTTCCTCGCTAACACTGATTCCGGAGTAAAAAATACCTATATTCCGCAAGAAATCTTACTTTCAATGGAAAGAAAATAATTAAAGTTTTTATTTAACCAAAATAGACACTATTTCATATATCTTTTTTAATTTTTTTTGCGGACATTGGTTAAGCAAGGTAACTATGTTATTTATGATATCCTGACTAGCATCAGAATTCATAATTAATAATTCTTGCGGTGTAATATTAAATGTTTTGCATATTTTATCAATTGTTTCAGCCGTAGGCTGATATTTATTACGTTCAATATTTGACAAGCCTTGTAAACTGATACCGATTTTTTCAGAGAATATTTCTTGTGTTAAGCCTTGTTTTTGCCTTAAGGCTCTTATGTTTGAGTTTATTAATTCTTGATACTTCATAAATTAAAGCATATAGTAATTCGCCAAATAGTTGTATAAACTAATTATTTATAAATATGTCTATTTAATTGTAAAGAATTGTAAAAATACCAATAAAATCACTAAAGTTTTTCAAAAAAAAAGCCGTTATACAAAATATAAAAAGTTAGATTCGTTAAAAATAGAAAGGAGCATAACATGGATATTTCAATTAAAAAAGGCGAGGGGATTTCACAGGCAGTTAAACGGCAGCTTAATGAAGAAGGCATTCAAGATAATCAATTTACCGGAAGTATCTGGTCAAAAATCCAACAATCGTTGAATGACGGTGTCAGTGTGATTAAACACGACGATAAAGAAACTAAAATTGGTGAATTGTGGACTGAATTAAGTAAAAATGTTAAGACTTATGTTGATGATATTTTAAAAATAGCGGAAAATACTTGGAATAGTATCAAAAGTTTGTTTACTTCTACACAAGCATCGCAAGGGGTAAACACCAACAATAATGTACCATCGGCACCAACTTTAGATAAGTTACCGTCAAAGCCTGATACATCCAAAATTGTACCTTACTCTGAGTCAAACAGACAAATTGATACTTATCGTACTTATGATGAGGATAAGACAGAATGGATTTATAATCCAAGTACAAATTATAATGATATGAAATGTTATGATTTCCAAGGCAGATTATTATTCTTTGAAGAATACACTGATAATGGACAAAAAACGCATTATTATGATACTAACGGTAAAGAAGTAAAATGTATAGAAGAAGACGATAACGGCAACATTATAAGTATTACAGAGTATGACAAAAATGGCAGTATCTTACAAGTAGCAACAAAGAGCAATCAAGGTTGGGTGTATAATCAACAATCGAATATCCAGTTTAAATATGATAATGACGGAAACTGTACTACAGTAATTGAATATGACAATGATGGCAAAAAGAAAAATGTTACAGGATATGAAAAAGGAAATCTTCAATACCACCAGAAATATGATGGTTCAAATATTATAGGTCATAATGATGAAACGGGCAGTGATTATATACTTAAAAAAGATGAATCCGGAAATACTTATCGCCAAATTTATTATAGAAAAGATGGTACAACGGTATTAATCGATAAATTACCAGATAATAAATATGTAAGATATGAATATGATACTGACGGTAATTTAAAAGACCAATATTTTTGTAACGATCAAGGGAATCGTATTTAATGATTTATAAGTTTAAACAAGAAAGGAGCAAAAAATGAATTTTAATTATGGTATGAATTTTAACGTAAAAGCAGCAAAAGTTGAGCCCAAAAAGCCAGAAGAAGGGGTAAAAGGAAAAGATGAAAAGCCTGAAGAGGCAACTTCTCCAAAAGCAGCTCCGGAAACTGTAGTGTTGACAGGAAATGCAACTGAGATACAGGCTGCAATAAATAGAGCAACAGTAAGAGGCGCAATGGGCACAACCGCAACACAACAGATCGAAGGTGATGATAGAGACTTTGGAGCAATGTTAGCTGAATATTGTCAAATGAGGCAATTTTATTTAGACCATTTAGAGCAATTTACACCGGAAGGTCAGAAAGACTGCCTTTTAGAAATGCAGACTAAGATAGAGGATATTGTAAACTTTTGGTATGACCCTGATAGCCAAACTCAAAATCCGAACTGGTTTTCAGGATGGCCTATAAATTTAAATGAGCTTTATGAAGATTATAACAATTGGGCAAGTGAAACCATAGAAGTTAATAATTGGATACTAGATCATGGAGAAATTGAGAATCTTGGTCCGATTGGAAATATGTTCAGGGCATTGGATGAGGACCACCACGCTTTAAATCCTCATTTTGTATACGATATGATGGAACCCGGAATCGGCAGGGTAAAATATTTCAGAGGTAAAGTTCAGGAATATCAAAATGTTATAAATCAAATGAATGAAACCGTACAAAAATTTATTGCAGAATTCGGTTATGCGGCATTTAGTCCGTATGCTCAGGAATTTGACCAAAGGTTAGCCGAATTTCAAGCAAAATTATCCAGTGCGGAACGCTATCTTGATCTTGCGAACAAAGACCTGCCATCACACGATGACGAGTCAAATAAAATTGTTGAGCAAAATCAGCTTGAAAGATAAAATAAAACTTTCAAAAAGAGGATGGCAGTTAACCATCCTCTTTTTATATATTTACGAGATTTCTTTTAACCAACCATCCGGGGCCTCAAGTCTGCCCATCTGGATTCCTGTAAGGGTATCATAAAGTTTTTTTGTAATCTCGCCCATTTTTTCCATACCGGACGGTAACAAAATCTCTTTCCCGTGATCAACGATTTTTCCCACGGGAGAAAGGACGGCTGCTGTTCCGCAAAGTGCGCATTCCTTGAACTCTGGAACTTCTGTCATATAAATTTCTCGTTCTTCCGCTTTCAAACCCAAATATTTTTCTGCAACATACATCAAAGAACGTCTGGTTATTGAAGGTAAAATTGTATTGGATTTTGGAGTAACAACTTTGTTATCTTTGGTTACGAAAATAATATTTGCACCGCCGGTTTCTTCAACTTTTGTTCTTGTTGCGGAATCAAGGTACATGTTTTCGTTATATCCTTGATTATGCGCATCTACTATGGCATGGAGACTCATTGCGTAATTCAAGCCCGCTTTTACGTGGCCTGTTCCTCTCGGAGCCGCTCTGTCAAAATCCGGCACTCTTAACGTAATGGGCTTTGCACCCCCTTTAAAATACGGGCCAACCGGAGTAGCAAATATTCTGAATTGAAATTCAGTTGCGGGTTTAACTCCGATTACGGCATTTGAACCGAACATATAAGGCCTTAAATATAATGTTGCGCCGGAACCGTATGGTGGAACGTAGTCCAAATTTGCTTTAACAACTTTTTCAACAGCCTCAATAAATCTTTCTTCAGGAAAAGGTGCCATTTCCAATCTTTGTGCTGTTTCATACATCCTCTTTGCATTCATATCAGGTCTGAAACATACAACTCTGCCGTCTACCGTTCTGTATGCCTTTAACCCTTCAAAACAAGTTTGTGCATATTGCAAAACACCGGCACTTTCGTTTAGTGTCACCGTTTCATCGGTTGTTAAAACGCCGTCATCCCATTTACCGTTTTTATAATTAGAAACATATCTGTAATCGGTTTTTATATATCCAAAACCTAATGAAGACCAATCAATATCTTTTTTCATGCATATCTCTCCCATTCCGATAAGAATATTATATTACAAATATTACGAAAAATAACAATAATCATGATTTTATGCTTGTTTTAGAAATGTTTATAATATAATATTTTTTATCGGTAGGAAGTTTACGAGGGAGTAAATTATGAATAACGAAAGTGTAGGGAAAAAAATAGTTGAAGCTTTGAAAAAGCAAGCTGAAAATATGGATATGAATGAGAATGTAGATACATCGCTTTTTGAAGCACCTGCTAATGATGATTTTATGAGCAGTATGGAAACACCAAAAAATGATGATATTTTTGCAGAACCTGTAAAAGATAAATCTGCAGGCTTTTTTGATGATATTGAAGATGAGAAAGAGCCGTTGTTCGTATCGGAGCCCCAAATGCAGCAAAGTGCCATGGATATAAATTCCGACAATTTTGAGATGCCCTCTAATATAGCAGTTTTGAAGAAACTTATATCTCAGTTGCCAAGCGGAGTTTCGAGACATACTGGTGCGCAGATTATCAAGCAAACTATGGAAGCTTTGGGTATTTCAATGAAGAGCGTGCTTCAGGATGCTCAGCAGGTTCAAGAAGGGCTTAAAACTTCAGCAAGAGAATGTCAAGGATCAATTCAAGAATATAAGAAGCAAATTCTAAATCTGGAGAGACAATCTCAAAATTATCAAAAACAATATTCTGCGTTGAATGATTTAATTAGTTTGTTTATTCAAACTACAAAATAATTGGTAATAACTAAAAAAGAGGACAGAACGTCCTCTTTTTTTACAAAAATTTTTCAGGTCTTGTTTTCTTAACAAAAATTTGCAAAGCATAAATTCCTTTACGGACTGGACTTTACAATAATTATATTCCAAAATTATTAAATTTTGGGGCAATTATTGTGAGAAAAAATACTTAATACTAATATGGGATATATAGTTAAGGGGAATTTATGATACATACCGACAACAGAATAGAAAACGGGAAATATTACAGTACAAATAATGATAAAACATTATCTAAACAAAGTAAGAAAATTTTATTATTTGAGGAAAGCAGTACCATGCCTGTTGGTGACGAGGTGGTGTTGTCCGGGGAAAAAGTTTTTCAGAAAACAATAACTCCTGCGCCTGATGGTAATGACACAATTCCACCGGTACCCATGACGGATACATTGAGATTTTTTAAAGACCCAAAAGACATGGTAGTCGTTGAATTTTATCCGAGCGGTAAACCGCATTATGTCAAAGATTTCTATGATAATGTGATTACAAAACAAACAGAATACGCCGGAGACGGAACCCCTGTCGCAATAGATGAGTACATAGGTGGTAAATTAAGAAGACATACTGAAAACTATTTGGGAAGCGGTGAACCATGGACAATTGAAGAATATAGTGAAAACGGTAATTTAATAAGATTCTACGAATATGCACCGTTCGGAAGGCTAATTGATTATCAGGCATTTCCTGATGAATAATTTTAACAAAGTTTGTGTAGAGTAATAAATCCATAAAAATATATAAAAAGAACGGGACGGTTGTTTAGACCGGTCCCGCCCTTTTAGGGTATTTGTAAAATTTGAGCCTTGGTTAAACTTTTAATTCTTCCTTTTCCTTAAAGAAATCAACCACTGTTCCCATAACATTATCGAAGAAAAAATCCAATTCTGTTGATAGGCTCTTTTCTTCCGGGGCGTTTACAAGTTTGGTATTTCCAAACCTTGATAACATTTCATTTTCGATACGCATACGCATGTCCTTTCCTGTATACTTAATTGCCCTATTATTTACATTATGTATATCGGCACATTTTTGAAAAACTTTAGGGTTTTTAAAGATATTGTTACAAAAATTTACAGTTATGTTTTAATGAAACTTTTATAAAAGTCAAATATAAAATTTACTTGCCACATAGCCTGTTTTGTAATAAAATAATGACGTCGATGAGAGTTTTTGAGGGGTATGTGTATGAAATTTATTGTCGGTAAAGAAGATTTGTTGAATGGTATAAGAATTGTAGAGCGGGCAACTGTTGTCAAAGGATTACAACCGGTTCTTGCTAACATATTAATTGAAACTGTTGCTGACAATCAGATAAAATTAACGGCTACTGACTTTGACTTGTCAATCACAACTCTGATAAATGCGCAGATTGAGGAGCAAGGAAAGTATACACTTCCTGCAAAAAAACTTGGTGACATTATATCGAGACTCCAGGATGAGTTGGTTAAAATAGAATTAAACGGTGCTTCTGCAATCATTACATGCAAAAATTCTAAATTTGATATAATAGGAATTTCTGCTAATGAATTTCCGCAGGTCGAAGAAAATATTTCAGAAGAAGATTCTATTGAAATTGAAACAAGACCGTTTATAAAAGCAATCAGGCAGGTTGTTTCTGCGGCAGCCGGATATGAGACAAATAACCTTTTATCAGGAGTTGTTTGTGAAGTTAATAAGAACATCTTGGAAATGGCAGCAACAGACGGTAACAGATTAGCAAGAGTTAGAGAAGTTATTAAGAATAATTCGGCTGACGGCGAAAAGGTTTTCGAGATGCTGCTTTCTTCAAAAGTGTTATCCGAATTATCTAAGATTGCACTTTTAGATGAGTCTGAGAGTATCAAAATTTGTAAAGAAGTAAAGAAAATTGTTATAACAATTGATAAGACAAAAATGATTACAAGATTAATGCAAGGGCAATTCCCAAAATATAATCAGCTCATTCCGCAAACATTTCCTAAAGAAGCTGTAATGGATAAATTTAACTTAATTTCTGCGCTGGAAAGAGTAGCTGTTATGGTTAATGAAAAGAATAGTATCATAAAATTTGAATTCGCTGATAATGAGCTTAAACTTTCAGGTGATTCTCCTGAAACCGGTAATTCGCAGGATATACTTGATATTAAATATACTGGCGAACCGTTAACGATTGCTTTTAATTATAAATTTGTACTGGAATTCCTTAAAATAGTGGAATCAGAAGAAGTTGTGATAAAATTAAATTCTCCGCTTTCCGCAACTGTATTTGCGCCTTGTTCGGAAGAAGATTATATTTATCTTGTAATGCCTGTGCAATTGAGGGGGTAAATGTTGAGATAAATGCAGAGGGGAACACAGTAGCTGCGATGGTTGCGTGAATACTAAATAAGTTTGAGGTTAATATGCAGGGAAAAGCTTTTAAATTCGGAGATAATATTTCTACAGACCATATAGCACCGGGGAGGCTGTTTCATTTGCGCTCTGACTTACAAGAGTTTGCAAAACATGTACTTGAAGATGCGGATGAAAATTTTGCGAAAGAAATGCATAAAGGAGATTTTGTTGTAGCCGGTAATAATTTTGGCTTAGGTTCCTCGAGAGAACATGCACCGCAGATTATAAAAATTTCAGGAGTAGGTGCCGTTATAGCGAAATCATTTGCAAGGATTTTTTACAGAAATGCCATTAACATAGGACTCTTAGCCATAGAATGTGATACAGATGGCATAGATGCCGGCGATGAACTTGATTTAGATATTAAGGCAGGGGTACTAAAAAATTTAACAAAAGGTACGGTTACAATGATAGAACCTTTGCCTGAAGTTATGATACAATTGCTTAATGATGGCGGATTAATTGAACACATCAAGAAAAACGGCGACTTGGTTCTGGGTTAGTTCGCTATATTTCTTCAGTATGGGATTGTTCTATAACTTTTTTGTAACTGCATTTTCTGTTTGAGCACATTTCAACCGTTCCGCTTTTGTTAACTCTTTTAACCAAAAGTTCTCCGCAATCAGGACAGTGTCCGCCTGTTGGTTCATCCCACAATGCGAAGTCGCAGTCCGGATACTTGTTGCAGCCAAAGAAAATTTTTCCGGATTTAGATTTTTTTTCAACAATTTCACCTTCATTGCATTTAGGGCATTTTACACCGGTTGAGCGTATGTATCTTTTACGTGCATTACATTCTTTACATTCAAGATATTTGCCATAAGGACCAACTTTTAATATCATTTGCCCACCGCATTTTTCGCATTTTTCATCAACGGTCTGAGGTTCATCTTTGGGGCCATTTTCGGAAGCTTCACTATCTAATTCATTTATATTATCAATTGAAATAATTGTTTTGCAATCGGGGTAGCCTGAACATCCCAAAAATTGATTCCCATATCGGCTTGTTCTAACAAGCATTTTCTTTCCGCAGTTCGGGCAGATTTTATCGCTCTCTATCACAATTTTTTGTGCGGTTTTCATCACTGAATTTACTTCTTCCATAAAGGGGGTATAAAAATCTTTTAGAACTTTATTCCAGACAGCTTTCTTTTCTGCAATTGCGTCAAGCTTTTCTTCCATACCTGCGGTAAACTTGTAATCCATAATATCTGCAAATTGTGAAACAAGTTGTTTGCAGACAGTTCTGCCCAAAAGAGTAGGAAAAAGAGCTTTGTCTTTCTTTTCAACATATTTACGGGTCTGAATAACGGTAATAATAGTTGCATAAGTAGATGGTCGTCCGATTCCTTGTTCTTCAAGAGCCTTAACCAAAGATGCTTCGTTATACCTTGGCGGAGGCTGTGTAAAATGCTGTTTAGGGTTAACTTCTTTGCATTTAACAATGTCACCTTGAGAAAGGTCAGGAATCTTTGATTCTTTTTCTTGTTCTTCTTCCTCAGCATCATTGTATACTTTTAAAAATCCGTCAAACAAAACCTTACTTGTTCCGGCTCTGAGTCCGTAATCTCCTGCCGAAATATCAATTGTTCTGTTTCCAACCTCAGCAGGTGCCATTTGGGAAGACATAAATTTTTCCCAAATCAGCTTATACAATTTATACTGATCAGTCTCTAAATACGGTTTTATACTTTCAGGTGTTCTTTCAGGATACGAAGGACGAATTGCTTCGTGTGCATCCTGAACATTCTGTTTTCCCTTTACATATATGTTTGTTGTTTCTGGGTAATATTTTTCTCCATAATTTTCCAGTATGAAATTTTTAGCCATTTCATGTGCATCATCTGAAATACGAACTGAATCTGTTCTCATATAGGTAATTAAGCCGACGGGAGAGCCGTCTATTTCAATACCTTCATAGAGTTTTTGAGCGACTTGCATTGTTTTTTGAACACCAAACCCAAGTTTAGAGCTTGCGGCACGTTGTAAAGTCGAAGTTATAAAAGGTGCTGTAGGTTTACGCTTGGTAGTTTTTTGTGTAACTTTATCCACCTTATATTCAAGTTTCGGGGAAAGCAGGTAATTCTTTATTGCGGTTGCTTCTTCCTCATTATTAATGTCAAATTTTTTCCCCTTGTGTTTAACAACTTCTGCCTCAAATAATTTACCCTCTTTGTCCATAATCGTATGAATTGACCAATATTCTTTAGGGATAAAAGCTTCTATCTCATCTTCCCTTTCGCAAATCATACGTAGTGCAACAGATTGAACCCTTCCGGCAGAGAGGTGATAATTTCCCAGCTGCTTCCACAAAACCGGAGATAGTTTGTAACCAACGAGTTTATCTAAAATCTGTCTTGTCTGCTGTGCTTGAACTTTATCCATATCAATCTGGCGAGAATGCGCAACAGCGTATTTTACAGCTTTTGGAGTAATCTCATTGAATTCAATTCTGAAAACCTTTTTATCATCAACTTCCAAAAGTTCACGAACATGCCAGGCAATTGCTTCTCCTTCACGGTCAGGGTCGGATGCAAGATAAATTTTGTCCGAATGCTTTGCTAAATCGTTTAATTTTGTAACAACTTTTTTCTTTTCGGGAATTATGACATAAGTAGGTTTAAAATCGTTATGGACATCAAATCCCAAAACATTTTCAGGCAGATTCCTTACGTGTCCGAAACTTGCTTCAATTTGATAACCGTCACCTAAAATTTTTTTTATTGTTTTTGATTTTGCCGGTGACTCTACTATTACTAAAGCTCGTTCTTTTTTGTTCTTTTTAGGTTTTTCTTCGGCGTATGCTTCTGCCATTTTAATTTCCTTCCTGTATCTTTTAATCTAATAACAAGCGCTGTTAATATTTACCCCCTCCTGTAGCGCTCACCTTCCGACTGTTCTATTAAACCGTGAAGTTCCATTTCTGTCAATCTGGTTAATAAATCCTCCGTACTCAAACCTGTTTCGGATTGAAGTTCGTCAAAACTTTTTGGCTCAACAGACATTATATTATAAAGGGGTAAATATTGTTCGGGTATGTTTACTTCTTTTTTATTATTCACAGGAATTTCCCAATTTAGAGCATTCAAGACGTCTTCTCCTTTAGTAACCATTGTTGCACCATCTTTTAATAGTTTGTAAATTCCTTCTGTATTAACATTATTAATAGAACCCGGTATACACATAAGTTCTCTCCCTTGTTCAAGAGTGAGATTCGCGCTAATTAGTGCACCGCTTTTTATTGCTGCTTCTCCGACAACCGTGCCGTAAGAAAGTCCTGTTACAATTCTGTTTCTTTGAGGGAATCTGAATTGAACAGGTGCAAATGTCGGATAATATTCCGTTACTACAGCACCGCATCCGTTTTCAATCTGTTCATATAATGCTTTATTCCCGCTTGGGTATACATAATCGAAACCGCTTGCAATAACTCCGATTGTTTTTAAATTATTTTCTATTGCACTTTTATGAGAAACCGCATCTATCCCCGTTGCCAAACCTGAAACGATACAAATATCTGTATTAGCTAAATCTGAAATAACTCTTTTTATGCTCTCTTTTCCTTCATAACTTGCTTTTCTTGAGCCCACAAAAGCGACAGTCCTTTTCAGGTTACAACTGAGCAAATCTCCTTTGTAATAAAGTGTCATTGGTGGATTGGGAATTTGACGAAGCATGTATGGGTAATTTTCATCATCAAAAGTAAGAATTTCCATTCCCTTGTTCAACACAAATTCAAGAGTTTGGTCAGGATTTACACTCTCTTTCTTATTAATAAAATTTTCAGCTTTTTTTACAGATAATCCTTCAATCTGTTTCAAATCCGATAATGTCGCATTATAAGCAGTTTCAACATCTCCAAAATAGTTATAAAGTCTTTGGATAAATGTTGAATCCAACTGTTCTATTGATGAAAATGCTGTCCAGTATTTTGTATTCATAAAGAAATTTTAGCATAAAACATAGTATTTACGCTATCTGTTTCTAATGAAAGATGGCCCAAAATGTTAAAACCGGAAAGAGCCTATTTCCTCTATACAGAGACCTTAAATACTTTCTACTGCTTCTTGGCAATCTTCGCAGATGCCGTCAGAATTCAGTTTCCTGTATTTCCAGCAGCGACAGCATTTTTCGCCTTCAGCTTTTGTTACCCAAACAGTTGTTTCGTCTTCTGTATATTCGTTAAGAACTCCGGAAGGTGCATTCTCTGCAACATATGCTTGGGAAACAATGAATATATCTGCAATATCTTTTTCATGTTTTTTAAGAAGTTCTGCATAAGGTGATTTTACATAAACCGCTACTTCTAATGAACTTCCGACTTTTTTGTCAGCCCTCAGAGGTTCAATTGCGCGTGTTACAACTTCCCTTATTTTCAAGATTTTTCCGAATTCTTCTTCAAGCAGTTCATTGTTCCATTCATGATGAACATCATACCAGTCTGCAAGAAGTATACTTTCTAATCCTCCACGTTGGCATTCAGGAGTATTTTGCCAAATATCTTCCGCCTGATGTGGCATTACAGGGGTTAACACCCGTACTAATGCTTGCAGATTTTCGTAAAGTACAGTCTGACATGCTTTTCTTGAAAGTGATTTTTTACCGGCAGTATACAGTCTATCCTTAACAATATCAAGATAGAATGAACTCAAATCAACTGCTGCAAAGTTTTGAAGTGCTTGAAAGTACTTATAAAATTCATAATTTTCAAATGATTCGGTAATTTCTGCAATCACTTTGTTTAATTTATGAAGTGCGAATTTGTCAATCGGCTTCAAATCTTCATATTTTACGTAGTCTTTTGCAGGATCAAAATCATGAATATTACCCAGCAAGAATCTTGCTGTATTTCGTGTTTTCTTAAATATTTCAGTTAACTGTTTAATTATATTATCACCGATTTTGGTATCATTTCTGTAGTCAACCGATGCTGCCCAAAGCCTTAAAATATCGGCTCCGTATTTTTCAATAATATCATCAGGTCTTATGTAATTGCCCAGAGATTTTGACATTTTTCTTCCGTCTTCGCCAAATACAAATCCGTGTGTCAGAACCTGTTTATATGGTGCTTTTTCCTGAACTGCAACGGAAGTCAGAAGAGAAGATTGGAACCATCCTCTGTGTTGGTCAGAACCTTCCAAATACATATCGACAGGAGTATGACCTAATTCATTAGCACGTTTTTCGACTACAGTTTTCCAGGTCACACCCGAGTCAAACCAAACATCCATAATGTCGTTTTCTTTTTTGAAGTGCGTTTTCCCGCATTTAGGACATTTAAATGCCTGAGGTAAAAGTTCTTCGGCTGTACGTTTTACCCAAGCATCAGAAGATTCCTTTTCAAATATTTTTGCAACATTTTCGATTGTCTCATCTGTTACAATAGCCTCTCCGCAATCTTCACAGTAGAATACAGGGATAGGAACACCCCACGCTCTTTGACGGGAAATACACCAATCAGTACGCCCTGCAACCATATTTCCGATACGACTTTCACCGCTTGCCGGAATCCATTTTACGTTCTTAATTGCCTCACACGCTTTATCTCTGAATTTATCAACCTTAACAAACCATTGTGGTGTAGCTCTGTATATAACGGGCTTTTTGCATCTCCAGCAATGGGGGTAGCTGTGGTTAATTTCATTTTGATACATTAGGGCTTTACAGTTTTCTAACATATCAATTACCATATCATTACCTTTATAATATGGAACTCCGACTAATTCCGGAATTCTGCCTTCTTCAGTCCAGCATCCTTTAGCATCTAAAGGAGAAAGCACCTCGATACCATATTTAACCCCAACCTCGTAGTCCTCAAGACCGTGTCCGGGTGCTGTATGAACTAAACCTGTACCGGCATCAAGGGTAACGTGTTCACCAAGGATTATTTTTGAATTTCTGTCAATCAATGGATGCTTAACCTCCAATAATTCCAAATCCTGTCCAATACAGGTTCCAACAATTTTTATTTCGCTTTCTTCAATTCCTGTATCTGCCAAGAAAGCACCTAATAAATCTGTTGCGGCTATATAAATATCGCCTTTATAATCAAAGAAAGAGTATTCAAACTTCGGATGCATTGAAATAGCAACGTTTGAAGGGATTGTCCAGGGAGTTGTTGTCCAGATTATTGCATAAACATCTTTTCCATGGAGATTAACCAATTTGTTGATTTTCTCCGTAGAAGGTGCATCAAATTTAAATCTTACGTAGATTGATTTTGAAGAAATATCGGCATATTCAACTTCTGCTTCCGCAAGTGCAGTTTCACAAGAAGCACACCAGTATACCGGTTTTAAGCCTTTTTCTATATAACCCTTTTTGTACATTTCCCCAAAAACTCGGACTTGTTCTGCCTCAAATTCAGGGTCAATAGTTAAATATGGATGCGCCCAATCTCCCCATACGCCAAGACGTTTGAATTCGCTTTCCTGCCCTTTTAAGCTCTCAGCTGCATATTCTCTGCATTTTTCTCTTAGTTGGGCAGGCGTCAATGCACTTCTTCCGCCTTCAATATTTTTTACGACTTTATTTTCTATGGGAAGTCCGTGTCCGTCATATCCCGGAACGTAAGGTGCATAATATCCGCGCATAGATTTATATCGAATTAAAATGTCTTTCAAAATTTTATTCAAAGCTGTTCCAACATGAATTTTACCCGAACTCAGATACGGAGGGCCGTCGTGAAGCACAAAAGAATTCGTTTTATCCCTTTGAGCTAAATTTTTCTCATATACATTTATCCCCTCCCAAAATTTTTGAGTTAAAGGTTCTTTTTGAGTGGCATTTGCTCTCATTTCTAATGTTGTTTGCGGTAAATTTAATGTGTCTTTATATTCCATGGTTTTCCTTTCATTTAACTAGCCTATTAAGTTGGGTTATTGAATACTTTTCCCTAACATTTACTCCTGAAATCTTTTTCAAAACTTACATTACTGTCAGTTTTACCTAAAGTATTTATTTTTAATCTTCTTTGTTTCAAAAATTCATTCATTTTATTGTAGTCAAAACAATTTTCCCAACGAGCAATAACGACTGTTGCAACACAGTTCCCTATTAAGTTCACTGTTGTCCTTCCCATATCAAGAATTTGGTCTATACCTAAGAGAATAGCAACTCCTATAATCGGAATATCAAAGCTGGTCAAAGTTCCTGCAAGTACTATTAAAGCAGCTCTTGGTACACCGGCAACACCTTTAGATGTTAACATTAGTGCAAACATGATTACAAGTTGTTGTTCAAGCGGGAGATGTATTCCGACCAATTGAGTCGAGAATATTACTGCCATGGCAAGATATAATGTAGAGCCGTCAAGATTAAAGGTATAACCGGTTGGCATTACAAACCCGACAATAGATTTTGGAACACCAAATTTTTCCATAATCGACATAGCTTTAGGAAGTGCTGCTTCCGAACTTGCAGTTGTAAATGTCAGTAATGCCGGCTCATTTATGGCTCTTAAAAGTCCTCTGAAGGATATATGGACAAGTTTGCAGGCTATAAATAATACGAGAATTACAAACACCGCCAACGCTACATAAAGAGAAACTATTATTTTACCGTAATTAAAAAGGATTTCTACACCGTTTTTCCCGACAGTATAAGCAATTGCGCCAAAAATACCAACAGGTGCAAATACCATAACATACTCAGTGAATTTAAACATTATTGTAGATACTGAATTAAGTACATCCAAAACCGGCTTAGCTTTTTTACCTACAGCACAAATTGCAAGTGCAAAAAACAGTGAAAATACGACTATCTGAAGTAAATTTCCTTCGGCCATTGACTGGACAACACTCGTTGGAAAAAGGCTTAAAAACATCTGTCCGAAGGTTGTTCCATGATTAATTGCTGCCATACTTGCAGCTTGAACAATGCCTGCCGCCTGTAGGTCAATGTTTATACCTTTCCCGGGTTCAAACAAATTTGCGAATCCCAAGCCTATTATAAGTGCAAATGTAGTAACGACTTCAAAATAAATAACCGTTTTAATCCCGAGCCTGCCAAGACTTTTTACATCACCGTGACCGGCTATTCCGACAACAAGAGTCGCAAAAAGCAAGGGTGCTATTATCATCTTCACCATTCTTAGGAATACTTCTGCGAGCACATGCATTTTTACTGCAAAATTCGGAAAGATCCATCCGACTACTATTCCTAAAACCAATGATATTAAAATTGCTATCGTTAAACGTGAATGTTTCAATATATTACCTCTATAGTAAGCAGTTGTTCAAATTATTTTTATACGACACCATTATAGGCATCGATATATATCTTTTTGATATCTTCCAACAAAGGATAAACAGGATTTGCACCTGTGCACTGATCGTCAAATGCCAGCTCAGTAAGTTCATCAAGATTATTCATAAATGTCTTTTTATCAATTCCGTAATCTTTGATTGAAAGCGGCAGATCAATTGCTATCATAAGTTTTTCAACAGCATTAATCAGACGTTCAACTTTTTCATCATCATTTTTGCCGCCCAAATTGAGTTCATCCGCAATTTGTCCGTATTTTGCTTTTGCGTTCGGATATTTATATTGAGGGAATATTGCCTGTTTTTTGGGCGCATCTGTCGAGTTAAACTTGATAACCTGCCTTATTAAAAGAGCATTGGCAACACCATGCGGAACATGATACATCGCACCAAGTTTATGTGCCATCGAGTGACAAATTCCGAGGAAAGAATTTGCGAAAGACATGCCGGCAATTGTTGCTGCATAGTGCATTTTTTCTCTTGCCATCGGGTCATTTGCGCCTTCTTTATAAGAACGTTCAAGGTATCTGAATATTAATTTTGTTGCCTCTAAAGCATTTGAGTTTGTAAAATTCGTAGCCATACAGGATACGTAGGCTTCAATTGCATGAACCAATGCATCAATACCAGATGCAGCTGTCAGTCCCTTTGGCATTCCATCTACGAAATTCGGATCGATAATAGCAATATTTGGTGTCAGAGCGTAATCTGCGATTGCATATTTAACATTAGTTTTGTCATCCGTAATAATAGCAAAAGGTGTTACTTCCGAACCGGTTCCGGATGTGGTAGGAATACAAACCATTGTGGCTTTTTCTCCTAAATCAGGAATCTGGCATACCCTTTTTCTTATATCCATAAACCTCATAGAAATATCTTCAAAATTTACATCCGGTTGCTCATACATTAGCCACATAATTTTAGCTGCGTCCATTGGAGAACCGCCACCGAGTGCAATAATCAAATCCGGTTCAAACGGTCTAAGCTGAGCCATAGCTTGATGTATTGTGGATAATGTCGGGTCAGGTTTAACATCAAAGAATATTTGATATTCAATATCAATTTCATGAAGAACTTTTGTAATTTTATCAACGGCACCCGAATCGAATAAAAACTTGTCCGTAACAATAAAAGCACGTTTTTTATCTTTTAGTACCCGAAGAGCGAGATCTAAAGCTCCTCTTTTGAAGTAAACTTTAGGTGGAACTTTGAACCACAACATATTTTCTCTCCTTTCAGCTACAGTTTTGTAATTTAGTAAATGTTCTACCCCAATATTTCCGGAAACAGAATTCTTTCCCCATGAACCGCATCCCAGCGATAATGACGGTTCAAGTCTAAAATTATATAAATCTCCGATACCGCCTTGTGATGATGGGGAATTAATAATTATACGGCAAGCAGGCATTTCTTCCGCATAATAGTTAATTCTGTCACTCTTTCTTTCGTCTGTATAAAGAGCTGCAGAATGCCCGGCTCCGCCTTTAAATACCAGTTCGTGTGCCATCTCCGTAGCTTCTTTGAAATTTTTGGCCTTATACATCGTAAGAATTGGTGATAATTTTTCTCTTGAAAACGGATCATTCCAATCAACTTTTGGTCTTTCACAAAGTAGTATTTTTGCATTTTCAGGAACTTTAAAACCAGCTATTTTAGCTATTTTAGCCGCAGATTGTCCAACAATTAGCGGATGTGCAGAGCCTCTTTGAGGATCAATAAAAGGAAGGTCAATTAATTTCTTTTCATCAGCCTTTTTTACTAGATAGGCTCCTCTGTGAATAAATTCTGCTTTAACTTTTTCATATACTTTATCCACAACAATTACAGACTGTTCCGAAGCACAAATCATACCGTTATCAAATGTTTTTGACATGAGAATAGAAGAGACAGCCATTTGAATATCGGCTGTTTCATCAATAACAGCCGCGACATTACCGGGGCCAACGCCAAGTGCAGGATTACCTGAAGAATATGCCGCTTTAACCATTCCGGGGCCGCCCGTTGCAATAATACAATTGATTGAAGGATGTTTCATTAATGCCGCTGAAAGCTCAACCGACGGAACATCAATCCAACCTATAATATTTTCCGGAGCACCTGCTTTTACGGCAGCATCCAGTACGACCTTGGCCGCTTCGATTGTACATTTTGCAGCTCTCGGGTGTGGTGAAAAAATTATGGCATTTCTTGTTTTTAGGGCGATAAGTGATTTAAAAATGGCAGTAGAAGTCGGGTTTGTTGTAGGAACGATTCCTGCTAAAATTCCCAAAGGTTCTGCAACAATTTTAATCCCGTTTTCCTTATCTTCACTTATAATTCCGCATGTTTTTGCATTTTTATGCTTATTGTAAATATACTCTGCAGCAAGGTGATTTTTTATAATTTTATCTTCCAAAACACCCATGCCGGTTTCTTCAACAGCCATTTTAGCAAGAGGAATGCGGGCCTTATTTGCAGCGGTTGCAGCAGCTTTAAATATCTTATCAACCTGTTCCTGCGTGTAAGTTTCGTATATTTTTTGTGCTTTTTGAACTTTAGAAATCAATATTTCCAATTGTTCTGCAGTTTCTACTGTATTAGGTGTATTTAGTGCTTTTTCAAGTTTCTCTACTGTTTTCTTTTTCGATGATTTAGCCGTTGGCATTCAATTCCTCCTTATTAAACTTAAAAGTCCTTATTATATTACATCACAACAGGCATGTCATGTCAATTTTAAAAAGTGATTTATGAACCGTTCACTAATATGTAAAAAGGCGAGCGATTTCAGTTTTTTTTAATTCTATAATTACTACCTACAATCTACTTTTTAACAATTCATACAAACAAACGATAGAGTTTTTAATCAAAAAGGTTAGAATGAAGTGTGTTATATTACTGGGCAACATGTGATGGAAAATACTCCGGATTTCTCTTCATACAACAAAATAAAGCATGCAACCAATGAAGAATTGGCTGAATTGTGGCAGAAATATTTTGATGATCATGAGAATAAAAACCTCAGGGATCAACTTATATTGCAGTACATTTACTTAACAAGATATGTTGTAGGCAGAGTTAAAGTTGTTCTTCCTCCGACTTTTTCGTATGAAGATGTTTCCAGTTTCGGGATAGAAGGTTTAATTGATGCTGTTGAAAAGTATACGCCTAAAATGGGTGCAAGATTTGAAACATATGCCTTAATACGTATTAGAGGAAATATAATTGACAAAGTCCGCTCAGAAGACTTTTTGCCACGTAGTATAAGAAGAAAAATAAAGGATGTTAAACAGGCACAGGAAGATTTGAAACGCCAGTACGGGAGAGCGGCAAGCAATACTGAAATTGCCGAATACTTAGGCATTGAAAAAGAAAAAGTTGAACAACTTCTTGCTGACGACACAACGATAACATCTATTTATGAGAAGAAAGGTGCTGCAGACGGGGACATTGAGATTATTGATACTATTGAAGATTCTTCACATTTGAGCCCGCACGAAGAATTAGAAGAGAAAGATGTTAAATCAGAATTGGAGGAGGCTTTGAAACGTTTGCCCGAAAGAGAGAGAACGATAATGGTTCTTTACTATCATGAGAATATGACATTAAAAGAAATCGGAGAAGCTATTAATATATCGGAATCCAGAGTTTCACAATTGCATGCCCAAGCAATTATGAAACTTAAAAATTTGTTGAGCGAAAATCGTTCAGCAAGACTTAAACGCAGTATAGTGTAGATGATTGTTTCGCATTTTTTTAGCTCCTTAATATTCTTGCAACTTCAATAAAGTCTTTTTTTATCAGTTTTACATTTATATCGGTTTGTTATAGAATTAATGACGATAAAGGGAGTGTTTTTTATGAAACTGCACAATTCATTCACAAATCATGTTGAAGAGTTTAAAACTATTGAGCCGAATAAAGTTAAAATGTATGTTTGTGGCCCGACAGTTTACGATAATGCACATTTAGGACATGCAAGGTGTTATATAACTTGGGATGTTTTATACAGGTATCTTAAGTTTAGAGGATATGACGTCACGTATTGCCGAAATGTAACAGATGTTGATGATAAAATTCTAAAAAAAGCCGAAAAAGAAAACAAAACACCTGAAGAAGTTTCAAAGTACTGGTATGGTAAATTTTCTGAAAGCATGAAGGCTCTAAATAATTTACCCCCTGATATCGAACCTTTTGCTACAAAAACTTTGGGCGAAATGATTTCCATGAACAAGGACTTGGTGAACAAAGGGTTTGCATATGAAGCAAACGGAGATTTGTATTTCAGAGTAAAGAAATTTCCTGCATACGGACAACTCTCAAAACAACCGATTGATCAATTAGAGAGCGGTGCAAGAATTGAAGTTGGTGTACAAAAGGAAGACCCGCTTGATTTTGCACTGTGGAAAAAAGATGAAAAGTTTGGCTACAATTCACCTTGGGGCATAGGACGCCCGGGGTGGCACATAGAATGCTCTGCTATGAGTCGTAAATATTTAGGAAAAACTATTGATATTCATGCAGGTGGTGCGGATTTAATATTCCCCCACCATGAAAATGAAATTGCACAATCTGAATGTGCCAATGGTTGCAAATTTGTAAATTATTGGCTTCACAATGGTTTTGTTACAATTAACAAAGAGAAAATGTCGAAATCTTTGGGAAACTTTCTGACTATTGATGATTTACTCAAAAAATATGACTCTAATACAATAAGATTTTTCATTCTGACAAACCATTACAGGATGCCTGTTGAATTTTCTGATGAGGCTTTGCAGGCAGCTGCTAATGGTGTAAAAAGGATATTAAATGCTGTAGGCAATGTAAATGAGAGTTTGGACATTACTAAATACGAGGAATATGGTCAATTTGTTGAAGCCATGGATGATGATTTAAATACTTCTAAAGCGCTTGCAGTTCTGTTTGATTTAACTAATAAATCAAACAAAAATGTAGATTATGCATATACTTTGCTTTATAAATTGGCAACAACACTGGGGTTCAAGTTTGAGAAAGCTGTCTTATCTGAAGAGGAACTTACAGCAAAGCTGGAAGATATTTCCGCAGAGTTAGGTGAAAGTTATACAAGTATAGAAGAAATAATTCAAAAGAGAAAAGAAGCAAGAGAAGCAAAAAATTGGGAAATAGCGGACAAAATCCGTATTGCGCTTGATAATGCCGGAATTGTGTTAAAAGATTCCAAGGAAGGTACAACTTGGGAGACAAAATAAAAGAAGTTTTTTATTCTTTATGTCATTCTGATTTTGTTTCAGAATCTTACCGGCAGTTGCTGATAAAAATATTTTGTTTTTTGGCGATATTATCTATTATACCGGTTTCTGCAGCCTTTGTTGAAGAAGCCGGAAAGAATGTACGTGTCGGGATTACGGATAACAATTTTCAAAATGTTTTGCGTCAGCAGGTTGTTGTATATGCAACGGCGGAGTCGGATATTTGTGATAAAGACGGAAAATCGCTTTTGCATGTAGAACCAAATACTGATATTCAGGTAACTAATCTCCTTTCCGGCATGGAAGTCATCGTTGGGGGATTAGGTGCGACTCTGAATGAATTTAACATTGTCTGTAAATCAGGACAATTAGGGGTAAGAGGGTTAAAAAGAAAAGGAAAACAGGCTTTATATGGCGGAATGTTTGAATTTGTTCAAGAGAAAGAACACAGGGGTTTTTATCTTGTAAACGTTATCGATTTGGAAGAATATTTAAAAGGTGTTGTTCCGAATGAAATGCCTGTTCGATTTGGGCTTGAAGCATTAAAAGCTCAAGCAGTTGCTGCAAGAAATTATGTTTTGACGCCCAGAACGCAGGCTTACGATGAATTTAATGTTGTTGATAGCGTAGCAAGTCAAGTGTATTTTGGAGCTAACACGGAAGAGGATTTAGCGACCAGAGCTGTTATGGAAACTAATGGTATTGTGGCTTTGTACAATCATGAACCGATATTAACTCTTTACAGTTCAACAGCAGGTGGTTACACGGAGAGTTACTCGAATTCTTTTTCGGATAATTTAACAGGAGTGTTCCCTTCTGTTCCAAAACCTTATCTGACTGCAGTTCCGGACAAAGAAAACTTTGGAATGCTTGATACTGAGGAAAAAGCTAAGGAATTTTATTCGTCTAAGATTCCTTCTTTTGATATTGAATCACCATATTACAGGTGGCAGAAGGAATGGGGAGTTGGCGAACTTGAAAATATTTTAAAGAAAACTCTTGTTGCACAGTCAAAAACCGGGTTTATAAATCCTGCTTTTAGAGAAAATGATACTCTGGGAAAAATTAAAGATATCAAAGTGATGAAAAGAGGACCATCAGGAAAGGTAATGGAACTCGATTTAATGACCTCAAAAGGATGCTACAGAATTTCTAAAGAGCTCGTTATAAGAAGAGTATTCCAAAAGGATGGGATCTCTCTTCCGAGTGCAAACGTAATTTTTGAAAAAAAACTTGATAATATGGGAAATATAACAGATATAACAGCTTATGGCGGAGGATTTGGGCATGGCGTCGGAATGAGCCAGTTTGGAGCCGGCTATATGGCGACTAAGCTTCATCAGCCTTATTACAATATATTGAGGCATTATTATAAAGGGATTTCTTTGGGCACAACTCCGGTTAGTATAATTGGTAAAGAAGTCGAACAAAATTTTTGGGCACCGGTGGGGCGCGCACATATAGTTATTATAGGGCCGTCTGCACCAAAAATTAATGTGATGATTAACGGAAAAACACATGAGTTAAGTGTTAACAGGCCATTTTTTCAAAAAGAAACAAAAATTGATATTTCAAGGTTAATAGAAGACGGACAGAACAAAATCTTATTTTATCCGAGCTATTTGCCTATGAAAGTTTATATAGAATTGGTTGAAAGTTATAATACAAATACAAATAAAAACCTTATAAATAATGAGGAGAGTGATAGGTGAATAATGAAACCGGAGGGATTTTAAAAGCAGCCTGGCTTATTGCGCTTGTCACAATTGCAAGTAAGTTAATGGGATTTGTGCGGGATATGGTTGTTGCAAATTATTACGGTGCGACTATGATATCTGATGCATATTTTTATGCACTGCAAATACCTTCACTTGCTATAATTATACTGGGCGGTGTCGGCGGGCCTTTTCATAGTGCAGTTGTTGCTGTTTTTTCAAAACTTTTGGGAAATGATTTTAATGTAGATGAAAAAATAAATCGGCTTTATAATACTTTTTTAACCATAACTTTTCTGTTCTTTGCGATTATAGCGATTGCAGGATTTTTCTTTGCAGACAAAATTATGGGAATAATTATATCTGCTGGTTCTCCAGAACTAATAAATCTTGCGTCACAGCATTTTAAAATAATGTCACCTATAATTCTTGTAGGGGGAATTATAGGTATTTACTACGGATTATTGGTTTGTCATAAAAAGTATATTTTGCCAAATCTTTCTCCTATGATGCTAAGTCTTACAGTTATAATTTCTGTTTTTATTGCCGGCGGTAAAGATAATTTCGGAATAGTACTTGCTTCAGCCACGCTATTAGGTGCGATTGCGCAGCTGGCTCTCCAATTACCGGCAGTTAGAAATATAGGTTATAAATTAAAACCGAATTTTGATCTAATCAACAATCCGCAGTTTAAGAATATATTGGAGCTTTTATTTCCTGCAATATTAAGCTCAACAATCGGTCAAATCGGAATTTATGTAGATATGTTTTTTGCATCAACTTTACAAGAAGGAGCATGGACTTCTGTTGTCTTTGCGAACAGAATTTTTCAATTCCCTGTGGGAATATTGGTTACTGCATTTCTTGTTCCTTTATTTCCTTTATTTTCTCGTCTTGCAGGTCAAGGAGAAAGCAAATATCAAGAAATACGAGACTATTTTAATAAAGGGGTAGGTGTTTTACTGTTTGCAAGTATTCCGATAATTATTTTGATATTGCTTGTCGCAAAAGATGGTGTTTCTTTGGTATTTGAACGCGGTGCATTTAATTCAAATGCAGTTCTTATGGTAACAGAGGCACTATGTTTCTTATCATTCTCAATTCTTCCGTACGTATTCAGAGATTCAATTACAAGAATTTACTATGCATTTAATGATTCAAAAACACCATTCGTAATTGCACTCTATGCAATAGTATTAAAGGTGTTTTTAAACTGGCTTTTGATTTTAAAGCTAAATATGGGAATTGCAGGAATTACGCTTTCAACATCATTTGTAACGCTTTTCAACGCAACAATATTAGGCATGCTCATACATAAAAAAATCAAATTGGATTTTGGCATACTATTTTTTAATTTTGGGAAAATGCTTGTTTCCGGATTTTTAACTTTCTTTGTATGTCTTTTTGCGTGCAAATATTTTGATACTTTGAATTTTTCAAAATATATGTTTGAATCATTAAAGATTGCAGGAATAATGATTTTATGTCTCCTAACATATTCGGGACTAAATATAATGTTCAGAATGGAATATGCAGGAGAGCTTTTAAATCGAATCAGGAGAAAATAGACAATTTCCCCCATATTATTTACCCCCTTGTTTTACCCTTGTGTTTGAATTACACTTAATACGTTAAGAGAAGTTTTACTAATAAGAAGGAGTAAAAATTATGGTAAAAGTAGCAATTAACGGATTCGGAAGAATCGGCAGAAACACTCTGAGAGCAGCTATCAGAGAAGGTATTTTTAATGAAATAGACTATGTTGCAATCAATGACCCGGGTTTAAAACCTGCAGATGCAGCTCACTTGTTCAGATATGACTCAGTAATGGGTAAATTCGACGGCCAAGTAGAAGCTTACGACGAAGGTATTATTGTAAACGGAAAGAAAATTAAATTCTTTGCTGAAAAAGATCCTGCAAATCTTCCTTGGAGAGATTTGGGAGTAGAAGTTGTTGTTGAATCAACAGGCTTCTTTACAGACGGCGAAAAAGCAAAAGCTCACATCGCTGCAGGTGCTAAGAAAGTTATTATTTCAGCTCCGGCTACAAACGAGGATATTACAATAGTTTTAGGCGTAAACGATAATATGTATGACCCGGCAAAACACAACGTAATTTCTATGGCATCTTGTACAACAAACTGCTTAGCACCGGTTGCTAAAGTTATTAAAGAAAAATTCGGTATCGTTAAAGGTTTAATGACAACAGTTCACTCATATACAGGTGACCAAAGAATCTTAGATGCAGGTCACAAAGATCCCCGTCGTGCAAGAGCCGGTGCTTTAAATATATGCCCGACAAAAACAGGTGCTGCAAAAGCTGTTGCCTTAGTTATTCCTGAATTAAAAGGAAAATTAGACGGTTTCGCTATGAGAGTTCCTTCTCCAGACGTTTCTTTAGTAGACGTTGTATTTGAAACAGAAAAAACAGTTACCGTTGAAG
>JAEEGL017146588.1_pt1 | contig 30718 bp, 22 predicted proteins | sample 9134231 | NCBI WGS metagenome assembly JAEEGL01 (sample SAMN16246548, study PRJNA631951) | gut metagenome | biome: gut microbiome; feature: rumen; material: fiber-attached | host: Bos | place: Iran: Karaj | collected 2018-10 | reverse complement strand
TGCTCAGCGCGCCAAATGACATAGCGCCTGTGACAAAGTGGCGGACAATACTTTCTACAGATTCCACCTCTTCGATGGGGGCTGGCTGAGCCGCTTTCTTGAAGGTGAAGAAGTCGCGAATGAAGATGGGTTTCTCTTTGTTGTCAACCATCGACTCCCACTCTTTGAACTTCTTGTACGAGCCTAGTCGTGTGGCTATTTGAAGATTGGCAATGGTGTCGGGATTCCAAGCGTGAAGAATGCCATCCTTGCGCCAAGCAAACTGTCCGTTGTTAGGTAGGAAATCGTCGTCCTGTTCTGGATGGAATGCAGCGTCGTGCAGTCGGACAGCATCTCTTGCAATATCCTTGAGTCCTATGCCGCCAATGGTGGAAAGTTCTGTGCCAAAGTAGTCCTTCAACAGTTCTTCGCTCAGGCCGATACTTTCAAATATCTTGGCACCACGATAGCTGCGAATGGTGGAGATGCCCATCTTGGACATGATTTTCTTTAAGCCTTTATCCACTGCCTTGATGTAGTTTGACTCGGCGGTAGCGTATTCTTCTTGAATCTTGTGACGCTTTACGAGGTCATCGAGAACCGCAAATGTCATGTAAGGACAAATGGCGCTTGCACCATAACCCAGTAGCAAGGCTGCATGCATTACTTCACGAATTTCACCGCTCTCCACGATAAGTGCTGTTTGCACGCGTTTTCCTACACGAATCAAGTGATGATGTGTGGCGCTGACTGCCAACAACGAAGGAATGGCAGCATGCGTTTCGTCGATGTCTCTATCAGATAGAATAATATAGTTTACGCCTTCATCCACCGAAGCTTCTGCCTCACGACAAAGGTCTTCGAGTGCTTGCTTCAGTGCACCTTCACCCTTCTCGATGTCGAAGAGCATTGGCAGTTTCTTTGTCTTGAAACCTTTGTATCGGATGTTACAAAGAATATCAAGTTGTGTGTTTGTGAGCACGGGTTGTGGCAAACGTACCATCTTGCAGTTCGAAGCATCGGGCGTGAGAATGTTTGTGCCCACAGCCCCAATGTATTCTGTGAGGCTCATGACCAATTCTTCACGAATAGGGTCGATGGCAGGGTTGGTGACTTGTGCAAACTGCTGACGGAAGTAGTTGAAAAGCGTTTGTGGGCGGTCGCTGACGACGGCAAGTGGTGTGTCGTTTCCCATTGCTGCCACAGGTTCCTGTCCGGTAGTTGCCATCGGTACTATCGTGCGGTCGATGTCTTCTTGTCCAAAGCCGAAGCAGACTAGTTTGTTACGGATATCTTCCACGCTATTATCTATGTGTCGACCACTTTTAAGCTTCTCCAACTGGATGCGGTTGGTGGAGAGCCATTCACGATAGGGATGCGCTTGTGCCAACTGTTCTTTGATGTCGCCGTCATAGTATATCTTTCCCTCTTGTGTATCGACTAGCAGTATCTTTCCTGGTTGCAAACGACCTTTGCTCACCACATCATCGGGATCGAAATCCATAACGCCTACTTCCGAAGCCACCACCATCATGCCTTGTTTCGTGATGGTGTAACGACTTGGGCGCAAGCCGTTTCGGTCAAGCATTCCACCTGCATAGCGTCCATCGCTAAACAAGAGTGCAGCAGGACCGTCCCAAGGCTCCATCAGAATGGAGTGATATTCGTAGAATGCTTTGAGGTCTTCTGAGATGGGGTTCTTGTCGTTGAAACTCTCAGGAACGAGTATGGCCATAGCCTGCGGGAGCGACAAACCGCTCAGTGTCAGGAACTCGAACACGTTGTCGAGGCTGGCAGAGTCGCTCATGTCGGGTTGAACGATGGGACTCAAATCGCTGATGTTGCCCAACGCCTCGCTATTAAGCACGCTCTCGCGAGCTTGCATCCAACCTCGATTGCCACGAATGGTGTTGATTTCTCCATTGTGTGCCAACAAGCGGAATGGTTGGGCCAGTTTCCACTTCGGGAATGTGTTGGTGGAGAAACGCGAATGCACAAGGGCAAGTCCGCTGGTGAAATATGGGTCTGAGAGATCGGGGAAGTATCGACGCAATTGTCCGCTCGTGAGCATTCCCTTGTAGATGATGTTCTTGCTCGAAAGCGAACAGAAGTAAAAGTCCTCGTGCGTTACTTTGTTTTCAATTCTCTTCCTTATTTTATAAAGTAAAGTGTCGAGTTTAGTCACCTGCTGTTCTGTTGCGCCTGTAATGAAGATTTGCTTGATGTCAGGCTCCACGGTCTTTGCACCAACTCCCAGAACATCTGAGCAAGTAGGCACCGTTCTCACGTGCATCAACTCCAGTCCTTCGCGCTCTGTCTCTTCTTTCATGATGCCCATAATGGCTTCTTGTGCCTCCTTCTCTTTAGGGAGGAACACAAGTCCTGTTCCATATTGTCCTTTCTCTGGCACAGGAATGCCTTGCAAAAGAATGAATTCGTGTGGGATTTGCACCATGATACCGGCTCCATCGCCAGTTTTGTCGCGCGTTTCTGCGCCTCTGTGCTCCATGTTTTCCAACACCCTCAGGGCGTTATCGACGAGTTTGTGGCTCTTTCCTCCGTAGATGTTAACCACCATTCCCACGCCACAAGCATCGTGCTCGTAACTGCTTTGATATAGTCCTTGCTGGTTGTTCATACTCATATTATTATAATAAGTAATATACTTTGTCTTTTCGATTTCTTCGGCAAAGGTACGGCGATTCATTAGATTACACAAAGATTAAAATATGCTTTGATTTTTTATCTATTTTCAAATTACAAATTGTAAGGATTTAAATAGCTAAAACTTACGATTTGGTTTAATATTGTACGGATTTACTTACGATTTATTAAAATCGAGGGTTGCAAAAAGTAAAACCAGTGTTAATTTAAAGTTTGGGTTTATAGAATGTCGTAACTTTGCACTCGAATCATGGCCGTGATTTTAAGACAAATGTTTCACAACTAAATGATTTAGCTATGAAAAAGATTGAAGCGATTATTCGCAAAACCAAGTTTGAGGATGTCAAGGAAGCATTGCTCAATTCAGACATCGACTGGTTTGAGTATCACGATGTGCATGGAATTGGCCAGAGCCGACAAGAGCGCATCTATCGTGGTGTTATGTACTCAACGGATGTCATCGAGCGTGTTGCCATCACTATTGTATGTCGTGACCAGTTTCTAGATCCCACGGTGAATGTAATTCTCAAGGTTGCGCACACGGGCGAAGTTGGCGATGGACGCATCTTCGTTAGTGATGTTATTGACACATGGAGCATCCGCACAGGTGAGAATGGCGACACCGTGCTAAGAGATAAGAAATAAGGTAAAAACACTTAAAGGTAAAAAGATTATGAAAGAAATAGGATTATCACTCGACACTGTATGGATGCTATTGGCTGCTATGTTAGTCTTTTGGATGCAACCAGGTTTTGCCCTGTGTGAAGCTGGTTTCACACGTAGTAAGAACACGGCAAACATTCTCATGAAGAACTTTGTCGATTTCATGTTTGGTTCGTTGCTTTTCTTTTTCGTCGGCTTCGGATTCATGTTTGGTTCCAATGGTGCAGGCTTTATCGGAATGCCCAATTGGGGCGACCTCTCGTTCTATGGTGGCGACCTGCCGGTAGAAGGTTTCTTAATTTTCGAAACGGTCTTCTGTGCCACCTCTGCCACCATTGTAAGTGGAGCGATGGCTGAGCGCACTAAGTTTTCTATGTATTTGGTTTATAGTGCCTTCATTTCGCTCTTCATCTATCCCATCGAAGGACATTGGACTTGGGGTGGAGGTTGGCTTTGTAACGAAGCTGCCGATGGTTTCATGATGAAAACCTTTGGCAGTGTGTTTCATGATTTTGCTGGTTCTGCCATTGTGCATAGCGTTGGTGGTGTCTTGGCTCTCATTGGTGCTTTAGCATTAGGTCCTCGTATTGGCAAATATGGAAAGGACAAGTCGAGCCGAGCCATTCCTGGCCACAACCTGACGATGGCCGCATTGGGCGTGTTCATTCTTTGGATGGGGTGGTTTGGTTTCAACCCAGGTTCCCAACTTGCTGCAAGTGGTGCCATCAATCGTGTGGCCATCTCGCACATCTTCCTGACCACCAATCTTGCCGCAGCTGCTGGAGGCACAGCCACCATGTTCCTCACTTGGTTGAAATATGGCAAACCTTCACTCTCATTGACGCTGAATGGTGTGTTGGCAGGCCTTGTTGGCATCACCGCAGGTTGTGATGTTGTTTCTCCGGTTGGGGCAGTTGTCATTGGTTTCATTTGTGGTTTGGTATTGGTTGTATCCATCGAGTTCATCGACCATGTGTTGCACATCGACGATCCTGTTGGCGCCTCCTCAGTTCATGGTGTATGTGGCATCCTTGGCACACTGATGACAGGCCTGTTCAGTACCTCCGATGGTGCCTTCTATGGTCACGGATGGGGCTTCTTCGGAGCCGAGTGCTTTGGCATTCTTGTCATCGACCTCTGGGCGGCAGCTTGTGGTTTTGTGCTTTTCTACACGATTAAGAAAGTACACGGACTCCGCGTTCCTGCTCGTGTTGAGGACGAGGGACTAGACATCTACGAACACGGAGAGACTTGCTATAACTAACTTTATACTTACCTAAAGAACCGAAAAGATGAAACGACTATTTATAATACTTATTTCCTTGTTTGCGTGCTTCATTATTGAAGCCAGTGAGAAAGACTCAGTTACGGTAAACCTCGGAGTTGACATTGTCGATCAATATATTTGGCGTGGCCAGCATTTGGGACATGTGAGCATGCAACCCACCTTGGGCGTTGGTTTCAAGGGGCTCAGCCTTTCCACTTGGGGCAGCATGGGCATCTCCAATTGGAACGACACGAAGGAACTGGACCTTACCCTCGACTACACCTTCAAGGGATTAAATGTGGGACTTACGGACTATTGGTTCTCTACTGGCAACTATTTCCAGTACCATAACGATAAGACTACACACGTCTTTGAAGGATTCGTGGGATACGATTTCAAATATGTAGCCTTCAAGTGGTTTACCAATTTTGCAGGAGATGATGGCTTGAACAAAGATGGCAAACGAGCTTACAGTAGTTACTTCGAACTTTCTGCTCCGTTCAGCTTTGCCACACTCGATTGGAATGCATCAGTGGGTATGGTGCCTTGGGCAACTACGTTCTACGGCAATAACCATTTCGCAGTAACAAACATTACCCTGAGTGCCACCAAAAACTTTGATATCAAGAAGGGCAAATGTCAGATACCTGTTTCCGCAGGTTTAACGGCCAATCCAGATACAAAGAAGATGTATCTCCTCTTCGGATTTGGTTTCAGGTTTGATTCATAAAGAAGGAAACGTTTTGCATGGTTAAAATATAATCCTAAAAATGATGGACAGAAAGTATATTTTCGTAACAGTAGGCGTGATGTCGTCGTTGGGCAAGGGCATTATTTCCGCCAGCATAGGCAAGTTGTTGCAGGCACGCGGCTACAAAGTCACCATTCAGAAGTTCGACCCCTACATCAACATTGATCCAGGCACGCTCAATCCCTATGAGCATGGAGAGTGCTATGTGACGGTGGATGGAATGGAGACCGACCTTGATCTCGGACACTACGAGCGCTTTACGGGAATACACACCACGCAAAACAATTCTATTACTACAGGTCGCATTTACAAGACCGTTATCGACCGTGAGCGTCGCGGCGACTACCTGGGTAAGACCATCCAGGTGGTGCCGCACATCACGGACGAGATAAAGAGAAGAATGTTGCGTGAGGACGAGCCTGATGAGGAACTGGACTTTGTCATCACCGAGGTGGGCGGAACCATTGGCGACATAGAGAGTGCGCCATTCATGGAGGCCATCCGCCAATTGCGTTGGCAGCTTGGGCGTGATGCCGTCTGTGTCCATCTGACCTATGTTCCCTACCTGAAAGCGGCAGGTGAACTGAAGACAAAACCTACCCAACATTCTGTAAAAGAACTGCAGGGAATGGGCATTCAGCCCGACATTCTCGTACTGCGTACAGAGCGCCACCTCGACGACCACATTCGTATGAAGGTGGCCTCGTTCTGTAATGTAGCCCTCGAGTGTGTTGTGCAAAGCGAGGATATGCCTTCCATCTACGAGGTGCCCGTGAGCATGCAACGACAAGGGCTTGATGCCGCCATTTTGCGCAAGATTGGCATCCCCGTGGGCGAAACTCCTGCCATGAAAGCTTGGCACGATTTCCTCGACAAGCAACAAAGTGCTTCCGATGAGGTCAACATTGGACTTGTGGGCAAGTATGACTTGCAAGATGCCTACAAAAGTATTCGCGAGAGCCTCAATTTGGCGGGCATCTATAATGGTGTCAAGGCAAAACTTTGTTTTGTGAACAGCGAGGAGATTACGAAGGAGAACGTAGGTGAACGGCTGGCTGGATTGCAGGGAGTGGTCATCTGTCCGGGCTTTGGTCAGCGTGGCATTGAAGGCAAGATTCTTGCTGCAGAATATACTCGCACGCACAACATTCCCACATTCGGCATCTGTCTTGGAATGCAGATGATGGTCATTGAGTTTGCCCGTAATGTGTTGCATCTTTCCGATGCCAACAGTCGGGAGATGGATGCACAAACGCCACATAACGTCATCGACTTGATGGAAGAGCAGAAGTCTGTCACACAAATGGGTGGCACCATGCGTCTCGGAGCCTATGAGTGCATTCTCCGTGAGGGCAGTTGTGCTTGGGAGGCCTATGGTGAGAAGTCGCAAATCAGCGAGCGTCATCGCCATCGCTATGAGTTCAACAATCTATATCAAACAGATTTCGAGTCTGCCGGCATGCAGTGTGTGGGCATCAATCCCGCCGCCCACCTTGTGGAGATAGTGGAGATTCCCGACCACCGGTGGTACATAGGCACTCAGTTTCATCCCGAATACTCCTCCACCGTGCTCCATCCGCATCCGCTTTTCATGAGTTTTGTAAAGTCATTAATAAATAATAGTTAACCCACTCTCCCTATGTGCTCACGTCCCTAACAGGTGGGGCTGGGGGAGAGTCCTTTAATTTAATAATATGTGTGGAATAGTAGGTTATGTAGGCAAGCGAAAAGCCTACCCAATTTTGATTAAAGGGTTGCAACATCTGGAATATCGCGGTTACGACAGCGCTGGTGTGGCCATGATTAGTGACGGCGGCAACCTTAATGTGTACAAAGCCAAAGGCAAGGTGAAGGACCTCGAAGACCATTGCCAGGAGAAAGACATCAGTGGCACCATTGGTATTGCTCATACGCGTTGGGCCACTCACGGCGAACCCAGCAGCACTAATGCCCATCCCCATTACTCGGCATCAGGTCGCCTGGCACTCATCCACAATGGCATCATTGAGAACTATCTCTCGCTGAAGGAGAACCTCACAGCAAGGGGCATTCAGTTCAAGAGTGTTACAGATACCGAAGTGCTGGTGCAACTCATCGACTACATCATGCAAAATAGCGGACTCGAATTGCTTGAGGCTGTGCAGACTGCTTTGCATCAGGTCATTGGGGCCTATGCCATCGCCATTCTCGATCGCGAGCACCCCGACACCATCATTTGTGCTCGACAGAGTTCGCCTCTCGTGGTGGGTTTAGGCGAGGATGGAGCCTTCTATCTGGCCTCCGATGCCAGTCCTATTGCGGAATACACCGATAAAGTAGTGTATATGAATGATGGAGACATTGCCGTGCTCAAACTTGGAGAAGAACTTCGTGTCGTGAACATCAACAACGAAGCACAGCACCCCAAGGTGCGCCAGATTGATGTCTCTCTCGGACAGTTGGAAAAGGGTGGTTTCCCTTATTTCATGCTGAAGGAGATTTTCGACCAACCCAATTGCCTTCGCGATTGCATGCGTGGTCGCATCAATGTCGAGGGCACTCACATCACGCTTTCTGCCGTCATTGACTATCACGAACAATTGCTCAACGCCCGTCGCATCATTATTGTGGCATGTGGCACCTCGTGGCATGCAGGACTCATTGGCAAGCAACTCTTCGAGAGCATTTGCCGCATCCCAGTAGATGTGGAATACGCCTCCGAGTTTCGTTATCGCACGCCCGTCATCTACCCCGATGATGTGGTCATAGCCATCTCTCAGAGTGGCGAGACGGCCGACACCTTAGCCGCCATCGAACTTGCCCGCAAGGCAGGAGCCTTTGTCTTTGGCATCTGCAACGCCATTGGAGCCAGCATTCCACGTCAGACCAACACGGGTGTCTACATCCACGTAGGGCCAGAGATTGGTGTAGCCTCTACCAAAGCCTTCACGGGGCAGGTCACCGTTCTCTCCATGCTTGCCCTCTGCCTCGCCGCCGAGAAGAAATCCATTTCCCAGGAAGACTACCAAGAGATGGTAACAGAACTGACGCGCATACCAGAGAAACTGGAGCAAGCCCTCAAGAGCAACGAACAGATAGAACGCTTGGCACCCATTTTCACCTATGCCAAAAACTGCCTCTATCTGGGACGCGGCTACAACTATCCTGTGGCGCTGGAGGGAGCCTTGAAACTCAAGGAGATTTCCTACATTCATGCCGAAGGCTATCCTGCTGCCGAAATGAAGCACGGCCCCATAGCCCTCATCGACTCAGAGATGCCTGTCTTTGTGATTGCCACTCGCGATCATCTCTATGAGAAAGTCATCTCCAACATTCAGGAAGTCAGGGCTCGTGGAGGACGTGTCACGGCCATCGTCACAGAGGGCGACGAACAGATTCGCAAGTTTGCCGACCATGTGATTGAATTGCCCAACACCCTCGAGTGTTTCCAGCCGCTCATCGTCTCCATCCCTCTCCAGCTTTTGGCTTACCATATTGCTGTCTGCAAGGGCAAGGATGTCGACCGTCCGCGCAACCTCGCCAAGAGTGTAACGGTAGAGTAGGTCCTATGGAAAAAAATCAAAATTAAGTATTCGAAATGATAGTTAATCAACTTTCCCTATATGCTACCCTCCCTAAAAGGAGGGGCTGGGGGTGAGTCCTTATTTAATCTTATATAACATGTGTGGTATAGTAGCAATCCTGAATGTCAGGGAACAAACGCAGAAGTTGCGTAATAAAGCGTTGACGATGAGCCAGAAACTGCGCCATCGCGGACCAGATTGGAGTGGAATCTATGTGGGCGGTTCTGCCATTCTTGCTCACGAGCGACTCAGCATTGTCGACCCAGAGAGTGGTGGACAACCCCTCTATGCTCCTTCCGCTGAGGGCGAAGGGCAGTTGGTTTTGGCCGTCAACGGAGAGATATACAACCATCAGGAAATTCGTCGCCGTCTGACGGGCTTCTACGACTTCCAAACGGGTTCCGATTGCGAAGTCATCCTTGCCCTCTATCGTGAAAAGGGCATCCACTTTCTCGAGGACCTCAACGGCATCTTTGCCTTCGTGCTCTACGATGAGCAGCGCAACGAATTTCTCATTGCCCGCGATGCCATAGGTGTCATTCCCCTCTACATTGGTTACGACAGCGACGGAACCGTCTATGTTGCTTCCGAACTTAAGGCCCTTGAGGGACAGTGCGAGCACTACGAGGTGTTCCTCCCAGGTCACTACTATTGGAGCCGTCAGCCGGGCATGAAACGCTGGTACGAACGCGATTGGATGCAACATCCCTGCCAGGAAGATGCCTCACAGCTGCGTCAGGCCCTCGATGCTGCCGTTCGTCGTCAACTCATGTCCGATGTACCCTACGGCGTGCTCCTGTCGGGCGGACTCGACTCATCGCTCGTCTCCGCCGTCGCAGAGAAATATGCCGAAATGCGCATTGAGAACGACTCGCGCACCAAAGCCTATTGGCCTCGCCTCCACTCCTTTGCCGTAGGACTCAAGGGAGCCCCCGACTTGGCGAAGGCACGCCTTGTGGCAGAACACATCGGCACCGTCCATCACGAAATCAACTACACCATTCAGGAGGGACTCGATGCCTTGCGCGATGTCATTTACTACACCGAAACCTATGATGTTACCACCGTCCGCGCCTCCACACCCATGTATCTCCTTGCCCGTGTCATCAAGTCGATGGGCATCAAGATGGTGCTCTCTGGTGAAGGAGCCGACGAGATATTCGGTGGTTACCTCTATTTCCACAAAGCCCCCGATGCTCAGGCATTCCACGAAGAGACCGTGCGTAAACTCGGCAAACTCTATCTCTACGATTGCCTCCGTGCCAACAAGAGCCTTTCTGCCTGGGGTGTAGAGGGTCGCGTACCCTTCCTCGACAAGGAGTTCCTCGATGTGGCTATGCGCATCAACCCTCAACTCAAGATGTGTCCCGGCACCACCATTGAGAAGAAAATCCTCCGCGAAGCCTTTGCCGACATGCTGCCAGAAGAAGTAGCCTGGCGACAGAAGGAGCAATTCAGCGATGGAGTGGGGTACTCCTGGATAGACACCCTCAAGGCCATTACCTCAGCTGCTGTATCCGATGAACAGATGGCCGATGCTGCCCGTCGTTTCCCCATCAATCCGCCACTCTGCAAGGAGGAGTACTACTATCGCACCATCTTCGAGGAACATTTCCCCAGCGAGTCCGCTGCCCGCACCGTCAATCAGGAGGCCTCCGTTGCCTGCTCCACCTCCATCGCCCTCGAGTGGGATGCAGCCTTCAAGGCCCTCAACGACCCCTCTGGCCGTGCTGTACGTGGTGTTCACGAAAGTGCATATTAAAAAGAATTAACTCAAAAAAGACTCATCACGAACCTCTCCTGACCTCCCCCCTTGAGGTTGGGAGGGGGCTTAGTATTTCGTGACCTCCCGATATACTATTTCGTGGGCCCTCGATATACTATTTCACCCACCTCTGAAATACTATAAAAGATAGTAAAAAAGCGGGACTTACGCAAATATAAGCACCTCTTTTTCACCACTAGAAACAAGGTTTTTTTAGGGTGCTGAGAGGGGCTTTGTGAGGGCGAGAAAAATGTGGAAAGTGGGAAATTAGTAATTAGACAGGAAGCGAAAACGAGTGCGGGTAATTGTACATGACTATAAGATTTTATATAAGTATTATTATACTATATTATATTAAATTATTATTTTACTATTTTATAAATCATTCCTGTCTATAAGTTAATTACCCGCTTTCCCACTTTCGGATAAAAAAGATTTCGTGTTTCGATGTTTGTTATTCAGCGGACAATAATTAAAAAAGCACACGGGAGGTTTCTCTCGTGTGCTTTGTGTATGGATTGACTTGTAATCTGTGTCTTTTGTTCGTGCCAGTTATTTGGCACCGCCACCGAGGGCTTGGTAGAGGTCGATGACGCCGGAGATGACGGCGAAGCGGTTGGAAAGTTCGCTCACCTGGGCGTTGAGGAGTCCGCTCTGGGCAGAGAGGACATTGAGGTAGTTGACCTGGTTGGAGTTTTTCATCAGTGCCTCTGTGGCCTGTACAGCATCTTGCATGCTGCGCACTTGGTTGGCAAGGAGGTCTTGCTTGGCACGGGCAGTCTGGATGTCGGACATGGCGTTGCATACTTCGAAACCGGCATCAAGCACTTTTTGCTGGAAGCCTATCTTGGCTACTTCCATCTCGGCCTGAGCGTTCTTGTAGGCTGCGCGTATCTTGCCTTGGGCAAAGATGGGTTGCGTGAGGCTGCCGACAAGGGCTGCTATGATGCCACCAGGATTGACCACCATGTTGCCGAGTGAGTTGGTGTACTGACCTTGTGCCGAGATGTTGAGAGAGGGGAAGAAGGAGGCTTTTGCCTGGTTCTTCTGGTAGAAGGCGCTGGCGAGTGCCAATTCTGCCTGGCGGACATCGGGGCGGCGTGAGAGGATGGAGATGGGGACTCCAGTGGCGCAGATGGCGGGAAGGTGGAAGGATGAGAGATTGCTGCGGCTGATGGTGTGGGGTGTCTCGCCCATGAGGTTGCTGAGAGCCGCTTCGACATTGTCGATTTGGTCTTCAATCTCAACGACACTTGTCTGGATGCTCCACCAGTTGGCTTCAGTGCTGGCTACGGCAGCCTTGTTGCTCATGCCGGCATCCATCAGTTGCTGGGTTACCTCGAGGTTTTTCTTCCAGTTTTCGCTGGTTTCCTTGGCAATGGCGAGTTGTTCGTCGAGCATGCAGATGGTGTAGTAGAGGCTGGCGACATTGGCTATGAGCGAGGTCTGCACAGCCTGGCGTATGGTTTGCATGTTCTCAACTGCCACTTCGCTGCCTTTCTTGGCGTTGCGCAGTTGGCCGAAGCAATCGACTTGCCAGTTGGCGGCAATGGGTATGGCGTAGGTCTTGGTGGCTCCGCCGCCCATCACGCCCTTGTATTGTGCACGATCCTGAGGGTCCCACACCCCAGAGATGGAGCCTTGGGGTTGGAGGCTGATGGTGGGGAAGAAGGCCCACTTGGCTGCCTTCAGGTTGTTTTGTGCTTCCTGAATGCGCAGGTCTGCCTGACGCATGTTGGCGTTTTGTGCAAGGGTCTTCTCGATGAGTGGCTGCAGTTGTGGGTCGGTAAAGATTTGACGCCACGAGAGGTCGCCCAGTCCGAGTGAGTCGCCACTTTGCGCAGGACCATAGATGCCCTCTACCACAATGTCGTTGGGGCGCTCATAGTTCTTGAAGAGACCGCAAGAGCTGAGTAAAAGGATAAGAAGCCCCACCCCCAATCCCCTCCAGAGGGAGGGGCGTATAAACGCATGTAAATATAATTTAATCATATTTGTTAATTTTCAATTTTTGTTTGTAACTACTCCCTCCTCCTCGGGGAGGGTGAGGGGTAGGGCGTGTTATTTTCCCTCTTTCTCTTTCTCGCGCAGACTTCTTTCCTTCTCCTTGAGAAACTGCTGGTCGGCCTCTTCCTTCATGGCTGGGCGAATCTTTTCTTGCAGGAACTCGAAGAAGATGAAGAACACAGGCACGGTGAACAGGATGGCGAGTGTGCCCACAATCATACCGCCGACAACGCCCACACCAATTGTGCGGTTACCATTGGCACCGGCACCAGTGGCCATGAGCAGAGGCAACATACCGAGCACGCAAGTGAGCACCGTCATGAGGATAGGACGCAGACGTGCTTCAGCAGCTGCGTATGCGGCTTCCACAATGCCCATACCCTTGCGGCGACGCTCGAGGGCGAACTCCGTAATCAGGATGGCTGTCTTAGCCAACAAGCCAATGAGCATGATGACACCCGTCTGCAGGTAAATATTATTCTCGATACGTCCAATGGGCGGGAATACGGAGTAGATCTGGTCCCAAACCCATGCGAAGCCGAAGGAACCCAACAGACCCGCGGGAACGGACAGAATGACAGCGAAGGGCACGAGGAAACTCTCGTAGAGACTTGCCAAGATGAGGAAGATGAGTATGACGCAGACGCCATAGATAAGTAGCGACTTGTTTGAACCCATCTGCTCATGTTCCTCACGCGAGATGCTTCCGTATTCATAGGTGATGTATTCGGGCAGCGTTTGTTGCTTCACTTCCTCGATGGCCTTCATCACATCGGTGGAGGTGTAACCCTGACCCGGCGATGCCATGATGGAAATCTCAGAGAAGAGGTTGAAACGCGTGTCGCTCTCAGGTCCCAGCACAGGGGTGAGTTTCACAAACTGCGACAGGGGAGCCATCGTGTTGTTGGCACCGCGTACATACATGTTTGCGAGGTCTATCTCGCTTGTGCGCAGTTTGGGGTCGGCTTGTAGCATGACACGATAAACCTTACCAAATTGGTTGAAGTTGGAAACATACGAACCACCGCAGTAGGCACCAAGGGTGGAGAGTACCGTCTTGGGTGAGATGCCTGCCAGCTTACACTGGGCGGCATCAACCTCCACTTGATACTGAGGATAGGTGCGTGCGTAGGTGGTCATTGCCATCTGCACCTCCTCGCGTTCGTTCAGGGCAGCCAGGAATTGCTGGGTGAGTTCAAGGAAGTGGCCCTTGTCGCCGTCCGACTTGTCTTGCAAGTGAAGGTCGACATTCGAGCCCATACCATAACCAGGAATCATACCCGGTTCGAACACGAATATCTGTGCCTCAGGGATTTCCTTCATCAGTTGTCCCATGAGCATGAGTTTCTTGATGGATGAGTTGTGGATGAAACCACTACCAGGAATCCAGTTTCCCGAGCGGTCGCTCCAATGTTTCAGACGCAGGATGACCATAGCGTTGGCGGCACCCTGTCCGCTCATCATGCCGTAGCCGCTCACACGCGAGAAGTCGCGAATGTCCTCGTCATTCTCAATGACGGTCTGTACCTTGTCGAGCACCTTCTCCGTCTGTCCCAGGTTGGAGCCCGGAGGACAGGTCACGTTCACCATCAGCACACCTTGGTCTTCCTGTGGCACAAGTCCCTTGGGCAGCCCCATCATGGTGAAGTAAAGCAATACAAAGGCTACAGCCACACTGGCCCAAGCCACCCAACGATGGTTGATGACTCCATGCAGGAAACGTGTGTATTTGCCCATGATTGCACCAAAGGAAGCCTCGTAGGCTGCACGTGTGCGAGAATTGAGTCCGATGAAGAATTTGTCCACTATGTTACGCGACTTGCGCTCGTCCTTGGGTGGACGCATCATCATGGCGCACAATGCAGGACAAACCACAAGGGCGCTGATGCACGAAATACCTACGGCTGTGGCCAGCGTCACACCAAATTGCGTGTAGAACATACCTGAGGTGCCGCCCATCATGGTGACGGGAATGAACACAGCCATAAATACAAAGGTACATGAGATAACGGCCATCGTCACATCCGACAACGCGTCCTTCGTGGCTTGATAGGGACTCTTGTAGCCTGCGTCGAACTTAGCCTGCACGGCTTCCACCACCACAATTGCGTCATCCACCACAGTACCGATGGCCAACACCAAAGCAAACAACGTGAGTAAGTTCAGCGTGAAGCCTGCCACACGCAAGGCAGCAAAGGTGCCCACCAGCGAGATGATGATGGAGATGGATGGTATGAGGGTGGCGCGGAAGTCTTGCAAGAAGAAGTAAACCACCAGCACCACAAGCAGGAGGGCAATAATCAGCGTCTCCTCCACGTTGGCGATAGACTCCAAAAGGAAGTCGTTGGACGACATCATCTGTGTGAAGTGCAAACCCTTTGGCAGATCCTTCTCCAGTTCTCTCAACTTGGCTGAGAACAGGTCGTTGGTCTCCTTTGCATTGGCACCAGCCAGCTGGAAGGCCATAAACTGCACGGCGGGCTTGCCGTTCACACGACCGGAGAAGGTGTAACTTTCTTGTCCCAGTTCTACTTCGGCCACATCCTTCAGACGCAAAAGACTGCCGTCCGACTTGGCCGTAATCACAATGTTTCCGAACTCCTCGACGGTTCTCAGACGGCCTGTATAGCGCATTGTGTATTGATACACATTGTCCACACCCTGACCGCGTCCGCCTTCAGTGGGTTTCTCGCCCAATGTACCTACGGCTGCCTCAATGTTCTGTTCGGCCAGACAAGCCGTGATGTCGCTGGGTATGAGACCGTGTTGCGCCATCACTTCAGGCTTCATCCACACGCGAAGTGAATAGGATGCACCCAGCACGAACACCTCGCCCACACCCTGAATACGCTTCAGTTGAGGGGTTACGTTGATGTTCATGTAGTTGGCCATATAGTTGGCGTCGTACTCGGGAGTTTCGCTCACGAGGGCGTTGATTTGCAGGAACGATGTCTGACGCTTGTAGGTGGTGACACCAATCATGGTCACTTCTTGTGGCAACAGACCTTGCGCCATCGACACACGATTCTGCACGTTCACGGCAGCCATATCGGGGTTGGTGCCCTGCTTGAAATATACTGTGACCGTACCCGTACCTGAGTTCGTAGTGGTACTGGTCATGTAAATCATGTTTTCTACACCGTTGATGCTCTCCTCCAGCGGTTGGATTACGGCTTTGGTCACCGTCTCAGCGCTGGCACCTGGGTAAGTTGCATTCACCACTACCGTTGGGGGGGCAATATCGGGGAACTGTTCAACGGGCAGGCTGAAATAGGATAGCGCACCCAAAAACAGAATGACGATGGCTATGGACAATGCCATCACGGGGCGCTTTATGAATATATTACCTTTCATCGTTTGACGTTATTGAATTCCTAAGCTCTTAAGTTTTTGAGTATGGGCGTTTAGTTGTTTAGGGTCACAACCCTATAACCTCACAACCTTAAAACCTCACAACCTAATTTAAAACTTCACTTTCTGATCTTCCTTCACCATGCTTGCTCCTTCGGCAACAATCTCGGTGCCGACCTTCAGACCACCTGTCACGATGAACTCCTTGCCTGAGCTCTGGGGCAGAATGTCCACCAACTGGCTGTGGGCCACACCGTCCTTGTCCACCACAAACACTTTATGCTTGTCTTGTGTCTGCACCACACCAGCGGCGGGAACCACCAATGCACTCTTGTACTCCACAGGTACGATGATGTTGCCCGTGCTACCCGAGTGCAGCATGTGGCTGGGATTGTCGAACACAGCACGTAGTTGCACACTACCCGTCGAGCGGTCAATCACACCACTTGCAGTTTCCACTGTGCCCGTACTCTCGTATATTGTTCCGTCCACAAGTTGCAGCTGTACGGCAGGCATTTCCTTTACGGCTTTCTCTGCACTACCAGCCTTGCGGCTCAGTTCCAAGAACTGGCTCTCGCTCATGCTGAAATAAACATACATCTGATTGTTGTCCGAAACGGTGGTCAGCGCCATAGGCATAGAGGGACCTACCAACGCACCCTGACGGAAGGGTAGGGTGCCCACAACGCCGTTCGAAGGGCTCTTCACTACGGTGTAGGACAAAGAGTTTCTTGCATTTACTACTTGCGCTTGTGCCTGAGCAACTTGTGCTTTGGCAGAAAGCAACGTGTTTTCGGCTGTCTTCATGTCAAAGTCGCTCACCACTTGCTGTTCAAACAGTTGCTTGCGGCTCTCGTAGTTCAGTTGTGCTGTAGCCTCCTGAGCCTGTGCGGCCTTCAGGGCAGCTTCAGCTGTGTTCAGTGCGGCTTGATAGGGCACTTGGTCGATGATGAACATTGCTTGTCCCTTGCTCACCTTTTGACCCTCAGTCACCAGCAGACGCTTTAGTGTACCACTCACTTGTGGATATACCTCAATGTCCTGACGACCACGAATTGTGGCACTATACTTCGAATCCAGTGTGACATCCTTTTCCGAAACCTTGATGGTCTTAAACTCAACGGCGAGACCTTGTTGTTGTTTCTTCTCTCCGCATGCACTCAACATAGCTGTCATAACAAATGCCGAGAGCAAATAAAAATAAATTCTCTTAAACATATTTAAAGGTTTTTAGTTTACTAAAAAGCGGCTGCAAAGGTACGAAATTTCGGTAATATGACCAAATTTCATATGTTGTATTGTGTTAATGTGGGAAAAATGGCACATAGGAAAAGAAAAAAGGCACACCTTGTGTGGTGCGCCCTTTGTATGATTGAAACATCTGAAATGTTCAGAAGCCTCAGATGTGTTTCGTCTTACGAATTCATTGTAGCAAGTAACTCCTCATTGTTGAGGGTGTTTTCGAGGCGGCCCTTCAGGTCTGTCATAGCCTCAACGGGATTCATGTCGGAGAGGTACTTACGGATAATCCACATGCGGTCGAGCGTCATCTTGTCGAGCAGCAAGTCGTCGCGACGAGTGCTGGAGGCAACGATGTTGACGGCAGGGAATATGCGTTTGTTGGAGAGCGTGCGGTCGAGTTGCAACTCCATATTACCCGTGCCCTTGAACTCCTCGAAAATTACTTCGTCCATCTTCGAACCTGTGTCGGTAAGTGCTGTGGCAATGATCGTGAGAGAACCGCCTCCCTCGATGTTGCGGGCAGCACCAAAGAAGCGTTTGGGCTTGTGCATAGCGTTGGCATCAACACCACCTGTGAGCACTTTGCCAGAGGCTGGGGTAACGGTGTTGTAGGCGCGCGCCAAACGGGTGATGGAGTCGAGGAAAATGACTACATCGTGGCCGCATTCCACCATTCGCTTAGCTTTCTCCAGCACGATGCCGGCTATCTTCACATGGCGCTCAGCAGGTTCGTCGAAGGTGCTGGCAATTACTTCGGCATTGACGGTGCGGGCCATATCTGTGACTTCCTCGGGGCGCTCATCGATGAGCAGCATCATGAGGTATGCTTCAGGGTGGTTGCGTGCAATGCTGTTGGCAATATCCTTGAGCAAGAGCGTCTTACCAGTCTTTGGCTGTGCCACGATGAGTGCACGCTGACCCTTACCAATGGGGGCGAAGAGGTCAACCACACGTGAGGAAAGAGAGTCGCCCTTACCTGTGCAGAGTTGGAATTTCTCGTCGGGGAAGAGGGGGGTTAGGTGCTCAAATGGACTGCGGTCGCGTGCAATGCTGGGATTGCATCCGTTGATGGAAACCACCTTGATGAGGGGGAAGTATTTCTCGCCATCACGTGGTGGGCGCACAGGACCTTGCACTACGTCGCCAGTCTTCAGTCCGAGGGACTTCACCATTTGTTGTGAAACATAAATGTCGTCGGGCGATGCCAAATAGTTGTAGTCGCTGGAACGGAGGAAACCAAATCCCTCAGGCATTACTTCCAACACACCTTCGCCTTGAATCTTTTCTTCAAAGTCGTAGCGTGAAATCAAGTGCTGCTTTGCTTTCGTGGGAGTAGCTTCTGATGGTGCGGGGATGTTACTTTCTTTGACCTTTTGACTTTCGCTTTTCACCTTTATGGTTGGAATGTCGCGCAGGATGATGAAGTCAGGTTCTTCTTTCTTCTCGTCCGTCTTGTTTTCTTCTTTTGCTTTTGTACGAATTTCTTCGTTGTTATCGACGCTATCGTTCGCTTTTTTCCTTCCGCGCTTGGGCTTTTCGGGCTGTTCAGCCTGTTTAGCTTTTTGTTCTTCGGCCTTAGCTTCCGTTGCGCTCAGGTCGAGGTCAAGTTGCGCAGCCTTTGCTTTATCGTTAGGCTTTTCGTTTTCCTTTACGCTGTCATCAGCGTCTTTTTTGGGCCTTCCTCGCTTGGGCTTCGCTTCTTCCACCTTTGGTTCTTCGGCTTTTTCTTCCTTGTCCTTATCCTTTTTGTTTTTGCCTTTAGCCTCGTCGGCGGCCTTTTCAGCCTTCTTGGGACGTCCGCGCTTGGGCTTTTCGGGTTGTGCATCAGAGGGCATAGTGGATTCGCGGTCAATGATGTTGTATATCAGCTCAGTTTTGTCGTTAGACATTTGTGCGCCAATGGACAGGCCAAGCTCCACAAGTTGCTCGGGAGTCATGCCTTCGAGTTCACTCTTTGTGTGCATGAAATATTAAAATTGTAAAGTTGAAATGATGTGTAATTCAAAAAAAGTGGGGGAAATAAAAAGGAGATTTCCTTTTATTTGATTGCAAAGATACATAAAAAAGGCGAAAGGCAAAAGGTGAAATGGGAAAAATGTTTGTTTGTAGTGATTTTTTTTGTAATATTGCGCTTGAATTATGTATATAAAAGCTTAAAACGATGATAAAAACGATGAAATTTCTGTTCGCTTTGTTATTTTTAGTGTGTGCCGTTGAGGTGCAAGCACAAAATATGTATGACCGTTCTGGCTCTTATATAGGAAGATATGAGAATGGTAAGTTGTATGACCGTTCAGGTAGTTACACAGGCAGGTTTGAGTCGGACCGCATTTACGACCGTTCAGGCAGCTATCAAGGATATGTGAGCAACGACAAATTTTATGATCGGAGCGGAAGCTATAAAGGCTACATGAGCAATAATAAGTTCTACGACCGTTCAGGTTCGTATATGGGCTATGTTCAGAATGGTTCGGTATATGACCGCTCGGGGTCGTACATTGGACGATATAACGGGAGCGTGCCTATTGCTGTTGTGGCGATGGTCTATTTTTATGGAATATTTCCGTTAAGGTAGTTCTTCTTTATTATAATGGAAAAAAATAGGGCAGACTTTTTAGGTCTGCCCTTACTTTTGTAGATGGATTTTTATTATTCCTCACAAAGCTCTGTCAAAATACCACAAGTGGATTTCGGGTGGAGGAATGCGATGTGCAGACCATCGGCACCATTGCGGGGAGCTTTGTCAATGAGGCGAATGCCCTTCTCGTCGCACATGGCGAGTGCTTCGCTCACACCATCCTCAACCTTGAAGGCTACATGGTGAACACCACGACCACCGTTGTCGAGGAACTTCTGAACGGTGCTTTCGGGGCATGTGGGCTCCAACAGTTCCAGTTTCACTTCACCCACCTTCAGGAAGGCTGTCTTCACTTTCTGGTCTTCAACGACTTCTGTCTTGTACACTTCCAGGCCTAATACATCCTGAAAATAGGGCAGCACGGCATCGATGCTCTGTACTGCAATACCTAAATGCTCAATTCTTGAGATTTTCATAGTATGAATATTTAAAAGTTTAATGGATTAAATGTTTAGTCGATTTTCGTCCTGTTAAAAGGTTCAAAAGTTTGTCAAAGTTCAAACTTCAGCAGTCTTCCGCTGTTGGCGGGAACCAAAACGCGTGTGGGCTGCTTTGAATTGAACGAGATTTTATAGGGGCTGTTGCTTAGCAAACCTTGAGCCTTGATGTTGTCTACCTCAGGCAGTTCGTAGAACTCGAAGAGGTGAGCTGGAATGTTTACAGAAACCTCTGTGTCGCGATCCTCGAAGTTGACCACAGCCAGCACTACCTGATGTCCCAGACGACGCACAAAGGCAAAATGTTTGCCAGGATTGAAATCGGGAGACTGAAGGTTGGCATACATGAGGTCGTACATCTCGCCCTCGCGTAGCACATCATCAGCATTGGCCAAGTTGAGCAAACGGCTATAGAATTGCTGGAGCGATACTTCGCGTGGTGTGAGTTGGCGATTGTCGAAGCGTCCTTGATTGCGCCAACGACGAATGGCATCGATGGTCCAATAGTCGAAGATGGTGGTGCGACCATCGCGCCCGCTGAATCCCTCGTCGTCCATTCCTCGCTCGCCCAATTCCTGTCCGAAATAGAGCAGGGTGGGGTTGGTGCCCAGACAAGTGGCGATGATCATAGCCGGACGACCATGTTCGCCATCGTGGGCAAAAAAGTCGCTGGCAACGCGCTGCTCGTCGTGATTCTCGAGGAAGTAGAGCATATGTTCGCGCAGGGTATCGGTTGCTTGCCACTGACGAGTGATGTCGCTGGCTTGTTTTTTGCCTTCCGTCACAGCGCGCAGGCAATCATACATTCCCACCTTGTCGTAGAGATAGTCGAAGTGGCCTTGCTGAATGTAGTCGGCATAGGCATCGGGGTTGTATATCTCGGCAATGAAGATGATGCCAGGATGCTGGGCCTTGACTTGTGTGATAGCCCATTTCCAGAATTGCACAGGCACCATCTCGGCCATATCGCAACGGAAACCGTCGACACCGTGAGAAGCCCAGAATAGCAATATGTGGAGCATCTTCTTCCAAGTGTTGGGCACAGGAGAAAAATGTCCCTGACGGTTGTTGAGGTAGTCAACACCGTAGTTGAGCTTAACGGTTTCGTACCAATCATTGACATTGGGTGTGGCCGTAAACTGGTCGTTGCCTGTTGCGCGAGCTGGTTGCTCGTGGTAGTCAGCTTGATCTATACCTTGAACCTGGAGCGCTTGACCAGGAATGTAATAAAAGTTGTTTTGTGGCGAGAAAGCCTGCGTGGTGTCGTCGTCTACGCCAAAGTCGCGAACACCGCTGGGGGCGACATCGCTATGATACTGACGGGCAACATGGTTGGGCACGAAGTCGATGATGACACGCATTCCGGCATCGTGGGTGCGCTGGACAAGAGCGTCGAACTCCGACATTCGTGCAGGAATGCTGGTAGCAAGGTCGGGGTCGATGTCGTAGTAGTCGCGAATGGCGTAAGGCGAACCAGCCTTTCCCTTCACCACAGCAGGGTTGTCGGCAGGAATGCCGAAGAGGGAATTGTCGGTTTGTGTGGCGTGTTCGATGACGCCTGTGTACCAAACATGTGTGGCACCCAAACTCCGAATCTGCTGAAGCGCACGAGGGGTGAAGTCTGCAAGCCTACCGCATCCGTTGACTTGTTTTGTGCCTCGAGGCTGGCAGGTACGGTTGTCGTTGCCAAAGAGTCGAGGCAGCACTTGATAAATGATTATTTTTTGTTTGTCCATAGTGGTGTCAGTGTCCATGTTGCGGTTGGCACATGCAACGAATAAAGCGCAGAATGCTACGAAAAGGAAAGTTTTTTTATAGTCCACGGATAATGATGTTTTCGCGACCTGCGGCAATCTTGTTGATCATGCCTTGCAAAGCTTTGCCAGGACCGCATTCGATGAATTCATCGGCTCCGGCTTCGAGCATGTTCTGGACTTCCTGTGTCCAACGAACGCTGGCCGTGAGTTGTGCAATGAGATTTTGCTTGATTTCCTCGGCGTCTGTATGAGCCTTTCCGTCCACATTCTGATAGATGGGGCAACGAGGAGTCTGGAATTGTGTGCGTTCGATGGCTGCCTGCAGTTCGTCCTTTGCGGGTTGCATCAGGGGAGAATGGAAGGCACCGCCAACGGGCAGGGGAAGAGCACGCTTGGCACCAGCTTCCTTCAACTGTGCGCAAGCCTCTCCGATAGCATCTACATTGCCGCTGATGACAAGTTGTCCAGGACAATTGTAGTTGGCGGCAACCACAGCTTTGCCAGTTTCCTCAGTTACTTTCTTGCAAACATTCTCAACAGTTTCGTCGGGCAAGCCCAAAATGGCTGCCATCGTACCAGGCTGAGCCTCGCAAGCGCTCTGCATAGCTTGTGCACGAGCAAACACCAGTCGCAATCCGTCTTCGAAAGAGAGGGCGCCTGCAGCCACCAAAGCGCTGAACTCACCCAGCGAGTGTCCGCCCACCATATCTGGTTGGAACTCATCGCCCAGGGCCAAAGCGCTGACCACACTGTGCAGGAAAACTGCAGGTTGTGTGATGCGAGTCTGTTTCAGTTCCTCAGCAGAACCTTCAAACATAGTATCGGTAATGCGGAATCCGAGTATCTCGTTGGCTTTCTCCATGAGTGCATGAGCGCACTCGTTGTTGTCGTAGAGGTCTTTGCCCATTCCTGTGAATTGGGCTCCCTGACCAGGGAAGACAAATGCTTTCATATCTTTATGTATGTTTTTTTAGTTTTGTTGGATATGTTTGCTGTTGTTCTTTGTTTTGCTCAGCAAATTGCTCGCGAAGATACGCATTTTATTTTAAAATGAGGCTATTTGTGGTGCCACATTTTATTTTTTAACATATAAACGCGAAAAAAGTGGACTTTTATTTTGTTTTTTGAATGGAAAATTGTAAAATTGCTCTCGATATAACCAATTTATTGGTTGCTGTTTCATTTAAAGTGAAAGGAGGAACCCAAGATGAAAACGAAGTATTTTGCTTTTGACGAGACCTATGAGCTCGACAATGTGTACAACGCTGAAAGTGACGAACTTTACGCTGAAGGAAAGTCTGAGGGCGATGCTTCCGTTTGGTACAACTGAGTAATCTACCCCTAAGTTTGCCTCGCTTTTTATCGCACACCAATCATTTTGTGCGTCTGTAGACTTAGTCGCCATTTGGGGTGACTGAGAATGAATTGAATGGCCGCATTCAACAGTTCTTTGTTGCGTGCAGCATTTCCTGTGTCGCAAGGTTGCAGCGACCACACTTCAGCCTGGAACAATTCTTCATAGGGAGCCATATCTTGTTCCTGATAGACTACTTTTAATTCGTTTGGGGTCTTAACAACTATGTTTGTCAGGCTTTTAGGCGAGCAAGTCACCCAATCAATCAAAGTGGGGACAGGCCGTGTTCCGTTGGTTTCAATCTGAAAGAAATAACCTCTTGCGTGCAGTTGTTCTACCAGTTGGGGCAACTCAGGTTGCAAGGTGGGTTCTCCGCCTGTGATAACAATGTGGCGAATGTTGCTTTTTGCCACTTCCTTCAGGATTGCTTCTATCGACATTTCCTCGCCACTTTCGTGGTTTGTGTCGCAGAAGGAACATTTTAGATTGCAACCGCTTGTGCGCACAAAAACAGCGGGAACTCCCGTGAAGAAGCCCTCGCCCTGAATGGATGTAAATATTTCGTTAATTCGCATGTCAGTCTTCAACATACGATGCGGTGTTGCCCTTGCTTTCAACCACATCGACGCGGTAGGCTTGCGGAATTTGGTCGCACACCCATTTGGCAATGTTTTCAGCAGTAGGGTTGAAGGGCAGCACTTCGTTGAGGTTGGTGTGGTCGAGGCGGTCGGCAATCAGACGCTTTATTTTGGTGAAATCCACCACCATTCCATTCTCATCGAGCTCTTTCGCACGACAGTGAATGGTGACCAGCCAATTATGCCCATGAAGTTGCTGGCACTTGCTTTCGTAGGAAAGGTGCAGTTGATGACTGGCTGATATTTCAAGTGTTTTACTTATGTAATACATGATATTTTAATTCGTGATTCTTAATTATTCATGGTTTCCTGGCTCTTGGCTTACAATTCGATGCTAAAATATCGTCGTTGAGTTCCAGGGATAGAATTGCTTGCTGACGGAGAAGGTGGAAAGGGCACGTTCCAATTTGTCGCGTGTGAGTGGAATGTGTGCCATTCGGGCGCTGTCCAGTCCTATGTATTTTCGGGGTTTGTTGGGAAGCCAAGTCCAGAACTTTTCGATGCTTCCTTCGTCGAGTTCCGTCAGACCTGCGTAAGCGATGATGACAGGCAAGTGGAAACGGTTGACACAGCGCGAAATCTGCCAGTTGAGAATGTGGCTTTCCGTATTTGTGACAGGACTGGCGATGACCAACAGATTTTCGGCCTCCGCCATATGTCCCAGAAATCGGCTCTTGGTGGTGGTTTCCAGCAGGTCGTCGTGCAGCGACGAGAATTCAATTTCGTGCATGTTCACAAAATCAAATCGGTCGGGATGGTTCTTTTCCCATTCCTGAAGTTGCCTGAATGTGTGGAGGTTGCTGTTCACTTCATCCTGTACGGCATCGGCATCAAATGCAATATAGGTGGGTTGGGCTTTCATGCTTTTACGTTTATTCGCTGCAAAGGTACAAAATAATTACACATTATGCATTATGAATTATGAATTATTTCGTATCTTTGTGGCCATTAAAACTACAATTTCGATGAAAAGAACAACAATGAAACATGCTATTTTGCTCCTCGTTGTGTCTCTCTCCGCGACGTTTGTCCAAGCCCAAAGATTGACGGATTACGTAGATCCTCTGATTGGTTCAGGCGATCACGGTCATGTTTTTGTGGGTGCAAATGTCCCGCAGGGAATGGTGAATGTTGGTCCCACGCAGTTGGAAACAGGCTGGGATTGGTGTTCGGGTTATCACTATAGCGGAAAGCGCATTGTTGGTTTTGCTCATATGCACCTTTCCGGAACGGGCTGTTCCGACTTGGGCGATGTGGCTTTGATGCCGGCTTACGGCGAGCAAGAATACTCGCGTGAAGGCCTCGCCACCACTTACAGCCATGAAAACGAGATTGCTCGACCCGGATACTATGCAGTTACTATAGACAAAGGTCACATCAGATGTGAAATGACTGCCACACAGCGAGTTGCAATGCATCGTTATACCTTTCCTCGAGGTTCAAACAATGCTCGCATCGTAATAGATTTGCAGAATGGAGTGGGCGACAATATGGCCGAATCCAGGATATACAAGCTCGATGATTACACCCTTGCGGGGTTCCGCGTCAGTCACGGATGGGCCAATCGCCAGCAAGTCTATTTCTACATCCAATTCTCCAAGCCCATTCACAACTTCCTTTGCGGTAGCATTTCCGACCCCTATGTTCAGGTCACCTTTGGCGTAGGCGCTGGAGAGCAGGTCGTAGCCAAAGTTGCCCTTTCGCCCACCAACGAGATGAATGCCAAAATCAATCTTCTCACCGAGTTGCCCGATTGGGACTTTGACGAAGTGTGCGAGAAGGCCTCGACGAAATGGGACGAGCAGCTTGCTCGTGTAAAGGCCACCTTCCGCACAGAACGCGAACGCAAGATATTCTACACTTGCATGTATCATTTCCTCTATGCCCCTGTGGTGTGGAACGATGTCAACGGCGACTATATGGGCTCCGACGGCCGCATTCATCATGGTGCCGACTTTCAGAACTACACCACTTGGAGCCTCTGGGACACTTATCGTTCGGCCCATCCGCTTGCCACACTGATTATGCGCGACAAGTTGAAGGATTACGCCCAGACGATGTTGCACATTTATCGTGAGCAAGGCGAATTGCCCGTTTGGCACTTGATGTCGAACGAGACCTATTGCATGGTGGGCTGTCCTGCTGTTCCCGTATTGGCCGACTTGGTGCTCAAGGGTGTTCAGGGCTTCGACTACAAGGAAGCTTTTCGCGCCATGAAGGAAAGCCTTTTGAAGGACAATCGTGCTTTGAATCAGATGAAACTCTATGGTTGGGTGGCTTGGGACACAGGCGAACGCGAAGCTGTGGCCAAGAGTCTGGAATACTTCCTTGCCGACTGGAGTGCCTCGCAGGCTGCAGGCAAGCTCGGAGAGAAGGAGGACAGCGCCTATTTCTATAATCGCAGCATGAACTACAAACGCATGTTCGACAAGGAAAAACGCTGCATGCGTGCGCTTTCCAAGAATGGAGCGTTCCGCGACGAACCCAATTTCAATCCTGGTCATCAGACGCAGGACTACACAGAAGGCAACCCTTGGCAATACACTTGGCTCGTTCCCCACGATGTGCGCGGACTTGTAGGTTGTTTCCCCTCGGAGCAAGCCTTCATCGAACGCCTTGATGCACTCTTCGAGGCAGATAGCGATTTGGGCGAGAATGCCAATCCCGACATCAGCGGTCTGATTGGTCAGTATTGTCACGGAAACGAACCCAGTCATCATGTGCTCTACCTCTATAATTATGTCAACCAACCTTGGAAGACGCAAGCCCGAGTTCGCCAAGTGATGAATGAACTCTATTCCGACCAGCCGGCAGGACTTTGCGGCAATGAGGATGTAGGCCAGATGTCGGCTTGGTATCTCCTTTCCGCAATGGGGTTGTATCAGGTGGAACCATGCGGCGGCATCTATCAGTTGGGAAGTCCCGTAGTGGAGGAAGCCGTGCTGAATGTGGGCGAGGGCAAGACTTTCACCATTCGCACGCACAACAATTCCGACAAGGCCATTTATGTCAAGGAAGTTCGTCTCAACGACAAACCTTATCCCTACACCCACCTTCGCTACGACGACATTGTGAAGGGCGGTACGCTTGATTTCTATATGTCAAATAAGCCAAAGAAGAAATGAAACGCATCTTATTTATAATTTGTAACCTATTATTTGTCTTCGCCTCGCTCACTGCCCAAGTCCGAGTCAGTGTGCAGGCACCTGCCCAAGTCGAAGAGGGGCAGCGCATTCGTGTCAGTTATGTGGTCAACACCCAAGATGTGGACGACATCCAGGTGGGCGAATTCCCAGGCTTCGACCTTCTTTACGGTCCCAGCACTTCGTCGTCGAGCAGTTTCTCGATAGTGAACGGCAAGACCACCCACACCAGTCAGATGACTTTCTCCTACACCGTTCAGGCCAAGAAGGCAGGCACATACAAACTGCCTGCGGCTACGGTGAAGAGTGGGGGACAAGCCTATAAGAGCAATCAGCCCAGCATCCAGATTCTGCCTGGCGACGGGTCGGGTGGCGGTGGTGCTTCGGGCCAATCCAACCAATCTGGCGGAGCCACTCGCCAGCGCCTTCAGAACGCAGGCGACCGCATCACGAAGGACGACCTCTACATCACTGTGTCTGCCTCGAAACATCGTTTGTACGAGCAAGAGGCTGTGCTGCTCACCTATAAGCTCTATACCCTTGTGAGCATCGACCAATGTATGGGCAAGATGCCCGACCTTGATGGCTTCCACACGCAGGAAATCGAACTGCCCCAGCAGAAGACGCTCAAGTACGAGCGCGTCAATGGTCGCAACTACGGCACTGTGGTTTGGAGTCAGTATGTATTGTTCCCTCAGAAGACGGGCAAACTCACTGTGCCAGCCATCAACTTCGAGGCAGAGGTGGTGCAGCAAGACCGCAACATCGACCCCTTCGATGCCTTCTTTGGCGGTGGTTCCTCGCTCATTCGCGTGAAGAAAACCATTGTGGCGCCAGCTGTCGAACTGCAGGTCGACCCGCTTCCCACGCGTCCTGCCAACTTCTCGGGGGCTGTGGGCTCGCAGTTCAACATCAGCGGTTCGCTCACTCCCGAGCAGGTTGATGCCAACGATGCCGTATCCCTTCGCCTCGTGGTGAGTGGAGTGGGGAATATGAAACTGATGAAGGCCCCGTCCATCCAATGGCCGAAGGACTTCGAGACCTACGACCCCAAGATGAACGACAAGACTCGTGTGGGCACAAATGGGGCTTCGGGCAATGTGGTTTACGACTATACGGCAGTTCCTCGTCACGGAGGCAAATACACCATTCCGCCCATCGAATTCTGCTATTTCGACACCAACACCAAGACTTACAAGACGCTGCGCACCGACTCGTTCCATGTGGCTGTGGCCAAGACTGCGGGCAGCAATGTGCGGCGCTCTGTCAACCAGGAAGACCTGACGGTGCTCAACAGCGACATTCGTTACATCAAGACTTCTTCTGCCGACCTCAAGCCCAAGGGCACCACCTTCTTTGGCGGCCTTTCCTATTGGCTTTGCTATCTCGGCGCCGTTGCCCTGTTCCTCCTGATGGTGGCCATATTCTATCGTCAGGCAAAGGCCAACGCCAATGTGGCTCACCGTCGCGGAAAGAAGGCCGGCAAGGTGGCCACCAAGCGCCTGAAGAACGCGTCGAAGTTGCTCCAGCAGGGCGATGCAAAGGCATTCTACGAGGAAGTCACCCGTGCCTTGTGGGGCTATGTGGGCGACAAGTTGAACCTGCCTGTGACGGAGTTGAACAAAGACAATGTGGACGAGAAACTTGCCGAACGCGGCATCAGCGAGGACACCATTCAGCGATTCCTGCATGTGCTCAGCGATTGCGAGTTTGCCCAGTATGCTCCAGGCGACCCCTCAGCCACGATGGACAAACTGTACAACGATGCTACGGAAGTCATCAACCTAATTGAAAATTGAGAAATATGAAGCGCATAACATTCATCATTTATTATTTACTATTCATTGTTTCTTCGCTCTCAGCAGTCAACGCCGATTCGCTGAAGGTTGTGGCCGATAGCGCTTATGCCAAAGAGGACTTCGACAAGGCCGCCAACACCTATCTTCGCATTGCCAAGATGGGGGAGAGTGCCGACATTTGCTACAATCTGGGCAATTGCTTCTATCGTCTCGACGACATTTCGCGTGCCATACTTTGGTATGAGCGCGCCTCCTTGCTGAGTCCTGGCGACGAAGACATCCGTTTCAACCTCGATATGGCTCGCTCCAAGACCATCGACCGCGTCATTCCCCGCCACGAATTCTTCTTCGTCACTTGGTATCGCTCTATGACCAACTGGATGAGCGCCGATGCGTGGGCCCATTGGTCCTTAATCGTCTTTGTGCTCTGCCTCATAGCGTTGGCCATCTACATCTACGCCCAACCCATCTGGCTGCGCAAGACGGGATTCACGCTGGCTGTGGTCTTCCTCCTGCTCACCATCATGGGCAACATCTGCGCCTGGTCTCAGCGAAGCCGACTGGCCAATCGCGACGGGGCCATCGTGATGTCTCCCTCTGCTGTGGTCAAGAGCACCCCGGCCTCCTCTGGTAGCGACCTCTTCGTCCTTCACGAGGGCACTTATGTCTCCATTCGCGACAACTCCCTCAACGATTGGGCGGAAGTCACTCTTGCCGACGGCAAGCAGGGGTGGATAGAGAAGAAACAAATAGAAGTGATTTGATTAAATGGAATTCCTATAGTCCCTTTAACTCCTCTTTAACTCCTTTTTAACTCCTTTTTAACTTCCCTTTAACTCCCCTTTAACTCCTTTTTAACTCCTTTTTAACTTCCCTTTAACTTCCCTTTAACTCCTCTTTAACTTCCCTTTAACTCCCCTTTAAAAAGAAATGCTCGACCAACTCATCAATCTCGACAAGTCCTTGCTGCTGTTGCTCAACGGCAGCGACTCGTGCTATTGGGACTCCGTCATGTGGCTTGTCACGAAGACTGTGACCTGGATTCCCCTTGCCCTTGTCCTATTGTTCGTGATATTGAAGAATTGCGACACGCGTCGTGTCATTTTCATCCTCGTGGCCATTTTGGCGACTGTGGTGCTTGCCGACCAACTGAGCAGCGCTGTCATCAAGCCCCTCGTCATGCGTTGGCGCCCCACACAAGACCCCTATTTCCTTCACACCATCGACACCGTGCAGGGCTATCGTGGCGGCCGTTTCGGTTTCGTGAGCAGTCATGCTGCCAACACCTTCTCGCTCTTCATCTTCCTCTCCCTGCTCCTCCGCAGTCGGTTGATGACCCTCTTGCTCCTCTTCTGGGCGCTCCTGGCCTCCTATTCGCGCATCTATCTTGGCGTGCACTATCCGGGCGACATTCTTTGCGGTGCTCTCCTCGGACTTGTAGTTGGAGCTCTTGTCTACATAATTTATTATGGCATATACATCCGTGTCATTGGCGAACGCCAGTTCTTCTCCAACGCCTACACCACATCGGGCTTCCTCCACATCGACATGCATCTGCTGGCCTTCGCCTTCATGATCACCTACTGCCTCATCCTCCTCATCGCCATCCCTCTTTCGGCATAATTTTGTTTTTTTGATTAGGAATTAGGGATTAGAGATTAAGGATTAGAGATTAGAGATTAGAGATTAGGGCTTGGATG
>JAEEGL015890427.1_pt1 | contig 30718 bp, 17 predicted proteins | sample 9134231 | NCBI WGS metagenome assembly JAEEGL01 (sample SAMN16246548, study PRJNA631951) | gut metagenome | biome: gut microbiome; feature: rumen; material: fiber-attached | host: Bos | place: Iran: Karaj | collected 2018-10 | reverse complement strand
TTTTTAGGAATTGAAACCAAAGATGGCAAGTTGCAAATATCTATAACTTGTAATGGAAAAACACAATATTTCCCTATTGTGAATGAAGAACAACATCTCGATGATTTAAAGACTGATTTATGGAATAAATTCACCTTCTTTATTCATAAAGAAAGCAATGATATTAGATTAGATTATAATGGATGGACACCGATAGATGGTATCATCCTTCCCGAATCTTTGAAAAATAGTGTTTGGAAGAAATTTATCACATCTACTTCAACTACTAAAGGAACAATTTTATTAGATTCTATTCAAATTTATAATTCGTTAGAAGAAAGCAATGTTCCTGATATTATCCCTTGCGACACTGGCGACATTACTTTATCTATGCAAGTCTGTTCTTTATGGAGAGAAGGATCTCATACCGGATGGCACCTTTTAGATAATGAACAATCCTATCACAAGCAACCAATCCTTGGATATTATGATGAAGGAACCCCCGCGGTTTCCGATTGGGAAATAAAAATAGCAAGAGAACATGGTATTTCTAACATGATGTTCTGCTGGTATAGAAAAGGGAATGGACCGATTAAAACATCCAATTATTCCGACGCGATTTGGGATGGGTTATTCAAGTCAAAATTTAGAGATAGTATGAGCTTCTCCCTCATGTTAGAAAATGCCTCTTCTAATGTGATTAATAGTTATAGTGACTTAATAGAGAACATCATGCCTTATTTCATTGAAACATTCTTTAAAAACCCCAATTATCAAAAAACAAATGATGGCAAACCTATTCTTCATATTTATATTGGCGATTTTTCCAATTCCATCGGGGATGCGAATAGTGATGGTAAAACAAATAATCTAGATGTGGTTTTCGCTATTAACAAGATGAAAGAGATGTGTGTTGAAGCTGGATTCCCTGGTTTATATGTAGCTGCAGAACTAAGAACGCCAAGCGCGACTAATACACAAAAGCTAGAATCCTGTGGTTATGATGGCATCTTCTCCTATACATGGGCGAGCGGTTATTATAATGTGAGTGATGATTTTACTCTTTCTTATTCTAAAAATGCGATAGAGACACAGATGAATGCGACTAACAACATGAAAGTAATTCCTTCTTTATCTAAACAATGGGATCCCAGCGCTTGGATGAACTGTGGATTCAATCCAGAAGGAGCGACTTATTTGTACGATTTAGAACATTATCGTCAATTCGCATTATATATTAAACAAATTGCTTCCGTTAATCCGATTGATGATTCGGGTACAAAGATGGTTATGCTCGATAACTGGAATGAATATTCAGAGGGCCATTATTTGATGCCAACATATGGAACACCATCATATAAAGACGGGCATTATGCCTATGGATATTTGGATTTACTTCGTGAAATATTTGGCATTGGAGAATATGAACATGTTGATTATTATCCAATGGAAGATGGCTTTGGTGTATATGATACTTGGTATCCTATGTCTTGGAATGAATTTGTTTCTAAATATTTAGAAGAACACGGAGAAGTGATTGATAATTCTATAAGCGAAACAGGTTATGTCGATTGGGAAATCGGTTATAACACATGTGGTGGTGAGACAATCTTTGTCAATGATTTAGAAAAATTAAAAGATGTACAAAACGCGAATCGAATAGTCATTTCTAAACAGGTTTGTCAATCATTAAAGAATAGTGGTGGAGATTTAATTTTGAAAATGCTTAATGGTGTGATTGAAATTAAAGCGAACGAATTAAAAAAACTTGATGACATGAAGACTTTTGAAATTGTCTTAAATCAAAGAAATGATATTTCTAATACGATTAAAGAATTAACATTAGATAATATAAAGTTTAATAGATGCTCATCGTTTGACTATTCCATAAAACAAAGTGGTAGTTTAATAGGATTAGAAGCGCAAATATTCTTATATGATTCCACTAATTTCGATAATGTTTATCTATTTGATGGTCATTCGTTTGTTGAAAGTTCTTTAGAAATAAAACTAAACAAGAGCGTTAATATTGTTTTGGTAGCGTAAAAAGGGAGTTAATTGATATGGAAGAAAATAACCAATCTTTTATCAGTTTAATCGATATTAATAAAGTTTATGAAGATGGATTCCATGCGGTTCATGATTTCAGCATTGATATCAACAAAGAGGAATTCGTTGTTTTTGTCGGTCCATCAGGATGTGGTAAATCTACCACTATCAGAATGATCGCGGGTTTAGAAGATATCACAAGTGGCGAACTATATATCGATGGAGTCTTATCTAATGCGGTTTTAAGTAAAGATAGAGACATCGCGATGGTTTTCCAAAATTACGCGCTATATCCAAATTTGAATGTTTACGAAAACATGGCCTTCTCTCTTAGATTAAGAAAGTATCCTAAAGAGGAAATTGATAAAAGAGTAAGAGAAGCAGCGGAGATTTTGGAACTAACAAATTATCTAAATAAAAAACCGAAGAATTTATCTGGTGGTCAACGTCAAAGAGTGGCATTAGGTCGCGCAATTGTAAGAAACGCAAGAATCTTTTTGATGGATGAACCATTATCCAATTTGGACGCTAAACTACGCGTACAAATGAGAAGTGAAATTATTAAAATACACAAAGCGGTAAAGGCGACGACCATCTACGTTACTCATGACCAAACCGAAGCGATGACTATGGCTAATAGAATCGTGGTCATGAAAGATGGATATGTGCAACAAATAGGGAAGCCAAGAGATATTTATAAAAAACCTGTAAATAAATTTGTCGCCTCATTTATTGGCTCTCCTGCGATGAATTTTCTCAATGTTAAATATTTACCTTCGGAAATGGCAATCGTCTTTTCTAACGGTGAAAAAATGGTATTTGGTAACGAATTTGAAAAAAGACGTATCGCTCATTACGAGACCATTTTAAAAGATTTAGAAAAAGATCTCGAAACAGCTAATAATGAGGAAATTAACTCCCCTAATAAAGGGTTATTCAAAAAGAAAAAATATCAAAAGCTTTTAGAATTAAAAGAGGAAAAAATCAACAAGATTCAAGAGAATATTGATCTGGTTAAAAGCATTCTTAATGGTCGGGAACATGACTTGACATTTGGTATTAGGCCAGAATCGATTTCCATTAATAAAAATGATGAGAACTCCTACAAAGGAGAAATATCTCTATCAGAACTGCTCGGCGATGAATATTATGTTCATTTCAATTTTTCCGGTACGGAAATGCTTGTGAAGATTATTTCTGATGATGAAATTAATATCGGAGACACAATCAATGTTTCCTTTGATAAATCAAAAGTTTATTTATTTGACACTGTTTTAGAAAGAACAATTTAAAAATGAAGAACGATTACATAGTTAGTGCTTTTTATTTTCCTAATTTCCATAAAGGCGATAAACACAATGAACTTTATCATGGAAAAGGATGGAATGAGTGGAGGCTTGTTGAACAAGCAAGACCAAGATTTTTAAATCATCAAATGCCTAAGGTCCCTTTGTGGGGATACGAAGATGAATCTGATCCCAAAGTAATGGAAAAAAAGATTGAGGCATGCATTAATTATGGCATTGATAACCTTATTTTTGATTGGTATTACTATGATGATGGTCCCTTTTTAAATAAATGCATAGACGAAGGCTTTTTAAACGCGAAAAACAATCGTGATATGAAGTTTTCTATCATGTACGCTAATCATGATTGGCTCGATATCCATCCTCTTCCTTTAGCGTATATCAACGACCAAAAATGTGAGTTGAAAGGGACGATGAAAAGCGAGACTTTTGATGCTGCAATTGATTATATAATCAATCATTATTTTATATGTCCAAATTATTTCCGTTTAGATGGTGGTTTATTTTTATCGATTTATGAGATAAATAAATTTGTCGCAACTTATGGTGGAATTAATAACGCAAAAGCCGCTATTAAAAGATTTAGAAATAAGGTGGAAAAGGCTGGACTTGGCAAACTCCATTTAAACGCGATAGTGTGGGGAATAAAAATATTAGAAGGAGAAAGCAACTCCACTTTAAGTGGCCGAGATTTAATCGAATTAGGTTTTGATTCTGTGATGAGTTATGTTTGGGTTCATGAGCATGAAATCCCGCATTTCCCAGAAACAGAATATTCTGAATATCGAAAAATATGTGAAAATGATTTTCACGTTTTAACCAAGAGATTCGAAGGAATTCCTTATTATCCTAACGTTACTTGTGGATGGGATCCATCTCCTAGAGCTAATCAAACTGATATTTATGAAAATAGAGGATATCCATTTATGTCAGTATTAAAAAATAATACGGCAAAAGAATTTAAAAAAGCTCTTCTCACCATTAAAAAACAACTCGATAATTCCCATTTAAAAACAAAATTTCTCACCATTAATGCTTTCAATGAATGGACTGAAGGCAGTTATCTAGAACCCGACACCGAAGAAAAATTTGGTAAATTAGAAGCTATTAAATCAGTCTTTAAGTGTTAAAAGAATATAATTATTAAAAAAATCGGTATTATTAGTAGTTCTTCTTAGATATTTATAATTCTATTATAATTATTATTTTTTGTTTCGTTTTAATCGCGTAAAATCGCGATTTTTTTCATTATTTGGAAATGGTGAAAAAGTCAAAATATTATATTTCTTCTTTCATTTAGAATATTTATATAAATTAATGCGCGTTGTAAAATGAATTCATAAATAATAACGGGGATAATATTGTGATTAACAAAGAAGATCGTCTTTTTCGTAAAGAAGAAAAGGTTCGTAAGAAAGCTTTGCTAAGTCAAAGAACGCGAATCTATAACGAAATGGTGGCCTATCAGAGGAAGCACTCCAAAGAAAAGAAATACGCTCCCGCGGATAGTTTCATCTCCTTACAGCATATTAATAAAATCTACGATAACAAAGTGCAGGCTGTTTACGATTTTAACATCGATATCAAGAAGCACGAATTTATCGTTTTTGTCGGTCCATCAGGATGTGGTAAATCAACCACATTAAGAATGATTGCGGGTCTAGAACAAATAACCGCTGGCGATTTATATATCGACGGTATTTATGCTAATGAACTAGAACCAAAGAATCGTAATATCGCTATGGTCTTCCAATCCTATGCTTTATATCCCCATATGTCTGTGAAAGACAACTTAGCGTTTTCATTAAAAATTAGAAAAGTCCCTACTTTACAATACGATAAAGAAGGCAAGCCCTTACTAGCGATTAACAAAGGACTTATTAAAGACTTCCAAAAAGAAAAAAAGAATCTTATTGAATATAAAGCCTCTTTAACCGAAGAAGAACAAGGCCAAGTTGAAAAGATTGATGCAGAGATTGCCGAACTTGATGAAAAGATTGAATATCTAAAAGTAACACCTGTTCATGTTTACAAGAACAAGCATATTTCTAAGGCAGAAATTAACGAAAGAGTGCAAAAAGCTGCAGAAATCCTTCAAATTACTGAATATTTAGATAGAAAACCAAAAGCGTTATCTGGTGGCCAATGTCAACGTGTTGCCCTAGGTAGAGCAATTGTGAGAAATGCTAAATTGTTCTTGATGGATGAACCATTAAGTAACTTAGATGCCAAACTTCGTGTACAGATGAGAAGCGAGATTATCAATCTTCACAATCGTTTAAATGCCACAACAATTTATGTTACCCATGACCAGACGGAAGCTATGACCATGGCGACACGTATCGTTATTATGAATAAAGGTGTTATTCAACAAATCGGCACACCGAGAGAAATATATAATCATCCTTCTAATGTTTTCGTCGCGACATTTATTGGCTCTCCTTCTATGAACCTCTACGATGTTAAATATCAAAATGGACATGTCATCTTTGAAGATGGTGACAATATCGCTTTAGATAAAGAGACACAACAAATGATTGAAGCATTCTATAAAGAACAACTCGAATCTAACCGAAAAGAATTAGAAACATTACTCAATAAATTTGAAGAGAGAAATGTCTTGTTAGAAAAGATTAAAGTCGCAAAAGAAGCAGGCAAAGAAGAAGAGGCTACTCAATTAGAAGAGAGACTCACTTATGTGGAAAAGAGCAATGAGAGATTAGGATATCTTCAAGATGCGATTGCCCGCTATAGCGAATTTATTGAAAAGAAAGAATATGATGTCATCTTCGGTATAAGGCCAGAAGATATTCATGATGCGAATATGGCCTCACATCAATATGACTATAATTACCTCATAGATAGTGAAGTAGTGGTCGCGGAATTATTAGGCCATGAATACTTTATACACACGAATTTTAATCACAAAGATTTAATTTCCAAGATTAGAAGTGTTAATGTTCTCGCAAAAGGCGACAAGATTAAATTACTCTTAGATTTGAGCAAAGCTCACATCTTCGACCGTGTTAGTCAAAAGACTATTAAATAGTTATGAAGAAAGAGGTTTCTAAATACGCATTCCAAAACTACGCCTTGTCATCAAGAAGGTTTTTAGTTTCTTTGTTTGATGCGTTTTTATTAACCGTTACTACTTTCTTATTATTGTTATTAACCATGAATGTGATACTCCCTAATATCAGTGGATACCAAGTCAAAGTTAATGATGTGGAGAAATATCGTATCCAAATGGTGCAGATATCAGAAGAATCCGGTTTATCTACCTATACGAATAATAGTGATGGTAAATATAACAATCCTGATTCTATAGATACGATGTATAAAAGATATATCGCTCAACATATTTTAAGATCATATGAAGAAGAACCCGGAAAATGGGAATTAACTCCGGAATTAGATGGATATGTCAAAGCGGATTTCTCTAATGACCAATTCTCTTTATTCTATGTGAATTATGTTTCTAAATATAATTCCTATAATGGCAAAGAAAACGATTTAGTTAATCTCAATGGTTTATCTAATAAAGCTTATCTACAAAAACAATTAAAGAATAAAGATGGTTCTTATTTGGCCTTTGTTGATGAAGCATATTTAGGCCATCCAGTAAATGAAGAAGATTTTCTCTTCTTAAAAGCAGGATTTGCACAGAACCTCTATCTCTATGAATTTAAAAATGAGAGAAATGAAATCATTAATGGCTCTCATACTTACTTCTATTCTATGTACAAATCACTATGGAATAACGCCAGTGAAGAGTTAACTAATTCTACTAGGTTTAATGATGTTTATAACTTATATAAAGATAATTACGTTTTTTGCACGCATATGGCCTCTTTAGCGACCGTCTTGGTCTATTTGTTGTGTTTCATCATTTGCTTCGTCGTTCCCGTTATTATCTTTAGAGATAGAAGTGGAACATTTGGTTATCGCATATTCTCTTTATCTTTTATTAGTGAAGACAAAAATAATCCGGCGGTGTGGCAGATAGTTGTGAGAAATCTCATTTTATTTATTACTAATTTACCCACTTTATTGATTGCTTCGTTCTTATCTGGCGGATTATCTTCTTCGTTGTTGTTCCCCTTATTTAATAACGGACCTTCATTATTACAAATTTTAATCGTCGTCGCTGTTTTGCCAGTTGTTGATATGTTTATGGTGTCTTTAAGCCATAGACGTAAATCTATCGCGGAATGGGCTTCCTTAGGCATCGTTGTTGATACTAGAAAGACCATGGTGGTGGAAGAAACCAAACCTCAAGAAGATTATACCCATACAGATGTCAATATGGTGGTCACCGATGTTCCTTATATCGATTCCACAACCATTCCTGAGGACAAAGTTATTGAGAAGGAGGACAAATAGTGAAAGAGCTTTCTAATCAAGAACTAATTAGAAAACCAAAAGCGAGAAGCTTATGGAGCAAGTGGCATATCACTCTTATTTTGATGTGCATTCCCGCTTTATCTTTTGTCATTCTCTTCCATTATGTCCCGATGGCTGGTTTAACTATCGCCTTTAAAGATTATCGTACCGCTTTAGGTATATGGAATTCTCCTTGGACTACAATGGGTGGTTTTAAATGGTTTGTGACCTTTGTAAAATCTCCAGTATTCTGGCCTCTATTAAGAAACACCTTAGTCATTTCTGTGGTTGCTTTAGTGGTTAATACAGTAGTCCCGATTATCTACGCTTTATTCTTAAACGAAGTGAAGAACAAAGTCTTAAAGAAAGCAATTCAGTTAATTATGTACGCACCATACTTCGTCTCTACGATGGTTGTGGTAGGTATGCTATTTGTCTTCTTAAGACATGATACAGGTATATTAACTCAGTTCTTTATGCTCTTTGGTTTCTCTGCTGATTCCTTGATGGAAAGCCCGGATGCCTTCGTAGCTATCTATATTATTTCTGGTCTATGGCAAGGCCTAGGCTGGTGGTCCATCATCTATATGGGTTCATTAGCCAATGTTGATCCTAATTTACATGATGCGGCAAAGATTGATGGCGCAGGTCGTATTAGAAGAATCTTCACCGTTAATTTCCCGTCCATCTTACCATTAGCCATCATCATGTTTATCATGGCGATTGGTTCTATCTTAAATGTCGGATTTGAAAAAGTTTATTTGATGAATACTCCTGGTAATGCCGAAGTTAGTAATATCATCTCTACTTATACTTATAGTATTACCTTAGAAAGCGGTACCTCTAGTATGTTCTCTTACGGCACCGCAATCGGTCTATTTAATTCTGTGATTAACATCATCATTTTGGTGAGTGCGAACTTTATCTCTAAGAAAGTCAGCGAGAATTCATTATGGTAAAAGTAAGTGAACTAGAGATCCAAAATCGTCGTAAGAAGAAATTTATCAATCAAGATAAGATGTTTGATGTGATTGTCACCATCATCATGATTTTTACTGCTCTATTATTCTTATTGCCTTTGCTATATGTCTTATCTTGTTCCTTCACCGATCCTGATGTGGTCTTAACTGGTAAAGCTTCATTATTCCCTATTGGTTTTACTACAAGTGGATATATCAAAGTGTTCCAAAACAAATTATTATTATCAGGATTTAAGAATTCGTTGATATATACAGCGGTGGGCACGATTATCTCAGTGGTTATTCAAATGCTATGTGCCTATCCTTTAAGTCGTAAAGATTTTAAGTTAAGAGGGCCAATTAATTTCATCTTTGTTCTCACGATGTTTATCGGCGGAGGTATGATTCCCAATTACTTATTAATCGTTAATTTGAATTTGTTAAATACGATGTGGGCAGTTATTTTACCTGCGTGTTGCAGTGTTTTCTCTATCGTGGTTGTTAGAACTTATATGGAAAATAGCATCTCTTATGAACTACAAGAAGCCGCAAGAGTGGATGGCTGTAGTGATTTCGGCATATTTGTGAGAATCATCTTACCGTTATGCCGTCCAATTTTGTTTGTTATTACCTTATTTGCTATTGTGGGATTCTGGAATTCTTATTTCTCCGCGTTGCTCTATTTATCGGATACGAGCTTATTCCCGCTTCAAAGAGTTTTACAGGATATTCTCGTCGTCAGTGAAAACGGCATCGGAGGAGAAGATCCTGCAGTGCAAGAACAATTAAAATACGTCACCATTGTGGTGAGTTCTTTACCATTATTAATCATGTACCCATTCTTCCAAAAATATTTTGAAAAGGGTATGACAATCGGAGGTATGAAAGGATAATGAAAAAAGTATTTTTACCTGTGACTTTATTAATGTCCGCTTTAATGGTGTTACCTTTAGGTGCCTGTGGCACTAGAGAAAAGGTTGATTACGATGAGACAAACTTCCTTCCTAACGGGACGGAAGATAACCCCTTACAAATCGTGAAAGATCCTGTCACCATTAAAATCTTTGCTCCTCATTCCGCAGGTCAACCGGAATATCAGGATTTAAAGATGTTTAAGAAATTAAGTGCGGTCACCAATTTACAATTTGACTTTGTCACTCCTGACTCCGCAGCTTATAACACGAGAAGAACAACTGTCTGGGAAGATAAGTCTTATAAACCGGATATCTTCTTATATTCCAACCCTGTTGGTGAACAAGTGCAATCTGCGGAATACGGTTATAAGATGTTCGTTCCTTTTAACGATGAGAACTTCACTGATGCGAATAAAATGAAAATCGGTTCTTTAATCGATAATTATATGCCCACTTTAAAAGCGTTATTAGAAAATAACTTTAATATCAGTAGAGATAAAGAGGACTGTCGTAAGATTATCACATTAAGCGATGGCAAAATCTATGCCGCTCCATCAGCGAAGGATGTCGGTAGAGATTTGACGTATAAGTTCTTTGTCAATAATGTATGGATTAAGAACGTCTTTAAGAAAAATCAAAATTCTTATTGCAAACTTCATAATATTGATGATGCGAGCAAAATTAACACGATAGATGATTATATCGGTGTTCTAAGAGACTTCAAAACATACGATGCGAATAATGATGGTGTTGCCACTAATGAAGTGCCACTTAGTTCTGTGAAGATGGAATATATTAGAAATGCTTTCCTTTCCGCTTATGGACATGTTACTCAATTTATTGAGATTACTAATGATGGTTCAAAATTTGAATTCGTTCCGATGACTGATGGTTATCGTCAATATTTAATTACCGCCAATCAAATGTGGAAAGAGGGATTAATGGATAATGGTACATTCTCAAACAGTTCTACAAATAGTTTTGCCACATATGGACAATCAGGAACACTAGGTTCTTTTGTGGCGGCAGCGCCCTATTTAGTGACTGGACAAAAGAATGATAAATATAACAAAGATGATAGTGGTGAATTCTATCGTTTGGATAAAGAATATGCAGTAGTGCAACCATTATCATCTAGCTTCTATACCGGACCAAAAATCCAATGGAATTTTGGTTTCTTCCAACCTACAGGTGCTTGTTTATTTTTCGGCACCCATTATGCGAGAGAATGTGCGCGCTTGTTAGATATTATGTATAGTGATTTAGGCGTACAGTTATTAGCGTATGGTGAAAAGGATGTCGATTGGCATTGGGATTTAAGAAGTGATGGTACAGTCGGTGACGGTTCATTAGAAACCGATACTTGGACTTTTGATGTTCCAGAAACTTGGACTAAAACTCAAGAAGATTATCGCGCAACCATTACTCCAAATGTCGGCTCTGGCGCAGGTTTATATTGGGCAAACTACTTTGTCGGTAAGATGAATGATGATGTCATTACCGATTTAAATCATATGAGCGAAATCTATCGCCCATATTTGAAGACGCCAGAACCTCAAGAATATAAATTTACATCAGAAGAATACGATCAATTAGATTTAATTAAAGCACAGATTGTTTTGAATCTTCCTAATGCTGAACAAACATTTGTGAAGGGTGAAAAAGATCCTAACAATGATGCTGATTGGAATAAACACGTGAGTAACATGGATAAATTTGCGACCTCTCCATTAGGTCAAAAATATGAAGATATCTACAACAATATGTTGAAACGTTATAAATAGAAAAGGAGACGCTTATGAAAAAAGCTAAAATTCTTTTATTGCTCGCTTCTTGTTCTTTGCTGGTCACAGCATGCAACACGAAGAAAACCTCAGAAAGCGGTGGTGAGGGAGAGGAATCTTCTTCAATCGTTACCGAAAATGTCGAAGTTGAAGGTGTTTCTATTTCCGGAAATGGTAATGGTGTCGCTAAAGGATCATCAATTGATTTAATGGCGGATATCACTCCCGCAAATGCGACGAACAAAAATGTTACATGGTCTAGTGATAATCCCGAAGTTGCTTCCGTTGATCAAACCGGTCGTGTATCCGGTGTTGAATTCGGTAGAACAATCATCAGGGTAAGAACTGAAGACGGTGGATTTACCTCCACTTATAAGGTTGTTGTCACCAAAAACGGCACAAAAGTCGTCTCTTTAGCTGATTTAATTGATGATATGACTGAAACCGATTATCAAGTTAATGAAACTGGTTTAGATGTTTATGGCTTAAGTGATCCGACGATTGTTGGCGCTAGAGAAGACATGGCTTCACAAGTCTTATATGACGTTCCTGCGGACAATGAATTTGAAGCAGCTGCGGTCATTAAAGTTAGTGATATCACGTTAGAGCAAGCACAACAATTCTTTAGTACTGCGGAACTAACAGATAATATCCGTATTAGAACCGCGATTAGACTAGCTAAAGCTTTAAATGACAATAATAAATTAGCGAAGATTGTCTTCCCAGAAAATGGCCATCTTAATCTTGATGGTGGTGATCGTGAACTCGATTCTGGCAGTCTTCACGCTTGTATATTAGTAGATGGATTAAACGGCACTTACTTTGTTGGCAATGGATGCATTTTAGAAATTAAGATGCAAGGCACTAGTGTGTCAGGATATTTCTTTGTAAGAAATAGTAAGAACATCTATATGAATGGTTTAACGATGACACAAGATGTTCCATCATCATTGACCGGTGTTGTTAAAAGCTATGATTTAAATCTTAAGAAAATTACTTTAGATGTCGTTCCTGAATTTAATGAAGTGGCGAAGAGACATAAGCAAGCAGGCGGGACAGTCAAAGGATATCTCGAGTTCCATGATGTGACGGAAGCTCCACTCCAAGGCGGTAACTTCTACGCTGGTACTGGCACTTGTTCAAGTAATCCAGTTATTACTGGCGATGACGCAAACGGATATGAGATGGTGTTAACATTTGCCACACCTATCGCCGAACCTCCTCTCGGCACTTATGCCACTGTGTTCTATAGTCAATATGATGCTTATGGTATGAAAGTTAATGCTTGTGAGAACGTTTATGTTGACGATATAACTATGCATTATGCATCCGGCATGGCTTTGAATGTGGAAGACACACATAATTTCTATGCTAATAGATTTAATATTGTGAGAAAACAAGGTTCTAAAGCGATGGTTACAAGCACTGCAGATGGTTTGCATTTCTCGATGATGACCGGTACAGTTAAAGTCACGAATAGTATCGTGGAATATACCGGCGATGACGCTTTGAATATTAAACATGGTTATTACTATCGTGTCAGTGAAAGAACCGCATCATTTAAGAAACAATTCACATTACAACAAATAACATCCGTTATGCCTGAACCACAACCGGGTGATAAGATCGCTATTTATAACGAAGACACATTCGCTCCTCATAACCCAGATGTTGGTTATTACACGGTTGATTCATGTGAGAATAACAATGGTGTATATACAGTCACCACTAAAGAAAGATTGGTGGGTACTGAAGAAGAATGGGGCAACTGCCGTGCGACATTTATCAGCAATACTCCTGATTTCGAATTCTCTAATAATATTGTGAGAAACAAGAGAAATAGAGGCATTTTGGTGCAAGTTCCTCATCCTGTGATCACTAATAATACCTTTAATCATGTTGGTCATGGTTCTCTTATGATTCACTCAGCGATGGATATCTTTAATGAAGCGACCATCCCACAAGAGCCAACTATCACCAATAACAAAATTATGAATGGTTGTTATTTAGCTAATGGTGCTCTTTCGGGCGATACATCATTATTCGTTATCTCTAAAAATAGTACAATTGGTCCTAAAGGTACATTACATGGTTTAACTTATAGCAATAACTTTGTCGCGAACAACGGTAGTGCCGCCTTATCCTTAAGAGGTACAGGCGATAATCTTGTTTCCGATAACTTATTCGTGAATATCGGCGTTTTAGAAAACTTAACCGAAGCTGTCAAAGGTGTGGTTAGTTTAAATAATACTGGCACAACCACGATTAGAAATAACTATAACTTTAATGAAAGAAGCCAAAATCTTAATGGTATTGTTCTTCGTGGTTTAAGCGGTAGCGATGATGTCACTACAGAAAATAACTTCGATTTAGATTTCGAAAAACCTGATGGTGAAGTCGGACCAGAAGTCCATATCGCGAAAGTGACAAATACATTTACAATCGATGGTAATTTATCCGATTGGGAAGGCGTTAATGCTCACGATGTCGTGTTCGATGGTTATTCCTTTGCGGATAATACTAGAACCACAAAAGAAGCAGTAGCAGATCACTTCGCAATCAATAAATTTAAACTCACTCATACTGCCGATGGTATTTACTTCGGATTTGATGTGATGGATAACAAGATTGAATGTAAAGTGGCTTCTGAATTCTGGTATGGTGACTGCGTAGAAATATTGGCCACAAATGTTATCGATAAGCCTAATGCTGACTTAGCTGTTTATTGCAAAGAAACGGAAACCGATACTTTACAAATCGCTATGACACCCGATTGGCAATATACTTTAGCGGGTGTGAGAACTAGTGACTTAGCTTTAAGAAATCTCAGTTCCTTCCAAGCGAAAGTAATCCTTACTGAAACCGGTTATAGCGGTGAATTATTTATCCCATTCTCCGTAGTACCAAGTTGGGCTACTACTATTGAAAACGGCGAACAAATTGATATGGCGATTGTTGTTGCGGACTGCAAACGTGACAGCGAGGGCTTAACACGTTTACAAGTTGGTAATGTTCCACACTTTGTGGAAAACTTCAAAACCAAGACATTATCAATGCCACAATATTTCTTCGATAAATAATATTTAATGGAGCCATATATATGAAAATAAATAGAAAAACTTTAGGCGTTTTTGTTGCAACCTTGACACTAACTATTGCTACAGCGACAGCGATGTTTATTCAAGGTGGAAACCAACTATTTAAATCAAACGCGGAAGAACATAGTGCTACTTCTGATTGTTATTGGAATCACTATGCGGCGAAAGCACCGACAAATACCAGCATTGGATGTAAGGAATATTGGGTTTGTTGCGATCATCACTATGTGCAATTAGAAGAACCGACAGTGGGAAGAAATCTTGATGCTGACCCCTTAACTGTCAGTGACGAAACTATAGCCTATATTAACAACAATCCGCAGGATATTCGTTATGTAGAGAAGAACTTCGCAGAAGTAGTACCCACAACTGCACAATTAATGAAATCAGATAGTTATACTTGGTCCATTGGTGGGAGCAAACATATTAGTTTCGATTCACAAACCACAGTGGAAAGGGTTGCTCTTATTGAAGATGATACGATAAGAAATACCATTAGCGGTGCTAGCGGTTCTAAAGATTATGTATTACATATTAAATCTAATGATGGATCCGGAAATATCAAATTTAATGGTTTGAATTCCACTAATGTTCCTAATGGCAAAGATTTAAGTATTGAAATGCGTTACTACTATGTTGTTGATACTCCACATTTTCTTTATAACGGAAGTGGATCTGGTAGTAAAAAGAATATCAGTGGTGGCAATCTTAAAAAATGGACATTTTCCATCGAACCAACAGTGGGATTTGATTATATTTCTGTCTATCCAGCAGGAACACTTGTTGATATCTATGTCTATATGATTAGAGTGTCTATGAAGGATCATGTTTATGAAGATACAACTCCTGCCGGCCACGCGCTTAATGAAGTAATTAATGTCTATCAATCTGGTGCAGGTTTTGCTGGCAATAATAAGAACGGATATTCGATTACTGATTATGACGATGGAATTGCTAATTTAAGTGATTATGCCGAATTAGGAACTTCACCAAAGAAAGTGAATATCAATAATCCTAATGGATATGTAGAAATTAATCATGGCAACCAGACTAAGATTGAAGCTGGTGTACAATATCGTATTACTATGGACATCTATAATGTCGACTTTAATGGAAGCATCTATTTAATGTTTGATAGCAATGCCGAAAACGCTGACTGTTTCAATAACTTAACTGCTGGTGGATTAGATGCTGGGCACCATCAATTAACCGCGACAGTTAATTGTGTACACTCGGTTGATTGGCTCTGCTTACATTCCAATACCGGTAGTGCAACAGGCAGTTTCTATATTGGCAATATTACAGTTACCGTCTTAGCAATTTAATAAAACAAAAAAGATCCGGGTTTCTTAATTCGGATCTTTTTATATGGTCTTAATCTTTATCGAAATATTTTGATGGCGGCACCCCATAATACTTTTTAAATTCTTTAGAGAAATAGAATGGGTTTTTATAGCCCACTAGAACAGAGATTTGTTCGATTGATAATTCTCTATTACCTAATAGATTTAAAGCCTTTTCTAATCTTATTTGGGTAATGTATTTATTGGGATTCACAGAAGCGTATTTCTTAAATAGACGAGTGAGATAAGAAGGGACATAGAAGAATTCTTCTGCGACAGTAGAAACGCTGAGGTCGGGATCGGAATAATGTGCCTCAATATAATGTATGATTTTTTGCATGTTTATTTCACTGATACTCTTTTGGCGATAAGTGAGTTCATAACCTTTCTCTTGCGTTAATAAACCTAGCATTTCTATGGTATATGATTCAAAAAACATTGTTCTTGCATGTTTATTGGTCAAAACAGAAGCTTCTAAGAATACCTTTTTAAATAGTTCTAATATTTCATCAAAGCATTTTAGGTTTCTTAATACTAAGTTGTTGTCAGTGAATCCTGCATGTCTAGTAAATCTTTCCGCGAGATAACCATTATATTCTACCCAGACATATTCCCATGGTTTTTTAGGATTAGGGCTATATTTGAAATTACAATGCGGAGGAAGAATAAAGGCATCTCCTTCCTTGATTTTGATATCGTTTAATTTTCCCTCGCCTTGGATGACAAAATGTAAAGAATAACAATCCTTATTGGATTGGAGTTGATTCTTTTTAGGGCTACATTGTTCATAGCCAAAGATTTCAGGGACAATTCCGTTTTGTGTTGTGATATTGGTATCGATATAACGGAACCACGAAGTTCTTAACCAAGAGAGATTATCAGCCATATTGAAATAATAATAAGAAGACGCTAAAAAGTCAAAAAAATATATATTGAATTAAGTATTGTATATGTATTTATATACGTATACGAATTAGAATAAAAGTAAGAAAAAGGTATATGAAAAGCAAAGTAAACTTTTTTGCCACAGCACTCATTTGTTTTTCCTTATTTTTGAGTGCTTGCAATACACAAAAACCCGTTACTAGTAGTGGCGATTCTTCTTATAGTGAATCAGAACAAAGCCAATCATCTAGTAAAGAGGATAAGATTGTGACATCTATTTCTATCTCCGGTTCTTTTAAGACCAATTATGTAGTGGGTGAACAACTTGATTTAACTGGTTTATTAATCACTGTTTATTATAGTGATGATTCCATCACCACAATTAATAGTGGTTATGATATCTCTCCTGTTGATATGTCTGTTCCCGGTGATCATGAAGTAGTTATCACCTATGGTGGACAAAGCGCTTCCTTTACGATTCATATTGCACAGCAGGTAGTTATGTTAGATAAAAAAACAGCTTTAGAAAAATTAGCGAGCGGTCCCTATCAAGGCGGTTTTGCCGTAGAAGATAATATCGGTTTATCTGAACCTGGTATCGTCGGTATTGATGAAGATAAATTATATAACGAAGAATTATATCCAGTTCCTGAAAAAACTGCGGATGTTCATGTCTATTCTGCGAAAGATGATATTGGTATGTATTATGGTGCGGCAAATAATGCTGGCACTTTAGCGGCCTTTATCTCCTCAATTAAAAATGTTCAAGGTATAAAAATTATAGAATTTGAAGATATCGCATATGATATCAAATCCCCAATCATTATCTCAGGAATTGATGATTTATATTTGGTTGGTAAACCAAACACCATCTTCTTATCAGAAACATGGGGATCATATTTCATTGCCACGTCATGTCATAATCTCCATTTAAATAATCTCCAATTTGATATGGTTCATTCACCCACGATTAGTGGTGTGATTACAAGCGTCAGTGATGGTGATGGTTACGCAGATATCACCATCAAAGTGCCAGAAGAATTTGATTTAGCTTATCAAGGATATCGTAATTTCGACGCGACAAATTCAGGAAGCGGACAATGTTCCTATATGGAGTGCTATCTCGATGAAAAAACTGGAAGATATGTTCCTGATTTAAGTCACAATTTGTTCTATAATTCGGCGACAAGCTTCAATAATCCTGGTGTTACCAATCTTTATTTCGATGGTGATTTGTTAACCATTAGATTAAATAAAGGATTTGCTTATTGTTCTTATAAAACACCAGTTATCGGAACGCATGTTTCCTTTGCTTTCACAATGTATCAAAATCCCGGTTTATCATTTGATGATTGTGAGAACCTCTATTTAGAAAATCTCAACATCTACACAACCGGCGGTATGGGATGCCATCTCGGTGGTGGTAAGAACATCTTTATCAATAGAACTAATTATCGTTGTAAAGAAGGTTCAGCGCGTATTATGACATGTACAGCCGATATCATCCACTCCGTTTCTATAGAAGAAGATTTAAAGATTACCAACTGTATTTTAGAAGCCTCTCATGACGACGCTTTAAATATTAAGACTTGGTATTGCACGATTAGCGATGTCAGTAAGATTAGCTCTCGCCTAACTATTAAACAAGCTGGTCAAAAACCTGATACCAAATTTGATGTCGGAGACATTATCGAATTATTCGATAAAGAGACGTTACAAAGAATGAAGAGTTTTGAAATTATTGAATTAGAAAAGAATGGTTCTAATTACGATGTCAAAGTTAAAGGTCTTAATGGCGCAAAGGTGGAAAATAACGATGTTAATTATTTAGTGGGTAATGACACTAAAGCGACACACATGTATTTACACAATTGTTTAATTCAACATAAACGTAATAGAGGCATCTTATTACAAGCTAGACATTCTGAAATCAGCAATTGTTGTTTCCGCAATATCGTTCATGGCGCGATTCAAGTATTAGGTGTGAGAGATATCTTTGGTGAAGCTATCCTTCCTGATAATATCTTGATTGCTAATAACAAATTCTTTAATAACTCTGGCCACGATATCCACCTCTTCTCCTATGGCTCTAGTGGACGTGGTGCAATCGGTAATATTCATCATTGTCAAATCACTAATAATTATTTGAATGGATCTATCGATTATGCTGTGCGTTTAAGTGCGACTGATGAGATCGATGTAAATAACAATTTGGTTTACGCAATAGTTAAAGCTAATAACCGTATTTTCTCTATCGATACCAGCGCGAATGCGAGATTTAGAAATAATAAATATATCATCACTCGTGGTGTAACTCCTGATAGTTTATTAACAATTAATGGGGAAATTGAAGGGTTAATTGATGAAAATAACACTTCAGAAATTTTTAATTAGGTTTCAAGGTAGCAATACCTAAAACATATTTTTTATAGAAAGGAAAAAGATGTATGAAACAAAAGAAATTTGGACTCTTGTTGGTCATGGGATTTCTCGCTTGTTCTGCTCTAATTGGATGCGGTAGTAAAAAAGAATCCGAACCAGTTCAACCAAGCGAAAGCCAATCTCCATCTGAATCGCAAACTGTTAACGAATACACAATTAAGTTCGTTAATGATGATGGTACAGTTCTCCAACAAGGTAAAGTCGAAGAAGGCGAAATGCCAGTATATACTGGTGTTACACCAACAAAAGCGGCAACAGAGGACTATTCTTATACGTTTGCTAAATGGGTTCCTGATATTGTCGCAGCTACAGCTGACGCGACATATACCGCCAGTTATGATGCCACTCAATTAAGATTCACTGTTACATTTGATAGTAATGGTGGTTCTCCAGTTGATCCGCAAAAAGTTGCCCGTGGTCAAACCGCAACTAGACCTGCTGACCCAACAAGACCAGCAGAAGGCACATCCACATTTACATTTGCAGAATGGCAATTACAAGGTCAAGCTTATGACTTTGCAACTCCTGTCAATGCTGACATTACTCTCGTAGCGAAATGGAATGTCACCGAGTATTCTGAACCAACAATTGCTATTGAAGGTTCCGAAAGAGAATTCTCTATGAACGCTGGTGAAACATTACAATTACCAGCCGTGACCGCTACAGACTATTTAGGACATGAGCTCGATGTAGAATTCGAAGACTCCTTTGGCGATTCTTCTATCTCCAATGGCGTGTTCTCATCTAAAGTTGCTGGTGCCCATGAAATTACCTTCTACGCCGAAGATAGTGAAGGTGGTTATGATACAGAAACAATTACCGTTAACGTTATTCCTGCTAATGCAGAAACAGCCGTTACCGCGGAAGAAAACAATCCTGCTAACATCACCAATTACTCCACTTATAAAGAAAACTTTGCAAAAGGTAGCAAATCACCTTATTACAAATCATTAGTCGACGGACAAAGAGCTTCTTATATCTCTGGTACAGATGAAGCAATTGCTGGTAACTCCTTAATCTTCAACGCCAAAACCATTATCGGTTCTGCGAACTGCTTATTCGGTAAGGTTATCCACGATGTCGTGAGAAGAGAAACACAAGTTACTTATACAATTTCCTTCGATTATAAAGCGATCAATAGTGATGGTTGCTTCAATGGTTTATATTTCTCCCTCTCTTATGACACCTCCGCTGGTGCGATGGGCAAGGATACTAAATTAGCTCCTCAAGTTGGTCAAGTCGTCCACTTCGAAGAAACATATTCAAGATTTGTCTTCCCAGCCTCTCCAACCAACTGTTATATGAGAATCTTCAATCATAACGCAAGTAATCCTAATGTTGATTCCTTCATGGCTATTGATAACATCGTTGTCACCGCAAAAGAAGAAACACAAATTACTTATGTCAGCCCAACCACTGAACAATTATTAGCGGAAGGCGGATTCTCTTGGAATATGTCTACTGCTGCAGCAGAAATTTCCAACACTTCCTTCATTGCTGTTAATGAATTAGAAGACGCCACAATTAAGGCTGCTGTTCAAGGAAGCGAATTCTTTGGTGAAAACGTCATTAAGGTTCAAGGTCAAGCTGATCACCAAATGAGATCCTTAAATAAGAATAACGTCATCGCTGGAAAGATCTTAGAAGTTAGTTTCTGGTTCTATTCCGTCAAAGATTTAGGCGCGATTATCTATATGGGATGTAATGGTGGTAACCCAACCATTAATGGTGACAATATTTCTACTGAAGTTATCAGTGGTAACATCAAGAAAACAACCGCAAAATTATTACTCAATAGTTATGGTGGAACCGATGTTGTTAACTTCTATGGCACAAGTGCTGCTGATGAAATCTATATTGGTAAGATTACCGCTAGATTATATGACTATATCCCACCACAAGAAGTCATTGATAAACCATCTGCTTATGTTCCAACAACCGCTGAATTAGAAGCTGGTTATACATGGAATATGGTCGATAAATTCCTCGATTTCGATAACTCTGAATATATCGATGTCGCCAACATGGAAGACGCAACTATTAAAGCCGCTATCCAAGCTAATAATGAATTTGGTGCCAATGTCTTGAGATTCAGAGGTGGCAAGATGGCGTTAGGTATTGGCAAAAACAATCTTACAGCCGGTCATATCTTTGATATCACAATCGATTATTATTCTGTCAGTGATGCTTTCCAATATCTCATCGTATATGGTGATGGAAATAGCAACTATACGCAACCAGGAACTGCCTATACAAGAGAAACTGTCAGCGGTAACTTCAAACGTTTCCACTTCTCCGTGGAATTAACCGCTGAAATGTTACAACTCGATACCCTTCTCACAACCTATAATGGCACAGTGGAAATGTACATTGGTAAAGTGACAATCTCTTGCGTTGAACCAGAAATTGTCTTCACAAACTACACTCCAACCGCGGAAGAATTAGCCGCTGGATTTAGTTGGGAAATTGGCAGTGCCAATCATCACCTTGGCTTCTCTTCATGTAATGAAGTTGTCAAGGTTGACAAGATTGAAAATGCTACAGTTAAAGCCGCTTTACAAGGCAAAGGTACATATGTTGACCACGTCACATTAGGCGGTGGTGCTAATGCACAAATCGTCGGCTTAAGTGGCACTAATGTTCCTGATGGAAAAGAACTCACAATCGTTCTTGAATACTATGAAGTCACAGCCGTTCAGTACTTCTTAGTTAATGGGCATGCACAAGATGTCACTAAAGAAGATTTAGGTAATGGTTTAAAGAGAATTACATTTAACACCAAACCAACAACTGGTTTCGAATATTTCTCTCTCTACAACAGTGGTGAAGTTTATCTCTATGCTGCTTCTGCAACAGTAGCAGATTATGAAGCTCCACAAGATCAAACACCTAACGGTTATAAAGTTGGCGATGTCATCACCCTTTATCAATCTGGTGCTAATATGGCAGGTGGAACAAGCAAGAACATCACAACCATTTCCAATTATGAAAATGATATTGATGATCAATTAGCCGCTCACCCAGGTTTAGGTACTGCTCCAAAGAAAGTCACATGGACCGGAACCGGTGCCGCTGATGGCAATATTGAATTAGTCAATCTCGGTGGTGTTAAAGTTGAACAAGGTGTTACATATAAATTCACAGTTCATGTGTATAACTTCTCTTGGAATGGTGCTTTATTCCTCAACTGCGACAACTCTCAATTCATCCAAATGTCCGCTGGTGGAATCGGTGGTGGATACCAAGAATTAACAGTCCAATACAAATCGACTGCTGGTGTTAATTGGCTCTGCTTATACACCAATACTAAGACTATGACTGGTAGTTTCTATATCGGAAACATTACTGCTGAAGTCGTTGCCTTAGCATAATTAAACTTAAAAGGTCGGTTTTAGGCTTTCTAAGGCCGACCTTTTCTTCTATTGGTTATTTATATAAAAAACTTTTAGCGTGCGTTCTTTTGCCTTATTTTCTAGTGAAAGTGAAATAGTTAATATATTTCTCATTCAGTGGAAGATAAGAGCTAGTTTAGTGGGGTATTAAAATGAGTAAAGTCGATAAATTATATATGCTCGCACCTTCATCATATAGTCAGATGATGGGTTTTGTTTATCGATTAGATGACACATTGATAGTTATTGATGGTGGAACAAAAGAAGATTACGAGAATCTATTAGATATCATTAAAGAAAATGGTTCCGTCATCGATTTATTAATAGTTACTCATTGTCATCATGATCATATTGGGGCTTTAGTGCCTCTTATCAATAATAAGGATATTTGTATAAAACAAATAATATTTGATTTCCCTTGTTTGAGAACAATTAAATCTATTTTAAGAACAGATTGGGAATATCAAGTGGTGTTAGATTTTCTGAAAGCAGTGCGTAAAAATAAGATATCTGTTTTTGTGCCATCACTTTTAGAGCCATATCTATATGGAAGGTTTGTTTTAGAATTTTTGAAATTAGGGGATATTCATCACAAAGACATCAATGATTCTTCTTTGATATTTTCTTTAAAAACCCCCACAAAATCCCTATTATTTCTTGGAGATATTTCTCCTAAGATGAGCGAAATTATCGCAAAAAAGTATAGAAATTCTAATTATTTAAGATGTGATTATGTCCAGTTAGCGCATCATGGACAAAGTGGTGGATCATTTAATTTATATAAACTCACTAAAGCTAAATATGCTTTTTGGTGCGCGCCTAGATGGCTATATGATAACGACATAGGTTCTGGTTATAATACTGGACCCTTTACTAGCGAGAATACAAAGAAATGGATGGAGGAATTAAAGATTAGTAATATCACTGCTTTTAATCAAAACTTCGTTATAGATTAAAAAATATATATTGTTGTCAATTAAAAGTATTGTTGTTTTTATAAAACAAAACTATTCTATAAGTAGCTATGATGCAAGGTGAAATATTAAAAAGAGCGAAATTAAATCTTTCTAGATTAAGAGACCCTCTTTATTCATATCCTAATGTCTTTGAACAGACGAGCGACTGGCCTGGAGATTTTCCTGGAAGAGCGCTTCTTTCTTTTTCTAGCCTTTATGGTGTTTTTGAAGGTAATGAACAAGAAGAGATTAAAAAACATATTTTATCGATAATTAATCATCTTGATGAATATTTAAATAAAGATAAATATTTTGGACAAGTTATTAATTATCAAGAAATCAGTGAGCAACAATTATCTGGCAACTCTTGGTATATCCGTGGTTTATGTCGTTACTACGAAATTAGCAAAGATGAAAAAGCTATAAATTATCTTAGGACTATTACTGAAAAATTATTACTTCCTTTAGCGTCTTATTATAAAGATTATCCACTTAAAGAAAGAATCTTCGTTGGCGGTGTATCTGGTCATATTTTGAACAAGATAGAAAATAACTGGTTATTATCTAGCGATGTTGGCTGTGCATTTATCTTATTAGATGGTTATGTCTCTTGTTATGAAATATTGAAAGATGAGAGATTGAAAGAGGCCATTAAATTTATTATTGAACAATATCAACACGTTGATTTTGTCGCTTTAAAATGTCAAACCCATGCGACGATGACATGCGCAAGAGCAATCTTGAGATTCTATCAACTAACTAAAGAAGAGAAATATCTCGATTTAGTTAAGAAGATGTTCGCTTTATATGTGGAATATGGTATGACTGATGACTATCAAAACATCAACTGGTTTCAAAAAGAAGATTCTTGGACTGAACCATGCTGTATTGTTGATAGTTTCATCCTTTGTAAATACTTATATTTAATAACTAAAGAAGTCCAATATTTAAAACTTTATAACCGCATCTATCTTAATGGTTTAAGAACCTTCCAAAGAATTAATGGTGGTGCGGGTTGTTCATCGATTGTGAAAGGTGAACAACGTATCTTAAAAGCCTCTTTATATGAAGCTTATTTCTGCTGTTCTATGAGAATGGGAGAAGGTTTATTTGAATTATCTAAATCTTTTATCGATAACCAATTACTTGTAGCGGATTCTTATAGAAATGAAGATGTCGATATTGAGATAGATTTATATGATAAGAAAGTCTTTAAAGTTCACTTCTTAAAACCTGGTAGTGTTTCCATTTATGTTCCTGATGGATTTACATCTAATTATCTAGTTAAGAATAATATGATTACCATTTCTTCTAATGAAGAAAAAACCATCAATATCGATTTTGAATTAAATATTAATGAAGATCATCATCTCTATCTATGTGGTGATTTAATATTGAGTCAAAAAGATAAACATGTTGGTCATATATTTGATATTAAAGGACAACATTATTCGTATCTTAATGATTCTTCGCTATATGAAGAAGACACTCTAAAAGACATCAAACAAATATTATGAATAAATGTTTTGTAAATGCCTTGCCTGTCTTTTCTAAAGAACATCTAAAAACAGTAAATGTTTCTCTTTTGTTTAAAATTGATTTTTTAAAAGAGGAGAACATTTCTTTTTTTATAGCGGGAGAAAGTGAATTCCAATTCTTTTTAAACGGAAAATTAATTGGCTATGGTCCAGCGAGAGGGGCGCATGGATATCATCGTGTTGATAAATACGATTTACATAATTTAGAAGTTAACAATCGCTTAGTCATTTTAATAGCCAGTTATCGCGCGCATACATTCGATCGTGTTAATCAATCTCCTTTTATTCAATTTGAATTAAGGAATGATAAACACCTTATTGCTAGTTCTAATTTAGATAGTGAAGTTTATTTATATGAACCACGTTATCAAAAGGTCTGTCGTTTTTCTTACCAAAGAGCGTTCACTGAATCTTATAACGATAAGTTCACTAATGATGTTTTTAAATATGGTCACGATATTCCTTTCCAAAGATTATCTCTTTGTGAAGTATCTTCTGAACAATTAATAAATAGAAATGTTCATTATCCTAGACTCGATGAAAGTCACGCTTTATTAAAAGAGAAAAATAGTTTCTTTTTAAATGACGAAAACAAAATCTATGAAGATAGATATATGTTTAATGAAGGTCTTGTGATCTTTGATAAAAAAGACTGGGAAAAAGACACGAATGAAGTGGTGTCTAAAATCTCTTTAAAAGATGTTTTATCTTTAGATAATATTATTAAAGAATATCAATCTTTAGCGTTCGTTTTATCATATAGTGAAACCGGTTTTATAAGAACTAGAATTAGAGTTATTAAAGACATCGATTTATATATTTATTTTGATGAGAGAAGCGAAAGCGACACTCATATTGAATTTAATTTCTACCGCAATAGAACTCAGAATATTATTTCCTATGAACTAAAACCAGGGGAATATGATTTAATATCTTTCATCCCTTATACCGCTAAATACATTAGATTATCCGCTTTAAAAGGGGAGGCTTATATTGATGATGTTTCTATCATCATTTTAGAGAATCCAGATTCCTATAAACTTCAATATCAATTTAATGATGAAAAATTAAAAGAAATCTTTGCTTCTGCGAGAAGAACTTTTGCCTCTAATGCTTTAGATATTTTAACGGATTGCCCATCACGTGAAAGAGCGGGTTGGTTATGCGATTCCTATTTTTCTGGTCGAGCGGAAAAGTTATTCACGGGAATGAATCTTGTTGAAAGAAATCTTTTAGAGAATTATGCCTTATATAAATATCATGGGGATATGGAAAAAGGAATGGTGCCGATGTGCTATCCTGCCGATTTCTTCAACAATGAAATGTATATTCCTAACTGGGCGATGTTTTATGTTGTGGAATTAGAATCATACTTCTCTAGAAATAAAGATGAAGAATTAAAAAATATATCTAAACACAATGTTCAAGAACTCGTGAAATTCTTTAAGAAATATGAAAACGAATATGGCCTTCTAGAAGATTTAGAAAACTGGATTATGATTGATTGGAGTAAGGCTAATGACCCTGAGAGTATTAAGGGAGTCAATATTCCGAGTAATGCTTTATACGCTGCATTCTTAGATTCCGCAGCTTATGTTCTTGACGATGAATCGTTATCGGTTAAAGCGGAAAATGTGAGAAAAAAGATAAAAGAAATGGCTTTTGATGGGAAATTCTTTGTGGATAACCTCATTAGAAACGAGAAAAAAGAACTGATTAGAAATAATCGAATATGTGAAGCCTCATTATATTATTTATTCTATTTTGGTGTGGCCACGAAAGAGGAATATCCAGAATTATTTGAAATATTACTAAATGATTTTGGCCCAAATAGAGATACCGATAAAGTCTACCCGAATATTTATAAGGCTAATGTCTTTATTGGAGATTATTTAAGACTAGAAATCTTATTAAGATATGGATATACCGAAAAAGTCTTAAACGAGACTGTTGATTATTTCTATAAGATGGCCAAAACTACAGGAACCTTGTGGGAACATGATTCTCCACATGGTTCTTTAAATCATGGCTTTGCTAGCTACGCAGCGAATATTATTTTTCAAGCCTTAACCGGTATTTACAAAATCGATTATTTGCATAAGGTTATATATAAGAGACAAGTACAAAACAAGACAAAATATAAATTTTTATTACCTGTTGATGGTCAAAATATCACTTTAAGTGATGAGAGTGATAATTTAATAGATGGTTACAAAATAGTCACGGAGGAATAATTATGAGATTTGCACTTTATTTTGGTAACAGAGGTTTCATGCCGGCAGAATTAATTGAAGGAGCTAGAAAAGACATGGTTAAAGCTCTTGAAAAAGCTGGATATGAATATTTAATCACCCCATTAGAAATGACCCGTTATGGTGCGGTAGAAACTAGAGATGAAGGTCTTCTTTATCACGACTGGTTAAAGAAACATGAAGGGGAATATGATGGCGTTATTCTCTGTATGCCAATATTTGTCGATGAGAATGGCGCGTTTAACGCTTTAAGAGATGCGGGAGTACCAATCTTATTACAAGCCTATCCCGATGAAATCGGTAAGATGGATTTCGCTCATAGAAGAGATGCTTATTGTGGGAAGTTCTCTGTTAGTGATGTTTTCACACAAGCAGGCATCCCATTTACCATGCTGCAACCCCATGTTGTTCATCCATTAAGCGATGCCTTCCAAGATAATTTAAAAGAATTCGCTGCGATTTGCCGTGTCGTGAATGGCATGAAGAGATTTACCCTTGGATGTTTAGGCGCGAGAACAACCGCCTTTAAAACGACGAGATTTGATGAAATCGCTTTGGAGAAATACGGCATCACCGTTGAATCTTTCGACTTATCCGAATTAGTGGAATTCGTTAGAAAATATAAAGATGATGACCCCAAAGTCTTAAAGAAGATGGAAGTCTTAAAGAATTATACAAACTGTCGTAGTGTTAAAGATGAAAAATTAAATATGCTCGCGAAAGTTTCTGTGGTTATCGATGATTATAGCGAGCAATACCATCTAGATGCGATTACGTTAAGATGTTGGAATGAGATGGAACAAATTCTTAGAATTTGCCCATGTGTCTTATTATCTGAACTCAATGACCGTGGAATCGTTGCTAGCTGTGAAATTGATTTATGTTCAGCAATTACTATGAGAGCGATGAATTTAGCCAGTGAAAAAGCCACTGCATGCTTAGACTGGAATAATAACTATGGTGAAGATCCTAATAAAGTTATCTTGTTCCACTGCGGTAGTACTGCCCAAAGTTTAATGGTGGGCAAAGGTGAATTAACCGCGCATAAGATGTTTGAAAAAACTGATAAAGGTAGTGGATGCGGCACTAACGAAGGTCGTATTGCCGCTTTCCCATTCACTTTCTCTAATTGCCAAACTAAAGACGGTAAATTAATTGTCTATGTCAGTGAAGGTAGATTCACTGAAGATAAGATTGAAGATACATTCTTTGGCTGCGCTGGTGTGGCAGAAATTCCTGATTTACAAGCTAAGTTAGTGAAACTCGGTTATGGTGGATTTAAACATCACACAACTATTGGTGTTGGCCATATGAAACACATCTTATATGAAGCCTTCACTAGATATTTGCATTACGAATTAGTAGATATTGATTAATATGATTATCGCGGGTCTTGATATTGGCACAACCGGAAGTAAGATTAGCATCTTTGATGGTGGTCATCTTTTAGATTCTTATTATGAATCTTATCCATCATTAAGAAACAACAATATTCAAACTATTGATGTTGTTTCTATTAAGCAATCAGTTTTCTCTTTAGTAGAAAAAGCTATCTCTTCTTATCCAGATTTAAAAGCTATTGGCGTGACTTCATTTGGTGAGGCATTTGTTTTACTAGATAAAGAAGATAACATCCTCTTTGATTGCATGCTTTATACTGACCCGAGAGGAGAAAATGAAGCGCGTTACTTACAAGAGAAATTTGGTGATGAATATTTCAGCAAAGTCACTGGACAAGTTGTCCAATCGATGTTTTCTATTAGTAAGATTCTTTATATAAAGAATAATTATCCTGATATCTTTAATAAAGCAGATAAGATTTTATTGATAGAAGACTATGTGGTGTATCTATTATCAGGTATTCGTCAAATAGATTATTCTTTGGCAGCAAGAACTCAATGCTTCGATGTGAAGAATAAGAAGTGGGACATTAAATTATTAGATAATTTAGGAATTGATTCTAATCTATTATCTACAGTTGTTCCTACCGGTACGATTGCCGGACCAATGAAAGGCCATAAAGATATTCAAATCGTCAGCGTCGCTCACGATCAAATCGCTAATCTAATCGGAAGTGGAGCAATTAATCCCATGACCGCTGCGGATGGTTTAGGAACTTGTGAATGTCTTACACCCATCTTCCCTAAGACTGCGGATATAAATGCTTTAGCAAAATATGGTTATGGGATGATTCCTTTCTTAGATAGTGATGACTATTGTTGCTATGCTTTAACCAATACCGCAGGAGCGTTAAATAATTGGGTTATTGAGACATTCTATAATGGTCAAAATGAAGAAAAATCATTTAGTTTTGCCAATAAATTCCTTAAAGAAGCGCCAAATTCTTTATTTGTTCTTCCTTATTTTGCAGGAAGCGGAACTCCTTATAATACAAATAGTTTAGGGACTATTGTTGGACTAGATTTAGGGTCTAAAAAGGAAGATATTTATCAAGCTGCTGTAGAATGCTTATGTTTAGAAAATAAATTAAATGTTTCCTATTTAGAAAAGATGGGTGTTCAAATCAAAGAAGTGTTTGCTTCTGGTGGTGGTTCTAAGAATGATATGTGGCTCCAGATTAAAGCGGATGTTTTAAATATCCCCATTCATCAATTAGAAGACACGAATGCCGGAAGTGTTGGCACCGCAATTATCATGGGTGTCTCACTAGGATTATTCAAAGATTATAAAGAAGGTGTTTCCAAGTTAGTGAAAGTGAAGAAGACCTTCTATCCTAATCCACAATATGTTTCATTATATGAAAAGAAATATAAACAATATATTAAGCTCTATATAGCTTTAGCAAAGGAGGGGTTTTAATGAATCCTTATATCGGTCATGAATTCCAACTATTCGGTGTGGAAGAATATACCTTGAATGGTGGTAGAAGAGAAGGGATGAAAATCCTCCATGTTAAGAATGGTTTGGGATTAGATATGTATATCTCTTTAAATAGGGGTGGTGATATCTCCGCTTTATCATTACATGGTAAGAACATGTCTTATTTGTGCCCTAATGGTTATGTCTCTAGTGACTATTATGATGATAAAGGAACAGGATGGATTAAGCACTTCACCGGTGGCTTCTTAACCACCTGTGGTTTTAATAATGTCGGTAATCCTTGCGAAGATGAAGATGGACAATATGGTTTACATGGTTCCATTAATTACACTCCAGTTGATTCTTATTCTTATGATGTTATTGAAGATGAATTAATCGATGTCAAAATGATTACTTTAGACGAAGGCATCTTTTCACGAAAACTAAAGAGAATTAGACATATTAAAGTCTCTTTAAAGAAGAACGAATTTTCTATCGAAGATGAAATTATTAATCGCGGTGATCAGATAACTCCAGTTCTCGTTTTATATCACATGAATATGGGTTATCCATTATTAAAAGAAGACTCTATTGTCTATATCAACTCCTCTAATGTA
>JAEEGL015593883.1_pt1 | contig 30718 bp, 25 predicted proteins | sample 9134231 | NCBI WGS metagenome assembly JAEEGL01 (sample SAMN16246548, study PRJNA631951) | gut metagenome | biome: gut microbiome; feature: rumen; material: fiber-attached | host: Bos | place: Iran: Karaj | collected 2018-10 | reverse complement strand
GATAGATGTTTTCCCATTATCTGCTCCTTTCCGGTCAGACAGCAACAATATTATGAAGAGAAATAGCGGTTTGTAAAAGTAAAAGTGCAGTTTGCAGAAGTAAAGTTAAGAAAAAACTAACTTTAATTCTGCAATTAAGCCCTCTTTATTTGTCGTGGTGTACCAATAATGCCCCTTATGGGAGCGTACCATTACCGTAGATACATTCTGCGGAGGTGTACGTAATGACAGATTATTTAATCCTTGCATTGCTTCTGATCTCAGTTGTTATAGGTGTTGTTAATATCATTCTCATAAAGAGAGCAGGTGCCCAAGAAGTCGAAGACGACGGTCATGAAGATGAGATGCTCGAGCGTCTTATCGGGAAGCTTGATGAGAATAAGGATGCAGTGAGATATGTGTCCGGTCAGTTCGACACGATGTCGAAGAATCAATATGCACAGAATCGTGCACTGCAAGATACGCTCACGGGTTCACTTAAGGAGACTCGTGAAGACCAGTCGCAGCGTCTTGATGCGATGACACGTTCTCAGAATAATTCTTTCACTGAATTCCGTAAGGAGATGACTGAGGGCAATGACCGTCAGAATAAGGCAATCATCAGTATGCAGAAGAGCACCAGTGATTCATTGATGGAGATGCAGAAATCCACAAGCGATTCACTTCTTAAGATGCAGGATCAGATGAATAAGACCTTGCAGACATCTATCGAGAGCATGACTAAGTCTAACGAGAAGAAACTCGACGAGATACGTGGCGTTGTAACCGAGAAGCTCGATAAGACTCTTAATGAGAGACTTGATTCTAACTTCAAGCAGGTTGGCGAGCAGATGGCTAACTTGTATAAGAGCCTCGGCGAGCTGCAGCAGTTATCTTCGGGTGTAACCAATCTTAACAAGACGCTAAGCAATGTTAAGACCAGAGGCAATTGGGGAGAGGTACAGCTTGGTCGTATCCTCGAACAGACTCTTGCAAGAGATCAATATGAAGAGAATATCGCTACCAAGAGCGGTTCTTCCGACAGGGTGGAGTATGCGATAAAGCTTCCTTCTGAAGACGGAACGGCATATCTTCCAATCGATGCGAAGTTCCCGGTTGATATCTATAACAGAATCGTTGAAGCTTCCGAGAATGCAGATGAATCAGCTGTTAAGACTGCGCGTAGTGAACTTACGAATAGAATCAAGCTGGAAGCATCTACGATAAGTGACAAGTATCTTGATCCGCCGAATACGGCTGACTATGCGATTATGTACCTTCCGACTGAAGGCCTATATGCAGAAGTGCTTCGTATAGACGGTCTTACAGATTATTGTCACAGTAAGCGCATTATGATCGCAGGTCCTACGACCATCATGGCTTTGCTTAATACGATCTCTATCGGATTCAGACATATGGCTCTTAACAAGAAGAGCGAGGAGATCCGTAAGATCCTTGAGGCGACGAAGACTCAGATCGATAAGCTTGAGGAAGCTGCAATAACTGCCGAGAAACGTATCGATAAGGCTTCCGAGGCTGCGAAGGAGATAAAGCATCGAACCGGAATCATGAAGGGCAAGATGAGAAACATCACCGCTATCGACGCTGAGGAATCCGACAGAATCCTCGGTATAGAGTCGGGTTTTGGGGGCTTTGAGGACGAAGATTAAGGGCTTATCCATACTTATATTTCTTTAACGGACAGTTGTGTTATAATACTTCACAGTTCGCACTATGTGAGCTGTGGCCGGGTCGGGTCTCGTGCAATTCGATCCCGTGAACCCTGTCAGGTCCGGAAGGAAGCAGCAGTAAGCGGTCTTTCGTTTGTGCCGCGAGGGTGCCTGCCCGGCTGCAGTTCAGATAGTACGAGCTTTTTAATTTACGGGAGATCGACATGGAATATCAGGCTCTTTACAGGCAGTTTCGACCGAATAATTTCGATGAGATAGTAGAGCAGAAAGCTGCGGTAGCCACTTTAAGGAAGACCGTGCTTACAGGGAAGATCGGACATGCGTATCTTTTCTGCGGACAAAGAGGAACCGGTAAGACTTCCATCGCGAGAGTATTTGCCAGAGCCATCAACTGTGAGAATCCCGTTAACGGCAATCCCTGTAATGAGTGTGCGGTATGTAAGGGCATCATCGACGGATCCCTTATGGATGTCATCGAGATCGACGCCGCTTCCAACAGAAGTATCGATAATATAAGGAGCATCTGCGAAGAAGTAAGTTATGCTCCTTCACGTGCCAAGTATAAGGTTTATATAATCGACGAGGTTCACATGATCACGACAGAGGCATTTAATGCCCTGCTCAAGACATTGGAAGAGCCGCCGGCACATGCCGTATTCCTTTTCGCGACGACGGAGCCTCATCAGATTCCGCCCACGATTCTCTCAAGATGCCAGAGATTCGACTTCAGACGTATCTCAGTGGGAGCCATCAAGGGCAGACTTTCCTACATATGCGAGAAGGAGAAGATCAACGCCAGTGATGATGCATTGGACCTTATCGCTTCAATGAGTGACGGAGCCATGAGAGATGCCATCTCTTACCTCGACCAGGCGGCAGCCATGGCATCAGGTGCGCTTATTACTCCCGAGTCCATCGAGGACATGACTGGTACCGTAAATATCGATTTCATCGCAGACTTCGCGACGATTCTTATAGAGGGTCGCTTCGACAAGCTTCCCGAGAAGTGCAAGGAGCTCGCAGACAGCGGACGTGACTTTATCCAGTTCACGTTGGATCTTGCCGAGTACTTCAGGAACCTTCTTATCGTAAGAGTTGTGCCTGATCCCGTAAGGCTTATTCCAGCTTCCACGAAGTCGTTAAAGCGCATGTATGAGATCGCGAACCTCACGAATTCGCAGACTCTCACCGGATTTATAGCTTCATTTTCCAAGACAGTATCCGAGCTTAAGTGGTCACCTTCAGTAAGGACGAGCTTCGAGATCTCGATGTTAAGGCTCTGCGGAAGGAAGATCCGTATGGAGGAGGCTCCTCTTGTTATCCCTGATTTCAGCAAGCTTCAGGCAGAAGCTGCGAAGAAGATATCAGAGGGTAAGGTTGAGACTTCCGCACCGGCACCAGCACCTGCTCCTGAGGCTCCCAAGTCTCCGTTCAAGCGCGAGGCTAAGACTGAACCCAAGCCTGAGGAAGAGAAGAAGGCTGAACCTGAAGTGAAGCCGGAAGAACCCAAGAAGGAAGAGCCAAAGCCTGTCGAGAAGAAGCCCGAGCCTGAGGAGAAGCCTGAGGTTAAGGAAGAGGAACCCAAGAAGGAAGAGGAGGCTAAGCCTGAGGAGAAGCCTGCCGAGAAACAGCCTGTGTCTTCGCTTGAAGAGATCAAGGCTAACCTTGAGGCGCTTAAGGCTAAGCACCAGGGACACTTCGGCAACGAGGATATCCCCGCTATTGCGAAGCCTGTCGAAGAGCCTGAAGCTCCCGAACTTAACGATGAACTCGAGGCTCCCGCTGCACCTGCTGTTCCTTCCGACGAGGAGATCGGCGATGAGGATAAACCTCTCGATAACCAGATCGGACTTTTCTTTAACGAGAAGGAAAGAACAGAGACCCCCAAGGTCGGAATATTCGCTAATCTCTCGGATTCCGTTCTCGACGATATCGACATTGATGATCTAGATGATGACGAAGACGAATATGAGGGTGGCAGCGACATAAGCTACGAAGAAGAGGATGAGGATCTCCAGGCTCCCACGGGACGAATCGGAGAGACCAGAAGATCTGCTCTTTCAACGGCAGTTGACCAGTCCCCGATCATAAAGGCCAAGAAGGAGCCTTCCGAGGAAAGTCCCAAGCAGAAGTGGCTTGAGATCAAGTCCCGCGTGTTCGAGCAGGACAGATCCATGGGTCAGATACTTGATGACTGCAAGCTTAAGATCTTGGGCGAAGGCGCTTATGTGATCATTAACAGTAACGACAGCCAGGAGGCAAGACAGCTTGTTTCTTTGCAGGGATTTAGACAGGTATCAACCCAGATAAAGACTCAGTTTACGGGCGTTAAGAACGTATTCGGATGCACGGCAAGACAGTTCGCCAATGCGAAGAATAAGTACTTTTCTGAGCATCCGGGTGAGGATGTCGTTCTCATCGAAGTAGAGGATGACTCTAATGACGCAGCAGCTGATTTTATCAACAGCTTGGGCCAGGCCGGAATCAATACCGAGATACATTTTGGTGATGATTAAGAGGAGAACGGGTGGACAGGAAAGCTAACAGTATAGTTCTGGCATTATATCTGTCTTTCATTCTCATAAGCGGAATCGTTGTAAGCAACTACTATTCCGGCGCGTATCTTGTCATAGGATCAATCCTGGTCCTGGTGCTCTCGGTTGTCTTATCGCCTCTGATCCTTAAGCTTTTCTCTAAGTTAAGTCTTGATGAGATCGACAGATTTACTAAGATTCCCGATAAGATCCTTCCGGTGTTCTTCTATGGGATACCATTCATCGTTCTTCTTATCTACTACATATCATATTTCCCCGGCGGATTCGGTAACGACGCGTTCGCACAGCTTGAACAGTATGCGGGGAACAGTTATACGGACTGGCATCCTGTACTTCACACGTTTCTCGTGTTCTGGATTCCTCTCAGACTTACTAGAGGCTGGTGCGGTTCCATAATCCTTTTCCAGATAATCGTATTCGCTGCGGCATTAGGCTACAGCTTCAATACGGTATATAAGTTCGCGGGCCGAAAGTACGTTATCGGCACAATGATCTACATCCTTTGTAACCCGCTTCTCATGTTTTCTTTAAATGCGTGGAAGGATGTTTCTTTTGCCATTGGTGCGATGATTCTGATATCGTTCTCACTTAAAATCTACGTGTCCAAGGGCGAGTGGTTAAGAAAACCCGTTAACACCGTTTTCTTTGTAACAGCATTCGTCTTGACCACTATCTTCAGGCATAATGCGGTCCTCTTTACGGTGCCGCTTCTTCTTGCTCTTTTCTTCTTCACATCGAAAAGAAAATTCATCATCATTCTTGTCGCTTCTGCGGCGCTGTTTGGCGCGATAAAGGGCCCTCTTTACTGGGCGGTTGGAGTGCAGAAAGCTGACAAGAGGCAGATAGAGATGCTGGGGCTTCCTCTTACAGTAATTGGTGATGCTGTAACATACCGCCCCGAGGCTCTTGATGAGGATATATTGGAATTCGCATATCAGGTCGCTCCCCGCGAAGTGTGGGACGAATACTATGTTTCCGGTAATTTCAATTCGGTTAAATGGGAGGACGAGACCGATCATCAGGTCATCGAAGAATATGGCACGGCAGCTGTTATAAAGATGGCGGCAAGGTGCTTTTGTGAGTGCCCCGGTGTCTGCCTGGCAAGCATTATCCATCTTACGGAGGGTATATATACGGTCACAACTCCGCACTATACCGATGTAACTCCGATCGTGGAGGACAATTACTTTGCCATCCCCAAGATACAAAACAGCAGCTTCCTTCTGAGTGTTTCCTACGCTCACCAAAGCTTCGTGCAGGATTATACACCTCATGTTTTCCTTTATTTGGGAGTACCTTTATTATTAATTGTGATTTCTGTGCTTTCCAAGTGTAGAATTAATAAGCTTAAGGATTGGAAGCTTATTCTGTTTGCTGTTCCGGTCCTGGCATACAACTATGGTACGGCCTTGCTCATGACGGGTTTTAACGACTGCCCCAGGTTCTTTACCTACACGGTATTCGTATTGCCGGTCCTGCTCGTGTTCTACTATAGGAAAGAGGATAAGGTTTAATGAAAAAAGTTTTGATTATCGGTGCAGGTCCTGCAGGACTTACTGCGGCATATGAACTGCTTACGAGATCACAGGAATATGAAGTGGTCGTATTCGAGGAATCGGATGTATTCGGAGGTATCTCGAAGACCGTTAATTATAAGGGCAACCGCATGGATATGGGCGGTCACCGTTTCTTCTCCAAGGCTCCCGAGGTCAATGAGTGGTGGGAGAAGATGATGCCTATGCAGGGCGCTCTTTCGAAGGATGACATTATGCTCGGAAGGTCGATTCCACTTAAGGAGAACGGACCTGATCCTTCGAAGGAAGATGTCGTAATGCTTACAAGGCACAGAGTATCCCGTATCTTCTTCGACGGTAAGTTCTACGATTACCCTATATCTTTGAAGCCCGAGACGTTTAAGAACATGGGCTTCGTGAATACCATGAAGTGCGGCTTCAGCTATATGGGATCAATGTTCCATAAGCTTCCTGAGGACAGCCTCGAGAACTTCTACATCAACTCATTCGGAAGAAAACTCTATTCCATGTTCTTCGAGTATTATACGGAGAATCTGTGGGGAAGACATCCGAGTGAGATAGATGCTTCATGGGGTGCCCAGAGAACGAAGGGATTGTCCATAGGAGGCATCATAAAGGATGTCTTCGGCAAGATATTCCATGTATCGAACAGGAAGGTGAACACCTCGCTTATCGAGCAGTTTAAGTATCCGAAGTTAGGTCCCGGAGAGCTCTGGGAAGTGACGGCCGACAAGGTCGAGAAACTGGGCGGTACGATCATTAAGAATGCTAAGGTAGTAAAGCTTCATAAGGATGGAAATAAGATCACTTCCGTCATCTATGAGAAGGACGGAAAGGAGATCGAACAGGCCGGAGATTATGTTATTTCTTCGATGCCGATTAAGGACCTCGTAGGCGGAATGAATGATGTCCCCGAAGATCCGGCAAGGATCGCGAAAGGCCTTCCTTACAGGGATTACATGACATTGGGCGTTCTTGTAAAGAAGCTTAATCTTGAGAATAAGACAGACATGAAGACGGTCGGAAATATCGTTCCTGACTGTTGGGTATATGTCCAGGACAGATCCGTTAAGATGGGAAGATTCCAGATTTACAACAACTGGTCTCCTTACATGGTAAAGGACCTCGAGAACACCGTATGGGTAGGCCTTGAGTACTTCTGCAACGAAGGCGACGACTTCTGGAATATGACCGAGGAGGAATTCTCCAAGCTCGGAACTGAGGAGATGGTAAGAATAGGTCTTATATCAAGTCCCGATGACGTTCTCGATTCTCATATGGAGAAGGTTAAGAAGGCATATCCTGCTTACTTTGACACCTATGCCGAGATCGACACGTTGAGAACTTATCTTGATACTATCGATAATCTTTTCTGTGTAGGAAGAAACGGCCAGCACCGTTATAACAACTTAGACCACTCCATGATGACCTCGTTCGAGGCGGTTAAGTGCATTATAAGCGGAAACACCGATAAGACGGCCATCTGGAACGTCAACACTGAGCAGGAGTATCACGAAGAAAAGTCGGTGTGATACAATAGGCACGATATAAAGAAAACAATTTCGGAGGAAATAATAATGGCAAAAGGATTCAAAGGTATTCCCGGTGGTATGGGCGGCATGGGCAACATGGGTAATCTCATGGCTCAGGCTCAGAAGATGCAGAAGGAGCTCGAGAACGTTCAGATCGAGATCAAGCAGCTTCGCATCGCAGGTACAGCAGGCGGCGATAAGGTAAAGATCGTTCTTGGCGGTGACCACAAGATCTACAACCTCGAGATCGCTCCCGAAGTAATCGATCCGGATGATGCAGAGATGCTCGCAGACCTCATCACAGCAGCTTACAACCAGGCTAACGATGAGCTCGAGGAGAAGTCCGCAGAGATGATGAACAAGGTTACAGGCGGAGTTAAGATGCCTTTCTGATATGGCAAGATATTCCCCGTCAGTACAGAATTTGATATCAAAGCTGGGATCGCTTCCCGGCATTGGAGGAAAGTCGGCACAAAGGCTGGCTTTTTCCATTTTGTCCATGTCTCAGGAGGAGGCAGATGCCTTAACGGGCGCCATTGTGGAGGCAAGAAGGCTCACGAAGCGCTGCAGTGTCTGCCAGAATTTTACTGACAGCGACCCGTGTCCCGTGTGCTCGGATCCCAAGAGGGATACGACTACGGTATGCGTTGTCGAGTCTCCAAGAGACGTGTCCGCATTCGAGAGAATGCATGAGTATAACGGCCTTTATCACGTGCTTCACGGCGTATATAACCCCGTGGGCAACATGAATATGAACGACATAACGTTAACGGAGCTTTTCGCAAGGCTCACGGATCACCCTGAGATAAAGGAAGTCATCGTGGCGACGAACCAGACTGCAGAAGGAAATGCGACAGCGCTTTATATATCAAGGCTTCTGTCAGCTACCGGCATCACGGTAACGCGCCTTGCATCGGGACTTCCCATGGGGTCCGACATCGAGTTCGCGGATGATCTTACGCTCGCAAGTGCCCTTAAGGGAAGAAAGACGGTGGGTTCTTAAATGGCAGCAGATGAAGGCATGAGACTTGATAAATTCCTCAAGGTATCGCGCATAATCAAGCGCCGCCAGGTAGCTAACGACGTTTGTTCCGCGGGCAGAGTTACGGTAAACGGACGCCCCGCGAAGCCTTCGGTAAAGCTTAAGGAAGGAGACCTCGTTTACATCGAGTTCGGTAATGGCACCGTGGGCTTCGAGGTACTTTCCTTGGCTCCCGTAATTCGGAAAGAAGACGCCGATTCGCTCTACAGAATTCTGGACTGAGAACAAGCTCTTAATTAATTGAAAACGTCCCCTTATTAATATAAAATAGGGGGACGTTCATTTTTACGGAGGAAAATATGGGTAAGATTATCCTGACCGGCGACAGACCGACCGGTAAGCTTCACATAGGACACTATGTAGGATCCTTGAGAAGAAGAGTGGAGCTTCAGAATTCGGGAGAATACGAGAAGATCTTTATCATGATCGCAGATGCACAGGCACTGACAGATAATGTCGATAATCCCGAGAAGATCAGAGAGAATATCATCGAAGTAGCTTTGGACTACTTGTCATGCGGATTGGACCCCAATAAGTCCAACATCCTTATACAGTCTGAGATTTCAGAACTTACAGAGCTTACGTTCTACTATATGAACATGGTTACTGTCTCAAGACTTCAGCGTAATCCTACGGTTAAGTCCGAGATTCAGATGAGAAACTTCGAGGCATCCATCCCCGTAGGTTTCTTCTGCTACCCCATAAGCCAGACAGCAGACATCACTGCATTTAAGGCTACTACCGTTCCGGTAGGTGAGGATCAGCTCCCGATGCTCGAGCAGGCACAGGAGATCGCTCACAGATTCAACACGATTTACAAGACAGAGTGTCTCGTAAGACCTGAGGCGCTTCTTCCTACTAACGAGGCATGCTCAAGACTTCCCGGTACAGACGGCAAGGCTAAGATGAGTAAGTCTTTGGGCAACTGCATCTATCTTTCAGATCCCGCAGATGTCATCAAGAAGAAGGTTATGGGAATGTTTACAGATCCCAACCACTTAAGAGTTGAAGATCCGGGTTCCCTCGAGGGCAACACGGTATTTACTTACCTCGACGCTTTCTGCAAGCCTGAGCATTTCGAGATGTTCGGTGACGAGCACAAGAGCCTTGAGGAGATGAAGGAGCATTACCAAAGAGGCGGCTTAGGTGACGTTAAGGTAAAGAAGTTCCTCATCAACGTTCTTGAGGATGAGCTTGCTCCCATCAGAGCAAGAAGAGAAGAGCTTCAGAAGGATATCCCTTATGTTGTTGACGTACTTAAGAAGGGTACGGAAGCTGCAAGAGCAGAAGCAGCCAAGACTCTTTCTGAGGTTAAGAACGCCATGAGGATCAACTACTTCGAGGATGAGGCTCTCATTAAGTCCTGGCAGGATAAGTTCAACGGTTAATACGTAGCAAGATCCATTCTAAGAGGGGGAGACGAGTATGGATTACACGGAGCAGTACGCGGAACTTAACAAGATCATCAAGGAATCTGAGCACATCGTGTTCTTCGGCGGTGCAGGCGTCTCCACGGAGAGCGGTATCCCTGACTTCAGATCCAAGGACGGACTTTATAATCAGCACGATGTAAGGTTCGACGCGTATACACCCGAGTATCTTCTCTCGATCAACTGTCTCCAGGACGAACCAAATGTATTCTATGAGTTCTACAGGCAGAAGCTTAACGTTGAGGGCATCGAGCCCAACGCGGCACATATTAAGCTTGCGAAGATGGAGAAGGCCGGAAAGCTTGACGGCGTAATCACTCAGAATATCGACGGTCTTCACCAGAAGGCGGGATCAGTAAACGTTCAGGAAGTTCACGGATCCACACTTCGTAACTACTGCTCACGCTGCCATAAGAAGTATCCTGCGGATTACATCTTCAAGTGTGAGGAGCAGATCCCGAAGTGCAAGATATGCGGCGGACGCATAAGACCTGAAGTTACCTTGTACGGTGAAGGACTTCCCCAAGATGCTTGGCAGAATTCCATGAAGCTTGTCGCTAACGCAGACTGTCTCATCATCGGAGGTACGTCGCTTGTAGTTAACCCGGCAGCTTCTTTGGCTTATCTGTTCAGAGGCAAGAACCTTATCATCATCAACCGTGATGCTACGGCTGCCGACAAAATGGCTAAGCTTGTTTTCCATGAGAATATATCGACTGTTCTCGGAAAGATTGAAATCTAATTATCAGGAGGATAACGATGTTTAGGATCGGTATTATCGGTTGCGGCAGAATGGCTGCAAAAATGATAGAAAGCATTAAGGAACTTGAGGACATAGAGATTGTTGCCGTTGCCTCTCGAGAGAAGTCAAGAGCAACAAAGTTCGTAAAGCAGTACTGTCCTGATGCGAAGCCTCTGGGTTCATACGAGCAGATGACACGCCAGAAGAATATCGATCTTGTATATATCGCGACTCCCAATACATTCCACTACGAGAATGCTGTTATGTGCGTTAAGAACTACATGAACGTTCTTGTAGAGAAGCCGTTTACAATGAGCCGTGAGGAAGCGGACAGTATCTTCACTGAGGCAAAGAACAGAGGCGTATTCGTATGCGAGGCCATGTGGACATCCTTCATGCCTTTGCACAAGAAGATGATGCAGTGGATCAAAGACGGCAAGATCGGCGATGTAAGATACATCCAGTCCAACTTGGGTTACAAGATCGAGAATGTTCAGAGAATAACTGACCCTACATTGGGCGGCGGTGCACATCTTGATCTCGGTGTATATCCCACTAATCTTGCAGTAAGCGTTTACGGTGAGAATCTAGAGCCTGTATCCGTATATGCTCACAAGTATTCCACAGGAGTTGAGAGAGATGTTTCATGCGTTCTCGAAGTTCCCCACGACGGTGCGCTCGCAGTATCGTTCGTAACGGTTGCATCTTTTACTGACAAGGACGGTTCCGTTATCGGCGAGAACGGATACATCAAGCTTAAGAACATTAACGACTACGAGAGAATCGAGCTTTACAACACAAGAGGCGAGCTTATCGAAGCTTGTGACCGTGAAGGTCTTAACTCATATGCGGTAGAGATGAAGTCATGCATCGAGGCTATCCAGAACGGACTTATCCAGTGCCCTGAGATGCCTTGGCATAAGACTGCTTACATCGCTACATTGAACGATAAGATCAGGAGAATGATCTGATAATGGACGATAACAAGAAAAGGATCAGACTCGTAGTATATTCGGGAATCATCGCGGCACTTTATGTAGTGCTCACGCTTCCCATGGCACAGTTCGCGTACGGTCCCATCCAGTTCCGTCTTGCTGAAGTGCTCACGGTTCTTCCTGCATTCGCTGCAGGGTATATACCGGGCGTGTCCCTCGGATGCTTTCTTGCTAATCTTCTTAACCCGTCTAACTTAGGTCCCGTCGACATCATCGGTGGAACTCTTGCGACTGTTATCGCAGGTATCTTCTCAAGAATCCTCGGCAAGAAGAATAAGATCCTGGGAATCATCCCTCCAATCTTCTTCAACGGCCTTATCGTAGGCGGATATCTTCCTTTCCTTCTTATTGATGAGGGAAGCGAAGTTACGGCAACAGCAGTTCTTATCTCCATGGCTGAGGTAGCTGCATCCGAGGCGGTTCTTCTTATCGTCATCGGCATCCCGTTCATCATTCTTATCAACAAAACCCCAAGACTTAAGTCACTTGTAGAAAGGCTCTGATATGCCACAGTATTTTGAAGCAATCCCGGATACACCTTCGAACAGAAAGTTCGTCGAATACCGCATCAACGGTATCAACTTTAAGTTCGTAACTGACACTGCAGTTTTCTCCAAGACTGCTGTTGACAAGGGTACGGATCTTCTTCTTGAATCTACCATCGCAGACATAAAGGAAAGAGTTCCCGGAAGAAACGAGAGCCTTCTTGATCTTGGCTGCGGCTGGGGTGTTGTAGGCATCGTCATGAAGACTGTGTTTACGCTTTTCGATGTGACATGCGTTGACGTAAATACAAGAGCAGTTGCACTTGCGAAGGAGAATGCGAGGATGAACCTTCGAGCTCCCGACCATATCCTTGTAAGCGACATCCTTAAGGAGATTCCCGAGGACAAGCTCTTCGATACAGTAATGACGAACCCTCCGGTAAGGGCAGGAAAGAAGACTGTATTCGCTTTCTATGAGCAGTCTTATGCGCACCTTAAAGAGGGCGGCGCCATTTATGTGGTGCTTCAGAGAAAGCAGGGTGCCGACTCCACGAAGAAGAAACTTACTGAGCTTTTCGGCAACTGCGAGACTGTCGATATCAAGGGCGGATATCACGTCATGAAGTCCGTTAAAGGAGGAGCATAATGCTGCCTTTTCCTTTAGACGTCAGCCTCATGATGTTCTTCATATACGGCTTCATCGGCTGGGTAGTTGAGGTTATCTACTACGGAATCACAGAAGGTAAATTCATAAACAGAGGCTTCCTTAACGGAGCACTTTGTCCTGTTTACGGTATCGGCTTCTACTGCGTTATCTGGTTCTTCCAGCCCTTCGCAGATTCGTTCCCGATGTTGTTCTTCGGTTCCGCTATCGTGTGCACTACGGTCGAGCTTATCGCAGGTGCTTTGCTTTATGCGGTCTTCCACTTGAGATGGTGGGATTACTCCGACTATAAGTTCAACTTCAAGGGCTTCATCTGCTTAAGATTCGCGATTTACTGGGGCGTTGCATGCAGCCTTGGCATGAACATACTTCACCCTGCGGTACAGAAGCTTATTGGCTCGATACCTCCCATGGCACGACTCATCATTCTGTCCGCGTTCTCGATAATTACGGCAATCGACATCATCGTTACGGTAACGGCGATCGTCGGCTTCAACAAGAAGGTAAGATTTCTTAACAGCGTCTCCGGCGTGTTCCGAATGCCTTCTGACAAGATCGGTTCCTCCATCTACGGCACTGTCGATACTATCGTTACTAAGACAGCACCTGCAGTTCAGCTTACACAGAGCGACTACATCGAGTTCCGTGAGACTTTCACGTCACATCGAAAAGCTGAGCGCGAGCTTGCCAAGAAGAACCGTGCTGAGGAAAGAGCTCTTCTTGCGAAGTATGCTTCCGAGGGTAAGCAGGGTATCGTGAATACTTCCAAGGCAGCATCAAAGGCTGCGGTAAAGAAGTCGAAGGCGGCAGTAACAAAGGTAAGAAATATCCTTCCTGAGGCAAAGCTTGCTTTAAGAATCAGGCTTAACAGGAATGACGATAATGCAGATACGATCAGAGTTCTTCAGCAGCATTATGCTGACATGTTGGGAGCAGATTCCGATGAAGAGCTTTTCGATGAGATAGATGAAAAAATAGGAGCATAAAAGGAGAAATGTATGTCATCAGCATGTGATAGTTGTGCGCAGAAGGACGGCTGTACAAGCCAGGACACCTGCGGCAAGAAGAACGGAATTGAGAAGATCCCCGCTAACGCCAAGTCTCAGATTAAGTGCGTTATCGGTGTAGCGAGCGGAAAGGGCGGAGTAGGAAAGTCATTTGTTACTTCCACACTCGCGAAGAAGCTTGCTTCAAAGGGCCTTAAGGTAGGTATCATGGATGCCGATATAACAGGTCCTTCCATCCCGAGAGCATTCGGTCTTAAGGGTATGCTCGAGGCAACGGCAGAGGACAACATCGTTCCTGCAGTAACAGAGGGCGGCATCAAGGCTGTAAGCCTTAACCTTTTGATCGACGACGAGAATTCTCCCGTTATCTGGAGAGGTCCCGTTCTTTCAGGTCTCGTAAGACAGTTCTGGAGTGACGTCGAGTGGGGAATGCTCGATGTACTTCTTATCGATATGCCTCCGGGCACAGGCGATATCCCTCTTACTTTGTTTCAGTCACTTCCCATCGACGGCCTTGTGCTTGTATCGACACCTCAGGAGCTCGTCTCCATGATCGTCGCCAAGGCAGGCAACATGGCTTCCATGATGAATGTAAATGTATTGGGCCTTGTAGAGAACATGGCATATGTCGTATGCCCTGACTGCGGTAAGACAATGAATTTGTTCGGAAGTGATGAGGTGCTTCTTAAGGAGACATCCGAGGCAGGCATCCCGCTTCTTGATAAGATCCCGCTTGATCCTGCTGTTACTGCTCTCGTTGATTCGGGTAAGACAGAGCAGGTCAATACGGACGATATGCTTAATAAGACAGCGGAGGCTATCGAAGCGCTGTTATGAGATTGAAGTCGAAGGCATTGGCGTTGGCGATAACCGTTGCTGCTACAGCCTTAATGGGCTGCAGTAATGATGCGCCTGTTGAAAGCGGTGCAGCTAATACTTCTGCACCCACATTCGATTCGTCTTATGCCGACTACTATCAGTACTTGGGCAACATCGATTACTCCACCGATGCAGCTGCATTCGTGTGGGAGCAGGTAGAGGGTGAAGACCCCGGCATATACGGTATCCAGTACCGCGAGATAATCGACTTTAACGGGATTACTTCACAGCAGGAGATTCCTGTAGTTCTGTTCTTCTATTCGTCGTCAGCTAGAGGTTCACAGAACCTGGCGGCGGGTGTAGAGGATCTTGCCCAGTGTCTTGTAGGAAGAGTTCTTTTTATCGCAGTGGACGGAGTCGAGGCTGATGCCATTAGTACGGCATATCAGGTCGGAGGCTACCCCGAATTTATACTTCTTAACGATAATGCGAGGATATCCACTTTCTCAGGTTTTGAATTAGGCGAGTGGGATATAGATGATGTGTCGGCATGGCTTACCGAGAACGGTTACGAGCCCGATACTAGTATGCTTTTGAGGTGATCATGGGATACGCATATTTAACAACGATAGGACAGGACAGTCACAGATTCGTAGAGGAGACATTCGATGCGTCTGCTAACGGAATCATGCTCGGAGGATACAAGGTTCCTTTCGACAGACAGTTCCAGGCTAACTCAGACGGCGATGTTATTCTTCATGCTATAACGAATGCCATCTCAGGTCTTACCGGAGTGAATATCTTGGGTGGTGCCGCTGACAAGATCTGTCTTGAGCAGGGTATCAAGGATTCCCGCGTATACCTTGAGGAAGCAATGAAGTATATGGGAGATGCTTCCATCGCTCACGTATCGATGACGATCGAGTGTCTGCGCCCGAAGCTTAAAGAGCACATTCCTTCCATCAAGGAGTCGGTAGCTTCTTTGCTCGGGATAAGTGCTTCTCACGTTGGCATTACTGCAACTACAGGAGAAGGTCTCACAGGCTTTGGAAGAGGCGAAGGAATTCAGGTATTCGTTATCGTGACATTTAAGGTGCCCGAGGAAGATTGATATGAAGTTTAACGGAATCGACAAGTCTAAGAGCATAAAGATAGCGATAGCCGCCGTTATCGGTGTGCTTATCCTCGTGACTTTATTCTGGCAGTCGAAGTCCGTTTACAGAACTTCCAATTACTACTATCCCACTGAGACTTTTGTTCAGCTTGAAAGTGGCAAGCCCGTTACACAGGATCTCGAGGCTCCGGGTCCCAATCCGGTTCTTGAATCCGTATCCGTAACATTTGCTACCAATGCGAGAGTTAATGAAGGTTCTGTATTAGTCGAGTTTATGTCAGGTGATGAAGTTCTCGAATCGTGGAATATAAGTGCGGGCGAGCTTCTCGATAATGCGATTAGATCTTTCGATTCTGATAGCAAGATTGTTCTTAACCAGGGACAGACCTATACGATCAGAATTACCGAGACATTCGAAGACGAGAATAATATAGCAGTAGGTTCGGCCTCTACGGGAAACCTTTCCGTGCTAATGACAACTTATGATTCATCAAGATGCAATAAGTGGTTCGCACTCATGGCGTGTGCTTTTATCGCAGGATATGTTCTTCTTATCCTGTTTGGCACTTTGCTTGATAAGTCTGTCGGTAAGATAGTTCTCGGAGGCGTTATCGCACTTCTCGTTATATTCATATTCGAGTTCGATTTCTTCCCGAGAATAGCGACAAGATTAGCGGTCGCACCGGTCCCTTCTTCGACCGGGCTTTGGGATACAGTTGCTCCCGGTGAGCAGAAGGAATACACATTCTCTTACACCGGCGATCAGTTCGAATCACTGGAGATCTTTACTGCAGGTGAGAATGCATCTGATTATGCCGTGTCTTTGATTAATAATACGACCGGAACTGTTTGGTTCGAGGATGCTCCCGTATCACCCGACTGGCGTGTATCAACGGGCAGACTTTGCATGATGATAAGTGCGAAGTATTCTCCCGTAGGTCAAAGATATTATGACAACGGTGACTATACATTAAGGGTTGTTAACTTAAGCTCTGATAAGAGCCTTGAGATAGAGCGTGCTTATGAGACGGCGGAAGGTGAGACTCCTGTTATCACATTCGCAGGAATAAGAGAGTCTGATCTCGGAGTTAAGGTTGGAACGGCTTCTGTTGTTCTCATGTTCATGTATCTTGTTGCGATAAGTGTATTAAGAAAGCATTCTAAGTTAACGATTGAGAATTTCTTCCTCGTAACAGTAGTACCGCTTTCCTTGTTGTATCTTGTTGTTTATTCGCCTTGGAATGTTCCTGATGCAGGTGCACATTTCCCGGCAGCTTACAGGATTTCCAATCTCTTACTCGGCATTAACGGTGACCGTGAGTGGCTCGGAAGAGCATGCGACGGACTTTACTATAACGGCATCAACTGGTGGAGTGAAAGAAAGCCTGACGTCGAAGGAATATCTTATGTATTCCACGGACTTCGCGGTAAGGCCGGTGACACCGATCTTGTGGATTTCCTCCCTCATGAAGATAAGATGAAGTACTATTCTTTCTTGAACTGGCTTCCTCAGGCTGTCGGCATGAGTCTGGCAAGAATTGCAGGATTAGGTTCGTCCATGACTGTACTAATCGGACGTCTCTTCATCCTTGCCGTTTACATCATCGCAGGTCACCGTGTTATTAAGAATACGCCTGTGGGTAAGTCCATATTCGCAGGTCTTGCGTTGCTCCCCGTTTCTTTGATGATGAGCAGCTCGTTCTCTTACGACGCTATGGTCATCATCACATCATTAAGCTTTGTTGCTATCGTACTGAAGCTTCGTAATGAATATACTCGCGGCGCATTGTTAGAGGCCATTATCTGGGCTGTCTTCTTAGGTGCAATTAAGGGCGGAAGTCTGCTTCTTCTTTTGCCTCTCGTTTTGCTTCTCATTAAGAAAGATAAGAAGTCAGTTATTACTGTTTGCTCCATTATGGGTGCAGCACTTCTTACTGTCCTGCTGTTCGATAAGATCCTTCCTTCCGATGAACTGTTCCAGTTCGGTGAAGAGAACAGCGGCAACATGATGACTGCTTTTGCTTATGAGAATCCTGCGAAGTACTTAAGGATGCTTGTATCAACATTCCTGTACTTCGGTGATACATTCTTAGGTCAGGCTTTGGGTAAGGAGTTAAGCTATCTTGAAGCTACATTAAGTGAGGTCACTGTAATAGGTGCATTCCTTGCTATCCTTGTATATTCAACTTTGGAGAAGGATACACTCGAACTTAAGAAAAGTGACCGCATCGTCTATATCGTTATAGCTGTACTTTCCTTCATCCTTACACCTGCAATGCTCCTTTCTTACACGCCTAACGGTTCCGGAATGATCTACGGTATTCAGGGAAGATATCTGTTCCCGATGATGCCGCTTCTTATCCTTGCGGTTACCAAGTTTGGGTTAAGAAAGACGAGACTTAATGCAGATGAAGAAGTTAAGACGTCAACCATGGATACGTGTCTTAACGTTTATGTCGTATTCACGCTCATCATGGTCTATATGATGATGAAATTATATTTGTCGAGGTAATAGATTCAGATGATAGAGAAGATCAAGGCCTTAATCATTAAGTACAAGGACATTATCCTTTATGGAATATTCGGAGTGCTGACTACTGTTATTAATATCGCAGTCTATGCTCTCTGTTATAAAGTATGGGGAATCGCCAATATTCCGAGTGACATCATTGCCTGGATAATTGCTGTTCTGTTCGCATTCATAACGAATAAACTCTTTGTGTTCAACAGTAAAGACATGTCGATGCAGACGTTCCTTCCAGAACTTGTTAAGTTCATGGCAGCGCGTCTTGCTACACTTGGAATAGATGTTGGCATTATGTTTGTAGGCGTAGACGTTTTGCACGGACCCGCACTACTCTTTAAGGTCATTGCTAATGTAATCGTAATTATCCTTAACTATGTGTTAAGCAAGCTCGTTGTATTTAAGAATAAGAAGAACGGGTAAGTATCTTTTACAGTAATGATTCAGCGATCGCGATGTCTTCTGGCGTCGTGATCTTTATGTTGGCATAAGATCCTTCGACGATTCTTACATCGAATCCATAATGCTCTGCAAGTGCAGTGTCGTCGGTGGCTTCATATCCGTCACCTGAAGCTCTTTTGTAGCACTCTTCGAGTACGCTGTACTTAAAGCACTGAGGTGTCTGGACTTCATAAAGAAGGTCTCTGTTCGGAGTTGATTCTACGATAACTGATTCAGTTGAATCAGCCTTAACCATCTTGATCGTATTCTTTGTTTTAACTCCTGATACGCACACTTTAGTTTCATCTTCGTTGATCGCATCGAAGCATCTTGCGATGGACATAGTATCGATGAGACATCTTGCAGCATCGTGAATGAATACTGCATCATCCTTAGCGGGGGCGAAAGCCTTAAGAGCTGCGACTCCGTTGCCTACAGACTTAGTGCGTGTGTCACCGCCCTCGACTATGTTATTAATGATGGAAGAATATTCCTTATCACTGACATAGGACTTCCACTCATCGATCTTACCGGGTGATACTACGAGTACACAGGATAAGTCGATATCAAATTCGTCAGCATACTTCTTAAATGCTGCTATGGTTCTGTCTATTACGGTTATGCCGTCAACTTCCATAAGAAGTTTGTTCTTGTCCGAATGCATTCTGCTTCCGGAACCTGCTGCGGGGAATATCACATAGAGCTTATGAGAACAGGACATCTGTTGCCTCCGATACATTATCAAGGAAGAAGAATTCCGTCTTGCCGTTATCCTTCACCGCATTCTTGCAGCTTGAGGGAAGAACGACATGCTTGATGCCAAGTCTTACCGCTTCGTCAACACGAAGAGCAAGTGAGGATACGGGACGAAGTTCGCCTGTAAGACCTACCTCTCCTAAGACCATCGTGTCGGGCTTAAGAGGGATGCCTCTTGCTGATGAAACTACAGCTGCTATAAGTGCGAGATCACACGCGGGGTCCGTGATACGAAGTCCGCCTATGACATTAATGAATACGTCCTTGGTATTAAGGTTAAGCTTGAACTGCTGCTCTGCTACTGCAAGAAGCATAGCGGTTCTTGATCTGTCGGGACCGGATGTCATTCTCTGCGGAGTACCATAACAGGTATCTGCGGCGAGAGCCTGGATCTCTATCGTAAGTGCACGTGCACCTTCCATTGCGGAAGTGATGGCAGACCCGGGGGCCTCAAGCGGACGTCCTGAGATCATGAGTGCACTGCTGCTGTCGACGGATCTTAATCCCTGCTGCGTCATCTCGAAGAAAGCAAGCTCGCCGGATCTTCCGAATCTGTTCTTAACCGATCTTAAGATCCTATAAGCGCCTGTGTTGTCACCTTCGAAGTAAAGCACTGTATCTACCATGTGCTCGAGTGTCTTGGGACCTGCGATGGCACCGTCCTTCGTGACGTGTCCTACGAGGATGATGGGAAGGCCGTTAGACTTCGCGATCCTTAAAAGTCCTGCAGTAACTTCTCTTGCCTGCGATACGCTTCCGGGCGTACCGTTAACGGCTTCTGAATATAGAGTCTGAATGGAATCGATGATACAAAGTGACGGCTTCGTCTTCGACAACTCTTCCGCTATGACTTCGAAGCATGTCTGCGCGCATATTATGATGCGGTCGCCGCTTACTGAAAGTCTGTCGGCACGCATCTTGATCTGCGAAGGTGACTCCTCGCCTGACACGTAAAGAATGTCGCCTTCACCTGCAAACGAATTCGCAAGCTGCAGCAAGATCGTGGATTTGCCGATACCGGGCTCGCCTCCGAGAAGCGTCACGGAACCGTCCGTTATGCCCCCACCGAAAAGCGTATCCAGCTGATCTATACCGGTGGACAATCTTACATAATCTTCCTTGCCCGCCTCAGTGAGCCTTACCGTCTCACGGCGGTCTGTCCATGAATAAGATGATGCCTTGAAAGCGGGGGAGTCACTCTTCGAATTGGAAGATGACTTACCTGAACCCGTTACTGTCGTTGATTCGACCAGAGTATTGAAACTGCCGCATCCCGGGCACTTTCCCATCCATCCTGTAGTCTCGTATCCGCATTCCTTGCAGAAAAATGTCACGTTCTTCTTTGCCATAAGGAAAGTATAACACGATGAGACTGAAACATATGCCCGATTAATGCACCTTTAAAGCGGAAAAAATCCGCCTCATGGGCGGATTTTTCACAGAGTTCTCTTGAATCTTTCTACAGCTTCTATCGTGTTCTCTCTGGAACCGAATGCCGTAAGACGGAAGTATCTGTCTCCGCCCTTACCGAAGCCTTCGCCGGGAGTTCCTACTACCTGGACTTCGTTAAGAAGCTTATCGAAGAATGCCCAACTGTCGTATCCTTCGGGACACTCAAGCCATACATAAGGTGAGTTCTTTCCGCCTGTATAGAAGATGCCCTTCTCATCGAGAAGATCCGTTACGAGCTTCGCGTTCTCTTTATAATAAGCGATGTTCTTGGAGCAAGCTTCGATTCCTTCATCAGTTAAAGCTGCCTCAGCGGCTCTCTGAACGGGATAGGATACGCCGTTGAACTTTGTTGCCTGACGTCTTTTCCAGAGTGCTGCAAGATGTGTGCCTCCGACAGTAAGTGAATCGGGTACTACAGTCCAACCGCAGCGAACTCCCGTGAAACCTGCAAACTTGGAGAAAGAGCAGATCTCTACAGCACACTCGTAAGCTCCGGGGATCTCATAGATTGTGTGAGGAATGTCGTCTTCGCTTATGAATGCTTCGTAAGCTGAGTCGTAGATGATAAGGCTTCCTGTCTTAACTGCGAAGTCTACCCAGGAAGTAAGGCTCTTCTTATCGTAAACGGCACCTGTAGGATTGTTGGGTGAGCAAAGATAGATAACTGCACCGTTAACATCCTTATCGCCTAAGTCGGAAGGCATGGGGAGGAAGCCGTTCTCTCTTGTGCCGTTGATGAATGTTATGTTGTTGCCGCTCATTGTGTTGGAATCAACATAAACGGGATAAACAGGATCTGGGATAATTACGTTGTTGTTTCCTAAGATATCAACGAAGTTGCCAAGATCGCTCTTGGCTCCGTCTGATACGAATACTGACTCGGGGTCAACGGTAACACCTAAGTTAGCGTAGTGAATTGAAATCTTATCGCGGAGGAATCCGTAACCGTACTCAGGCGGATATCCTCTGAATGTAGCCTGGTCGCCCATCTCTTCGCAGGCCTTCACCATGGCATCTACTACAATCTTGGGGAGGGGCAAAGTAACATCGCCGATGCCCATGCGGATTATCTTGGCATCGGGATTAGCTGCCTCGTAAGCTCTTACTCTGGAGCCGATCTCAGAGAATAGATAAGTCTCTTTAATGTTTCCAAAATTAGTATTCGTCTTAATGTTCATATAAACCACCTTATGCAATAAAAAATGCGCTCACCCACGGTCTGCCACTAAGGCCCCGCCATCGGATGAACGCCATTGTTCCGAGAAAAATCTATCACGCGCATAGGTTAATGTCAAATATTCGTGTAGAATAGTGTATGAGAATAAGGAGATTATATGGATAGATTAATCAGATTCGGTTGGTATGCGCTTGTTGCTGCCATGGCAGGAGATATCTTGATTTCGCTGCTGCTTCCTGTTTTTTACAACGGATACAGCACCATGAAGATGTCGATAAGCGCTCTCGGTAATCCGCAGAGCCCTGTAAGGATTCCCTTCAATGTGTGGATGCTTGTGGAAGGCATTCTGTTCCTTTTGGCGATTCCGGCTTTCGTTAAGCTTTACATGCCCATATCGAAAGGCTTAACTGTTGCTTCCGCTGTTTTCATTGCAGCTTTTGCGATAGGGGCGTGCATCTTCACTTGCTTCTTCAGCGTCAATGAGTCTAAGGAGATCGTTACTACGGCATCTAAGATACATGGAGCAGGATCAGTTATAGGTTTCATGCTGTTCCTGTTCGTTCCCCTTCTTGTAGCAATACTTTCTTTCAAGAATCACGATATTTCATCAGGGGTTGTGTGTATAGTTTGTTTTGTACTGGCTCTTGTGTTCTTCTCTTTGTTTGTAATGTCGGACAAGGAAGAATTTGCCAGTACAGTTATCGCGAATGAGGGCTTGTGGCAAAGACTGAATCTCGTGTTTATGTATTTGCCTCTTACCATAGCCGCATTTCGTGCGATTACGGCGAAATCTTAATTAAGTAGAGTAAATTAAGGTTAGGCTGTATAATTACAATGACCTAATATGTGATAAGTACGGAAAGGGTAGGTATCGATTTTGGAGACCAAGTGGAGCAGATACTACGGTGATTATGCTTTCACACCTGATTATGATGAGAATAAAACAGTCTACGAAGCGTTAAAGGATGTCGTTACAAGATACCCTGAAAGAGTCGCAGTCGAGTACGGCAAGAGAAAGTTTACGTACAGGGAACTTCTTGCCGAGGTAGATAAGTATGCTGATATTCTTGCATCCCAGGGAATAAGAAGCGGAGATAAGGTTATGATCTCCTGCAGAAGGATGCCTCACCACATCATCTCTTTCTATGCTCTCAATAAGATCGGAGCTTCCGTTATCTTCGTCATGCGTAATGCAAGACCTGAGGTATTCAGAAGGATCGGCGAGTCTTTAAAGGCCGCATATATGATCATGACAGCTGAGGTTTTTCCGCGTTACCGCGAAATGCTTATCCACACTCCGATATCTAAGATCATCCTTGCAAGAAGCACGGACTATGCATCACCTACGGACGTTCTTAATCCCAACCTTTGGGAACTTAAAAGACACGAGGGCTACGATAATTCGCAGGACAAGGGTAATCCCGGCCCTGAGATTGTTTTCTGGTCCGATCTTGAAGAGGGATCATATCCTTCATTGCCGGTTAATATCACTCCTGACGATACGGCTGTTTATTTTACGAGTGGCGTCGCAGCCGGTGCCGTTAATATCGTTAAGTTAAGTTCGCGTGCACTTAACTCACAGGCTAAGATAAGCGCATTCCTTCTCGGCAAGACTCCAAACAGAGTTTTCTCGTTCATAAGAATGGACTTCTCGTTCGGTCTTTGCTTCGCACTTCACACGACACTTCTTAACGGACATTCGTACCTTATAAATACACAAAGAGATCTCGAGTTCTCGGGACATGATGTAAACATCTATAAGCCTGATATCATCATCGGATATCCGCAGATGGTAACGGCTCTTATCGATAACAAGAGGATAAGTACCAAGGCGTTAAACCGTCTTAAGTCGATATGCTCCTGCGGCAATCTGATGTCGGGTGCGGATTACCACAGATTAAGAGACTTCTTCGAGAAGAGGAAGTTAAGTCCGAAGATCATCCGTCTTTACGGAATAACGGAGACAGGATCGGTCTGCATGTTTATACCTCAGCTTGAGTTCAGACCTGCAGTCCTGGGTATACCTCTTCCCGGCGTCCGCATGAAGATCATGAACCCGGAAAATAACGGTGAGATGATGTATGGTCAGACAGGTGTCATCGCGATCAACACGCCTTCTCACATGTCAGGCTACGTAAGCGCTGATGACGATACCAATACCGTTATGAGAAAGCTTCCTGACGGAAGTACATGGATCTTGTCAGGTGACATCGGAAGTGAAGATGAAGACGGAATCTTCTATTATTCCGGAACAAGAAGAAGAGTTTTCGACAGGGGCGGAATGCATGTTTACCCCCAGATTATCGAGGATGCCATAAGGACCGTTTTTGGTGTGGAGAACTGCTGTGCCGTGCCCCTTGAGCGTGACGGCAAGACCATAATCAAGGTAGCGGTACTGCCGGAGTCCGACATCCTGTTTAATAACGATAAGTTAAATGACTTGAAGGACGCTATTGTAAGAACGTGCGAGATGGAAATGCCTGAACCGATGCGTCCTGATGATTACGAATTTATGGCCTATCTGCCTACTGAGAAGTACGGAAGGGTCGACTACGAGAATATAATCAATTTGTTCAAGGAGGAAGAAAATGAGCAAAAAGATCACGAAGCTTCTGGCAATGCTCCTGATACTCTCGATGGCATTTAGCATCGCGGGTTGTTCAAAGATCGAAGAGTTCTTTGATCTCGGCAGCAGTCACAGAAGAGAGAGAAGAAGGGATGATGATGACGACGACGATGAGCCGGATGAGACGGAGGAAACAGAAGAGACAGAACCTTCTGAGACAACTCCCGCTCCTACGGTAGCTCCGATTTCGACTGATCTCACATATCCTGATCATATCCCTACGTATGAAGAGATTCACCCTGCACACGCTAACGGCACCTTAACGGGTGACGCTGCTGTGGAACTCCTTTATGAGATCGAGCAGCAGGTAATCTACGATTCATTCGAAGGCAATTATGTGTATGCATCAATCTACTTCGAAGACTTAAGTGCAATTGGTCTTTCATTCGATGATCCTGAAGATATCGGATGGGGTCCTGTCGAATTCGAAGCCTCACAGGAAGACATCGATGAGATCAATGAAGCTCTCGAGAGCCTTTATTCGATCGACAGAGACAGCCTCGGAACAGACGACCGTATCTTCTACGACAAGATCGTAAACGATCTCGAGCTTACGGCTTATGCTTCCCAGTACACAGCATTTAACTACTACGAGAGCGCACTCAAGGCTTTGACAGGACCTCAGTCTGAAGTCCTCTTCATCCTCGAGGTTCTCGACTTCGATTCTATCGAAGATGCAGAGAACTACATCCTCGTATTAAGAGATATCGACAGATATTACGACGCACTTTGTGAGTTCGAGGAAGTAAGAGCTTCTTACGGCTACATAAATTCCGATGAAGTATATGAGGAAGTCGCAGAGAGCTTCGATAACCTCGTAGCGCAGTCTGAGGATTGTTTCCTTTATGATTCTTTCCAGGATCGTCTCGATAACATTCCCGGACTTTCCGCTTCTGACAGAAGTGCTCTTATCGAAGAACATGATCAGGTTATGCACGACATCGTATTCCCTGAGTTCGAAGAGTGCGCAGCACGTATGAGAGCTTTGGAGTGTGGTGCACCTTCCGTTGGTATCTCCGCATATCCCGGAGGCGATGCTTACTTCGCATATATCTTTGCTACACAGACAAACTCCGGAAGAACTATCGACGAGTCCATCGAGCAGCTTGAGGCTTATGCTGATTCTGTTATGGATACAATGATGGCTGTCGCAACAAGCGGTGATTCTTCCTGGATGGATGAGTATCTTACACACGATTATTCAGAGGGTGACACACAGGATAACCTCGATTATCTCTACGATATCGTTCAGCCTGACTTCCCTCCGATCCCTGATCACGACTACAGACTCATGACGGTTCCTGAAGTATTCGCAGATGATTTCTCACCTGCAGCTTTCTTGGGTTACCACCTCGATAATTTTGATTCCAACATCATCATTACGAATGAGGCTTCCATCGGTTCCACATTCGGAATCACATGTGCTCACGAGGGATATCCGGGACACATGTATGAGTCCTTGTATCACAGAGGAATCACTAACCACCCCTACATGTACATCGCTGATTCTATCGGCTATGCTGAGGGATGGGCAACATACGTTGAGAACTATGCATTTAAGTACTTCAGCACAAGTCCTGCAAGTACGGTCGTACGTGTTGAGGATCAGCTTAACATCATCCTCTTCGCAAGATTCGACCTCGGCGTAAACTACGAAGGCTGGAGCGCTCAGGACTGCGCAGACTGGTACGGCAACCTCATGGGTACACCTCTTTCTGCTGATGCATTCACAGATGCTTATAATCTTCTTCTGTCAGATCCCGGATACGGAATCAAGTACGGTTTGGGATTCATTAACACTGGCATGGTAATCGCCGAGCTTCAGGAAGAGTTCCCTAATGCAAGCGATCTTGAGATCCATACAGCTTACCTGAACGCACAGGCAGGTACATTCGAGCAGATCCTTGAGAATGCAAGAATGTTCCTTGAGGAGGACAACCTCGTTTATCCCGTAAGTTCATGGGGCGATCCTTATGCAGGCGTTCCCGGTGACAGCAGTGCTCCTTCAGGCTTTGGCGGCGGAGCGGTTGAACCCGACGACGATGATGAGCCCGCTGAGACGACTGAGTCTTCAGGCGGCGGACTTATCGGCCACTGATCTTGTTGATTGATCAATAACATTAAGGCTCCGGTTAATCCCGGAGCCTTTTTATGTCTTGAGAAACTTAAGAAAGCTCTTATAAATAAATTATTTAGTAATTCGTATCAATTGTTATTTACATTTAAATCACTGTGTTATAATTGTTATGAATTATCAATCGGAGGTCGATCATGGCGGTTTTAACTAATCTGGCGAGCACTCTTACAGCCAGATATTTCCCTTCCAAGACATTAACAGATGCTTTTTATCTTGACGGCAGACTCTTCGGTAAGCGTGAGGCCCGTCAGGCGGATATAACAATAGAGAAGAACGAGAGAGGTTATTTCCTTTCAGTATTTGCACATCCTAAGCTTTCCAACTACGAACCCGGTATGATGCCGCCTTATGAGCCGGAGCTTCGCGGAACATGTAACGAGGTTAAGTTCGGACGTAAAGAGATAGATGAGATGATCGAGGGTTTCTTAACCACTGCGGTCGATGTCACAGGTAAGTCCAGAATTAATGAAGCCGATGACAGAACTCCCTATTTCTCAGGCATTATTATCAGAGACTCTGAGGCATTTGCCGTTACTATCGGTACAGGCCTCGCATTCCTTTACAGAGACGATACACTCTATCCTTTGACAGATGCAGGCATCCCCATGGAGCCTATCGATGCCAAGGGCAACAGAGTAGGTGATTTCCTTTACTACTGCTCATCCAAGACAGCTAACGCTTTGTGGTCCAACTTCTTCACGTTGGCACAGGACGACTGCATTATCCTTTGTAACAAGGAAGTTTACGATGCATTGGGTCAGCGCGAGATCTTGAGAATTCTCGATGAGGCTGATGATCAGTGCGATGCAGCAGGCGTTATCATCACACAGGCTTCTGCAAGAATGCCTGATGTTCCGATGCAGTTTGCAATCTCATTCGTTGAGGACGTTGTTTCCGACGAGAAGAAGGGATTGTTCGGTTTCAGGAAGAAGGCTAAGGAAGAGGATACTTCCGATATGAGCATCCAGTCCACTTTCGACGGCGGACTCGTTGGTGCTGCTGCTAATGCAGCTGCAGCTTCAGGCTTTGCCGGAAGCATGACTATCGATGAGTATCAGCCTCAGGCAGGCGCTAATTCCTTCGTAATGTTCGGCGATAATGCCGGCAATATGGCACCTCCGCCTACGAATCAGGTCGCTACCGGCGAGCAGGGTATCGTGGTTGATGGTGTTTCCAAGGATAAGGGAAGCGACTTCGTTCAGTTCCTCGATCCTTCCGTTAACAAGGACGTATCCGAGGTTTCAGCCGAGGATGTAATGAAGACATTGTTCCAGGATTCCGTTAAGGCTACAGGAGCAGCGGCAACAGCCGGTGCGGCAGCGACAGCTGCAGCAGTTACAGGAGCAGCGGCGGCTACAGCAGCAGAGGCGGCAGCCACAACTGCAGCAACTACAGCAGCGGCAACAGCAGCCACAGGCGCAGTAGTAGGTGCAGCAGAAGCAGGTAAGTCGGCAGAATCCATTTTCGTAAGCGAGGCAGTAAATCCCTTCGCTTCAGTTGCAGGTTCTTCTGAGCCTATGACGACAGTATCCAAGACAGAGTTTACTTTTAACGATGATTCTGAGGCAGATAAGACGAAGCCCGTAGAGAGACTTGATGCAGCATTCATGGCTAAGCTTGCTAAGGAGAGCGAAGAGGCCGCAGCTAAGGCTGAGGTTGTCTCCGGCACAAGTGCTATCGAGCAGGCAGTGAAGGACATTGAGGCGGCAGGGGAGAATCCTTTCGTTGCAGCTTCCAAGGCAGCAGAGACTCCCGCAGAGCCCGTTGCTACATCTCCTTTCGTAGCAGAAGCTTATGCAGCTCCCAAGGCCCCCGTTGAGCCCGCACCGGCTCCGGTTCCCGAGCAGCCTACAGAAGGCACCTTCGTATTTGTTCAGCCCACTAGTGAGACGATGGTTCCCGATGTTACTCCCGCAAGTGCAGGCAGTGACTTCGATCCATATAGTGTAGGTAACGGCGAGGAGATGCAGAATGCCGAGCCTCCTGTATTTGGAGAGACAGGTGTTTTGACAGCTCCGACAGACGAAGAGATTAAGGGTGCTTCCGAGGGTATTCCCGTACCTGAGTTCGACATCAGAAGCGAAGCTCCCAAGATCGATGAGTCCGACATGTTAGGAGTGGAATTCCCCGTGAACAAAGACGACCATCCGACTGACCAGAACACTGAGAACACCGCACCTGAGTCCGAGAGTGAGTTCAGCCTTCCTTTCGAGAATGGAGTTGAGACTGTAAACGACATTCCTGAGCAGGTTCCCGAGCAGATTCCCGAGATGCCGGTATACGGAGCCAACACTTATGAGACTCCTGTTGCAGCAACTAATGCTGATGTTCCGGCTGATGCTCCTGATACAGGCGTTTACTCCTACGGACAGATGGTTAACAACGAGAATATGGCAGAAGCTCCGATTCCCGAAGCAGAGGTCGATTACGGATATATAGCTCCCGCTGCTTCAGATCCGTTCATGGGCGAGCAGCCGGCTCCCGCAGCCGCTGAGGCCGACCAGTCTGCTTACGAGTCCTTAAGCCCTACGGCATACGGACCTTATGACGAGCAGCCTTACACAGAAGGCAAGTACGGATATACACCCGGACAGTATCAGGAGGGTTACGACAATCCTCAGGGTGCACCCGGTGCCGTACCCCCGAGTTCAGATGATGACTGGATCAATTCTATCCTTGGAATCGATGACAGTGCCTTTGATATGGCCGCAGCAGGTGCAGCAGCTGCAACTGCCGGCGCAGCCGCAGAAGGCATTGAGGCAGGAGGTGCGACAATGGCAGATAACAGCGGTTACGGATATAACCGACAGCCCGCTACTACTTCGGGCATTCCCCAGGCGCAGAGAAGACCCGGTGCTGCTTCCAGACCGAGAACATCTGCATCTTCCGGTAACGGAAACGGCGGTAATAAGAGGAAGGTTCCTCACCTTAACAGGAACGGTTACATGTTCCTTGCATTCGTTATCGTATGTATCGTCTGCCTGATCATCCTCATAAGTGCGATCGTAAGATCCTGCGGTAAGGAGGACGCGGAGGTGTCAGAGACCGATGTAAGCCCTGTAGCAGTTGAGACAAGCGTAGCAATCGAGACAGAGCCTGCAACAACTACTACACAGGATCCTTCGTATCCTATCGGCCGATTCCAGTTCTCTGAGTACATCGGTTACAGAACATGGTGGGATCTCTTCAATACTGTTTACGGCATTGACGATATCGCTAATACATCTGATGCAAGAATCCAGATCATCCTCGACTACAACGGTCTCGATGCTTCTTACACACCGAGCTCCGGCGATGCTCTCTTGCTCCCTCCTGTAGGCGTACTCGATGGTACAATCCCCGTTACGTTCCAGGTAGCCGGTGCATCTTCATCAAGCGCAGTAAGCGGTGAGGTTCAGACTGTAGACGGCGCTGCTGAGACTGAGGCAGCAACACCTGACGGAGAGGCTCCTTCTGAGACAGAGGCTCCCGCAGCTTAACGGTAACTGAAAATTATATCGATTAAGAAGCCGACAATTTACAAGTTGTCGGCTTTTAATATGCTCTTTTGTAATATTTCAATGCATTTAATATATAACCTATAAACGCGGCCGTGTGCTATAATCTCATAGTTGTTTTCTATCGTTACAGGAAGGACGTTTAAAGATATGCACAAGAAATTATTTATACCGGGCCCTGTTGAGGTAAACCCTGAAGTTCTCGAGAAGATGGCTACGCCTCTTATCGGACATCGTACTAAGGATGCTACTGCTTTGCAGCAGGGTATCTCCGAGAAGATGCAGAAGGTTATGGCTACTAAGAACACTATCGTTCTTTCCACATCTTCCGGAAGCGGACTTATGGAAGGCGCTGTACGTTGTTTCACAAAGAAGAGAGCTGCTGTATTCTCCATCGGTGCTTTCGGTAAGAGATGGTACAAGATGTGTACAGCTAACGGCATTCCTGCTGATATATTCGAGAGTGAGCTCGGACAGATCACAACTCCCGAGATGATCGAAGAGGCTCTTTCCACAGG
>JAEEGL016383269.1_pt1 | contig 30719 bp, 28 predicted proteins | sample 9134231 | NCBI WGS metagenome assembly JAEEGL01 (sample SAMN16246548, study PRJNA631951) | gut metagenome | biome: gut microbiome; feature: rumen; material: fiber-attached | host: Bos | place: Iran: Karaj | collected 2018-10 | reverse complement strand
TTTGGAGATTCCATTCGTGACAACGGAGATGGTACATATACAATTAATAATCCAACCAATGTGACATTATCTGATTGGTATACAAATTATGCAAATTATAAAGAAAAATATACATGTAATGATAGTAGTACAACATGTGCTTCTCCAAGATATACTACAGCTACAACATCCACAAACTACACGTATATAAATGCAGGTGAGAAGATAATGATTGGAAAGACAAGAAGTGGTTTAACATTAACGGATACATTGTTAGTAAGAAAAGATGAACTAGTTATTAATTCAAGTAATTATAGTGATTATAAATATACATGTAATACAGATAGTTCTATATGTACTGAAGAGACACTAAGAATGATTGATTCTTATACTACAACAGGATATAACTATGCTCCAAATCATTATTGGGGTAGTAGCGTAACATGGGATGGAACCAATTATACATTGCAAGATCCAATAGAAATTGAAAACTATAATAATATGAATAATATTTCTACACATCACTATATGTGTGTATCAAATGGATTAAAAACTTGTGCAACAGTAGCTTATGTGTATTATACTGTTTCAGGAAGAATGTATTATATAACATTAAAAGATGGAGTTACAACGGTTGATAAAGCACTAGAAGATATGCTGACAAAAAACACCACAAATTCTACAATGAAAAGTGGAGTAGATGCATGGTATAAACATTATTTATTAGAAGATTATGATGATTATATAGAAGATACAATATTCTGCAATGATAGAAGACAAAGCAATCAATCAAATAATGGCTGGAATCCAAATGGTGGAAGCCCTTTGGTACATATGAATTTTTATGGAGGTAGTGATTTAAGTTGTCCAAATGATACAGATAAATTTAGTGTATCCAATAATAATGCAAAATTAACTTATAAAGTAGGATTGATGCCATCGCCGGAGATGAACATTTTACATAATAATCGCGCTCGAAAAACAGGACAATTTTATTGGCTTGCTTCGCCTGGCTATTTCGGCGGCTACAACGTCGCTCGCGGTGATATCATGAACTCGAACGGTGGCCAGGGCTACAGCGCCGTCAACGACGCTCACGGGGTGCGTCCAGCAATTTCACTGATACCAGGCATCGAGTATTCTGATGGAGATGGAAGTATGGCAAATCCATATATTATAGGATAAGTCTACTCTATAACAAATGGCAATCCCTTATTTAATTATAAAGAATTGAAACACTTACAAAGTAATGATTAATAGTTCAACTATAGATAAGCTTATTTTTCAATTAGATAGAAAAAAGAACAATTATAGTTCTTTTTTTGTCAAATAACATTCATAATATAATAAATTATTTGAGTTTTTTTGAAATTATTGATATTATAATGATAAAGAAGGTAGATGTATGAGCAAAAAGAAAAAGAAACAATCTCAAAAACAAGCAAAACAACATAGCTTATTGTGCCTTTTTCTAGTAATATTAGTATTAACCTTTACCTATATATTGAATAAACAAGTAAATAAAGCACCACAATTAGATGAATTAACTACTAGTTATATTTCTTTCAATAATAATAATGCAACAGATCGTTTAATAATAAATAACTTAGAAATACTATCTGAAAGAATAGGTAAAAGTAAATGGAATAAAAGTAGAGTAGTAATACCAATTACAGGTGAAGAAAAACAAGATTATGAAATAATTTTATATCCACTACATACAGATACTAAAGAAGAATATATTGAATTATATATCCAACATAAAAAAGAAAAAATAAGAAAAAAAGTTAGTGAATTAGAAAATTCATCAGATGGTGGTAAAATTATATATCATGGTAAAATAGACCATAGTAATGTGATAATAAATATGTGGATTTCAAATAAATATAAAGATAAAAAGGACCAAAATTCATTTGAAATAAAAATAAAAGCTAGATAGGAGAGATACTATGGCTGGCAAAATAATTGTAATTGAAGGAACCGAAAGTTCTGGCAAAGAAACTCAAAGTAAACTCTTAGAACAAGGTCTAAAAGCAAAAGGAAAAAAATGTATTCGTTTTGAATTTCCAATGTATGATACCCCAACTGGTAAAATAATAGGAAGAGATTATCTAGGAAAAACAGAAATGGGAGAATCTTTATTTAAAGAAGGAGTCCAAAATGTAGACCCTCATGTAGTGTGCTTATATTATGCCGCCGATCGTAAATATAATTTATCAAAGATTGAAGAATATCTAAAACAAGATTATTATGTCATACTAGATCGTTACACAACATCAAATTTAGCTCATCAAGGAAGTAAAATAATCGATAAAGATGATAGATTCAATATGTATCAATGGATTGATAAATTAGAATATTGGTTATTGCAATTACCGAAACCAGATAAAACAATTTTTTTACATGTTCCTTATGAGACAGCTCTAGATATACGTAAGAATAAAGAGGGAAAAGATACCTCAGAAGAATCTTTAAGAAGAGCAGAAGAAGCATATCTAGAATTAACTGAATTATATAATTGGGATAAAATAGAATGTGTTCAAGATAATAGTTTAAAAAGCATTACTGAAATACAACAAGAAATTATGAATATAATTGATGCAATATAAAAGAACCTATTAAATGAAGGTTCTTTTTTCATACTTCAGGTTTTAATGGCGGTGCTACTTCTTTTTCCTCTTTAGGTATATCAATAGCATCCTTAATTTCATCCTCACTTGATACCGGTTTAATTGGTTCTACAAGAGATGTGATTGAATCCACTTCAACAGGAGCAATTGTTTCAACTGTATGAGCTACATCCGAAACAACGTCCTTTAGAGGTTGACTAATAACTGGTAAAGGTTGAACATTCTTTTGATTAACAGGCGAAGGATTTGAAATAACACTTACTAAAGATGGATTTGGAGCTTGCTGTGGAACAATTGTTGGGATTACTGGTACAGTAGAAATTAGTTTTGTAGGAACAGTAGTCATATTTTGGACTGATGTTTGACTAACTGGAGTAGGGGTAACAATTGTTGGATTACATACAGTTACTGGTGCTTGAACAGGATTTGCTGGAGCAGGTACTGGTGTTTGATTAACGACAGGAGTTACTGGAGTAACACTAGGCGTTTGATTATTTGCAGGTGTAACAGTAGGAGTATTTTCCACCGGAGTACTATTTCCTTTAGCATTATTATTATCTACTTGTGTATCTTTATTTTCTTCATTTGTTCCTGCTTCATCTTTAGCAACTTCCTCTTTATTTTCTTCTTCAGGTGCATCAGCAAAGTCAGCTGCGGAGAAAGCTGGAGCAGAAACTAATTTAGAAACATCATTTTCATCATCTTTTTTAACAGTAACATCTAATAAATCATCTGATTCAGCAACATAATTATCCACTGGTACAGATTCTTTAATTTCAGTAGCCATTTCATTTTCATAGTTGTCATCATCTTCATTTTCAATTTCAATTGTACGATATACTTCTTCAAATGAAGTTTTACCCTCTAAACATTTTATTAAAGCATCTTGTAACATGGTAATAGTTCCACCATCATAAACCATTTTAGCTAATTCTTTCTTTTCAAGATTTTCATTACTAATGGCAGCTCTAATATCATCTGTAAGTTCTAGTACTTCGTGTACTGCAATACGTCCATGATATCCTCTTCGACAATGGTCACAACCTTTTGGATTAGCATCCCATACATGAGCTACATCCATATTCATATATTTTTTAAATACTTTTTTCTCATATTTTGTAGTTTCTCTTTGATACTTACAATCTTGACAAAGCATTTTCGCAAGCCTCTGTGAAATAATTCCTGATAAGGCAGTTGATAATAAGTATCTTTCAACATCCATATCAAGTAAACGTTCAACAGTTGCTAAAGCATTGTTCGTGTGGATAGTAGATAAAACTAAGTGCCCTGTAATAGAAGCACGAACAGCAATTTGCGCAGTTTCAGAGTCACGAATCTCTCCAATAAGAATAACGTTAGGGTCTTGACGTAAAATAGAACGCAAAGCTGCTGCGAAAGTCATTCCAATCTCAGCATTAACTTGTACTTGATTAATTCCCTCAATATTCATTTCTATTGGGTCTTCAACAGTAATAACATTTGTTTCAGGTTTATTAAGTCCTTGTAAGATAGAATAAGTAGTAGTAGATTTACCAGAACCAGTAGCTCCAGTAGTTAAAATAATTCCATTAGGAATACCCATCATTCGTTTTACTTTTTCAAGATTTTTAGGATGGAATCCTAAAGAGTCAATTCCCTGTAAACTACGTGTATAATCCAAAATACGAATAACTATTTTTTCTCCCTCATTAAGTGGTAAGGCCGATACACGCATATCCAAATAAGTATCCCCAAACATACCTTTAATCGCACCATCTTGTGGTAAACGAGATTCGGTAATATTCATATTAGCTAATAATTTTAAACGAGTCGTTAAATTTCTTTCATAAGCTTTTGGCACAAAAGTATAATCTTGGCAATCTCCATCGATACGGAATCGTACCATCATTCCGTCTTCTCTAGGATCGAAATGAATATCAGAAGTATTATGTTTAGAAGCAGATATTATAATATAATCTGCTATCTGAGTAATAGGCGTCTTAGCAAAATCAAAAGACACCATGAAACTTTCGGTTCCTTTTTGGACACGCTTGACATCAAACTGAACCATCATTTCAACCCCTTTGTCTACTTTCTATGGTATTTTACTACAATATAGTATATAATAATTATAACACAATAGCAAGGAAAGTGATAAGGAAAATGAAAAAAAATAATAAAGGTTTTGTTTTAGCAGAAACACTAATTGTTACTGTATTTCTAATGGTTTTATTTTCAATGCTTTATAGTAATTTCTATCCCCTAATTGGAGAATATGAAAAAAGAGAGAATTATGACACTGTTGATGGAAAATATGCTGTCTTTTGGTTAAAAAGAATAATTGAAGATAGTGCTTATGATTTTTCAATCAATACAATTAATAATAAAGAATATATACGTTTTCAGTGTAAAGATGTATCTGAGTATAATGAACAAAGATTAACTTGTATTAATTTAGTAAAAGCCATGCAAGTAGAAGGCTGTGATGGTAATGGGAATAATTGTGAAATATTCATTACAAAATATCGTCTAGGTTATGCAGATTCAACTAGTAGTTTTAAAACAGTAATTCAAAATAACAAAAAAAGATATGAAGAAGATTGTTCTGGTGATACCTGTCGTCAACAGTACATTGATACTTGTCAAACAGAAAGAAAATTACCAGCAGATACCTGTACAGAGGAAGCTGATAGTAAAATATTTAAAAGTCGCTTCCGAGATTATGTAGAAACATTACCTGATTATGCTACTGCTTCCCTAAATGATGCTAGATATCGTGTAATAGCTGTATTTCATAATAAAAAAGATAATAATAATTACTATTCATATGCTACGATTGAAGTAAATAGATAATAAAGGAGAGTTATATGAAAAAATTAAATAATAAAGGAATAACAACAGTAGAAGTAATTATTTGTTTTGTCATAGTAGTTATTATTACAGTATCAATGTATTCTACTATTTCTTCTTATAATGAAAAGAGAAAACAAGAAAGATATAAAGAAGAAATAAATAATTACAAAGAAGTTTTAACAAAAGAAATCCAAGATGATTTTATAAAAATAGGTTTAATGAGTGCTAATTACACTAAAGAGATAAATACTGCTGATAAAACTTCTACTTATACAGTAGATTGTAATCTAAAAGATGGTACTCAAAGAAAGTTAGTTATAATTCAAAGATTTACAAAATCAACTTATCACCCAGGTGGTAATCCTAATGTAGATGACTACTTTATGATAAAGTATGGTCCTCCAACTGATATGATTGATTATTCAATACCTGATTTAGGTTCTTTTAAAGATAAAGATACTGGAAAAACCGTAAAAGATTTAAGTATCAACAATATTATTATTAAAATAACCAATGACAGAGTATTATCAATTTATATTGGTTTTTATCACCCAGAATTATTAACTAGATACGCTATTAATATAGTTTCACCAATCAATTATACATTTACTAAGGCATCTTCCCAAGCTAATGGAGGAATAGATAATAATGATGCTGTCTTCTTACCTGGAACAGAAGCAAATATTAAAATGAAAAAATTAGCTGGAGATAATACTGATGAAAAAAATGAAAGAACTGTAAACTCAAATGTAATAGCAATCCTAAAATCTGATACTGAACCAACGCAAGACCATAAAGAAAGCAAAAATATCTTATCAATTATAGGATCAGGTACTCCAATTTATATGTGGTATGATTCAAATATTCTATATTGGTGGAGTAGAGATGAGCAGCCTAGTTTGAATGAAGATTCTGCCTTTATGTTTAATAATTTTAGTTCTTTAATAGATATTAGAGGAATAGCTGATTTAGATACAAGTATGGCAAGAAGTTTCGAGAATATATTTGCAGCAAATAAATTAATGACAGACTATAGTAATCTACGTAATTGGAATACTTCTAATGTAGAAGATCTTACTGGTGCATTTGGAGCTAATAATTCACTTCCAAACCTAAATGGTTTACAAGATTGGAATGTCTCTAATGTTAATAGTATGTATGCCACATTTGCCCAAGATCTTGCTTTAAATGATATCAGTGCTTTAGCTGCCTGGGATGTGTCAAACGTAACAAATATGGGTGGAACATTCCAAATAGATCTTTCACTACAAAGCTTACATGGCTTAGAAAATTGGAAAGTAGAAAAAGTAACAAGTCTACATGGTACTTTTATGGGACATAGTACTGTAGGTGATATGATAATAGATAATCTAGAGCCTTTGGCAAATTGGGATATTTCAAATGTCCAAGATATGACTGGTATCTTCTCAAAATGTACTCATTTAACAAATTTACACGGTTTAGAAAATTGGAAACCATTTAAAGCCGCAAACATGCAATCATCTTTTTATAGTTGTTCAAGTTTAACTGATATTTCGGCAATAGCCAATTGGAATACATCAGGTGTAACTAATATGAAAGCTTTATTTGAATATTGCACCTCCCTTGAAAGCCTAGATTCAATTAGAGATTGGAATATTGATAATGTTAATTCTTTTGACTCTACTTTTGCAAGATGTACTTCCTTAAATGATGTTAGTGGTATTGCTAATTGGAATATAAAAAAGACCATGAACTTTACAAAAATGTTTTATCAATCGCCAACTCATCCCGAATTTTCTAAATTATCCGGTATATGGAATAGTTCAGGTACATTTATACCAAATTCATAAAGATGATTCTAAAAAGAATCTTCTTTTTTTATTTAAAATAGTTATTTATTTGATATAATAATAATAGGTGATAAGATGAAAAAAGTTTTCACAGCCCTGAAAGAATTTATCAAAGAAGAATACAAATTTTTAATTACTATGCTTATCTTATTTCTCGTACTAACATATCCAGTAAACTATTTCATTGTAGTAGGAGGAGGAATTAGTGATGTTTCTTCTAGAATACAAGTAGAAAATGGCTATGATGGTAAAGGTAGTTTTAATATTAGTTATGTAACAGAATTACAAGGAACTGTCACAACTTATTTAATGAGTTATATTATACCTACTTGGGAAAAAGAGAGTATGGATGATTATAAATATACAACAATAGAAACGGCCGATGATATTCAATTTAGAAGTGAATTAGATTTAAAAACAGCCAATGCTACTTCAATATATTGGGCTTATACCTTAGCAAATAAAGAATTAAAAGAAACAAAAAAAGAACTATACGTAATAGCTCGTACAGAAAGCATTTCTTCAAACTTAAAAGTAGGAGATAAAATCCTAAGTATGGATCATAATACTTACAATTCTTTAGCAGAATATAAAACTTATATTAATACTAAAGAAATAGGAGAAGAAATAACAATCCAAATAGAAAGAAAAGGCAAAGAAAAAGAGGAAACAGTAAAAGTCCAAGGATCAGAAGATAATAAAATAATTGGTGTAGTATTACAATATGTAATAGAGTATGATACAAATCCTAAAGTAACAATTAAATTTAATGAGGAAGAGTCAGGTCCTTCAGGAGGTTTAATATCAACCCTAGAGATCTACAATCAATTAACCAAAAAAGATATTACAGAAGGCTTAAAAATAGCAGGTACTGGAACAATAGAAGAAGATGGTACTATTGGCAATATAGGTGGAATAGAACATAAACTACTAGGAGCCGCAACTGCTCATGCCGATATTTTTCTAGCACCATCTGGTAAAAATTATGAAGATGCCGTAAAATATAAGAAAGCTAAGAAATTAAAAATTAAAATAATAGAAGCAAAGACCATAGAAGATGTCTTAAAAAAACTGGAGGAACAAACATGAGAATAGGAATAGACATAGATGACACAATTTGTAAAACAACAGAAAAAGTCCAAGAAAGATTAGATGTTTATTCAAATAAAAAACAATTAACTCCATTAGATATTATGAATAATGAATTATTAAAAGAACAGTTTTTTCAAGAAGAATCATCTAATATATATGAAAATGTAGAACCAAAAAAAGATGTAAAAGAAGTCCTAAAAAGACTAAGAAAAAAAGGTAATACTATTAATATTATAACTTCTAGAAGTAATAATTTATCTATAATAACTAAAGAATGGTTAAAAAGAGAAGATATTGAAATAGATGATATTACATTTTCTGTAGATGGTGAAGAAAAAGCCAAAGTATGTAAAGAAAAACAAATTGATTTAATGATAGAAGATAACCCATTAAATTATAAAAAAATAAAAGAATCAGGAATTAATTGTATATTATATGATGATCATGGTAAGTTTGATTTAAAAGAAAACTATTTTACAAATTGGCCAGAAATAGAAAGATATATAGAAAGGAATCATTAATATGAAAAAGAAAATAATATGGTTAATATTACTAATAATAGGGAGTATAGTATCAGTAAATGCTGCGAATTATGAATTAAAAGAATTAATACCAGTAGATATTGAAACAAATATTATCACTAATCACTTTATGTATAGAAAGATAAAATATGATGATAATTCTAAAAATGGAGATACCCTTCATAATAATGCTATTGTCTTTGAAAGAATAAAGAATCTAACAGATGATGAAAGACCTATTACGATTAGTATTGGTTTATTTGATAAGAATGAAAAAAATATTGGTACAATTCATTATTGTTCTAGTAAAGATACTACTCCTAAAAATTTAGCTAGTAAAGAAGAAGTAGCTTATCAAATAGAAGTAAAGAATGATTATTTACAAAAAGGAAAAACAGTTAGAGATATAAAGTATTATGCTGTTATATCTGATAATATTAATTGTCACACTGGTGGTAGTGATGAATACTTAGGACAAACTATTGAAGAAATCGGAATGTTCAAAAATACTGAAGTAAATGATGATGCTGAAATGTTTATTAAAATTATAATTGTAATTGGAGCACTATTAATTATATTATTCGTATATCGTTTCGTCTTTACAACATACTATGATAACATGGATGGTAATGATGTTAGACAAGGATATAAAGAATATAATAATGATTTAAAAAGAGAAAGAGAAAAAGAAGCAAGAGAAAATCCTCCAGCTCCTAAAGAAGTAGTAAAAGAAAAATCAGATGAAGTAATTGCCCAAGAACAACAAGCTAAAGAAAACAATCCAACAGATTTACATAATATGTATAAATAAATAATATAGGTTATTCCTATATTTTTTTATTTTTGTTTTGTATCTTGAATAGAACAATAAACACTTAAAGCTAGTAAGAAGTCATCTCGCTCCATACTATAACCAGAGAACATATCTTCAGCAAAATCTTCTCCATATATATTAGCATATATTTCAAAACCATCCTCAGTATTTCCGACTTTTTCAAATAACGTAACACCTTGTGGATGAATTATATCATATGGTAGAAAAACAGTTACTTGTTTTCCAAAAACAACAAAAACGATAACCCCATTTTTAGCACAATCCTCATATTGTTTAAACTCTTCTATCTCAACCCCATCAGGACATATTGATTTGTATTTGTTATTCATGGTAAATTCATGACTAATTACTGGAATTTCTTCAAATTCACCATTAGGATATATAAAGGCTAATGATTTACTATATCCGAAGAAATTGTGATCGGTAAAATCCAGTGGATTATGTGCTTCAGGAAAATAATCCTTTGCTTCACTAGGAAGTTTTTTTGTAAAATCCCCTAAATCAAACATAATGATTTCATCTAAAGAAGAAAATACATATTCATTATTTACATCAAGTATTAATAGTGCTTTTAATTTTTTAATAAAATCTTCACTTATTTCTTCATTACTACGTAATAAATAATCTCCTAATCCTAAATGGTTAAACAAGAAAAGTAGTTTAAAAGCCTTTAAATATTGCCCACCAAAATATCTAGAAGATATTTCATTTAAATCACTCACAATAGACTTATCTTGAGTAGCAATCTTAAAAAAAATAAATAATTGTTCTGGGTCTATCCAAGGCCTATTATTATGAGAAAGACTACTACTAAATAAGTTATGAACTAATTCTTTATCATTTGGTTTGTCTTCCATAAACCACGAATCGATTGCTCTATGAGTAGCTGCTAAATACCTATCACTACCACTAAGATAAACAATATAAGGTAGAAATTCTGTTGGTAAAACATTATATAAATTAATACCAGGTCTTCTATTAACAAGATAAGGTATTGAATCTGGATTGAAAGTTGTATCTTTCATTTCCTTAGAATGAAATACTTTTGTTATTAAATCTTCACTTAATTCAAAAGTAAATTCCTTAAACCATGGATTTAATTCATCATCTTCATAAGGATTACAAGAATTGGCTAACATTTTTCTAAAATCAGCATTATTTAAAAAATATGCATTAACTAACTGAGTTTTATCATTAAAAGTATCTTTAGCTTTATTAAGAAGATATTGAGGAACACACACATTTACAAGTTTAGAAATACAAATAATAAAATCAAAAAACTCTTCATCTGTTAATATACCACTATAATCATCATCCCAACTATCATAAATATCATCATTATCGACTGTACTATTTATATAATCTTCCAATAATTTCATATTATTAGTTGCAAGACAATACTTAACAACTTCATAATGAGTTAGCCCGTCTAATTTATTTTTAACATCTATCATCAAAATACCTCCATCATATATATTATAACAAGATTTATAAAAATATTCCCATAATTTCCCATAATTGTTAGATAATTATTCCACAATTACTTGCTACAATTAAATCAAGAAAGGAGAAATGTGCAATAAGGTTATAAAGAAAAAAAAGTAATAATATTTTTAAAATATTGATAAATAAAGAAAAGGAGGGATAAACCTAAAGAAAAATGATATACTAGAGATAGGTGAGTAATATGTATATAGTTGGTTTAGTTGAAGATGAAGAAGCTCTCTCAAATATTGTTAAATTATATTTAGAAAGAGCAGGCTATAAAACAATTTGCTTTACAAAAGGCAAAGATGCTATTTCCTATATAGGAAATAAAATAGATTTATGGATATTAGATATTATGTTAGGAGATGATATAAACGGGTATGATGTAATCAAAGCTATTCGGGAAAAAGATGAAAATGTACCAGTAATCTTTACATCCGCAAGAGATCAAGAAATTGATAAAATCTTTGGTTTAGAATTAGGATCCGATGATTACATGACCAAACCCTATTCCAGTAAAGAATTAGTTTTAAGGGTAAATAATATTATAAAAAGAGTTTATAAAGATAAAATTGATAATAATATTATTTTATATAATGATTATAAAATTGATTTAGATAAAAGAACAGTCGAACAAAATAACAAACTCATCAAATTAACAACCTTAGAATATGACTTATTAATTCTATTAATAAAAAATAAAGATAAATGTTTTTCTAGAGAAGAAATTCTAAATAGTGTGTGGGGATCAGACTATTTTGGAAATGACCGTGTAGTAGATGATTTAGTAAGAAGAGTAAGAAAACGCCTACCAAAAATAAAAATAGACGCCGTCTATGGATATGGATATCGTTTATCATGAATTCACAACAAAATCGTCTAAGTAAACAATTACTAATAGTTGTAGGCGTAGCTTTCATTCTACTATTTATTTCTTTAGGTGTTGTTCTTCCTAGAATATTAATCCCCGTAGCCGAAAAAAATATCTATAACTATTTAAGTGAACCATTAAAGATGTATGATAATGATGTCGATAATGATTTACTTGATACAGAAATAGCCTATATATATGTAACATCATCAGGAATGGCAACTTCTCCCAATATTGATAAGGTAATTGAAAATCAAAAAATAAATAACATAATAGAACTCATGAAAGACTCTTATGGGAAAATTGTTTATAATCATAAAACTTACTATTACTATACACTTAAAAATGCTGAAATTACCAAAATAGCCATTTCAAATGATACATATATAAATCGTATGAAAACAACCATATTAAGAACTATCTTTCCTCTAGTATTAGGCACTTGTTTATTAATTGGACTAATGCTTGTATTTTGGTCCACTGTTATCGTTAGAAAAATAGAAAAATTAAAAGATAAAATTGATAACATAGATAATCCAAACTATAATCATAAAATTGATTTCGAAATTGACGATGAAATCCGTTCTCTCGCACTCGCAATAGAAGATATGCGTATCTCTCTCATTAGTCAAGAAAAAATAAGAAATCAAATGTATCAAAATATTTCACATGATTTTAAAACTCCTCTCACCGTTATAAAATCATATATTGAAGCTGTAGAAGATGGAGTAGAAGATAAAGATTCTGCTTTCTCTACTATAAAAGAACAAACTGATAAATTAGAACAAAAAGTTCACTCTCTACTTTACTTAAATAAATTGGATTATTTAAAAGATAAAGAAGTTGTCAAAACAGAATTCATAGATATGGAAAAACTTATTGAAGAAGAAGTAAATAAATTTAAATTTCATCGTAAAGATATAAATTTTGAAGTCTTCTATGATAAGAAAAGTAAATACTATGGTTCTAAAGAAAATTGGGAAACTATTTTTGATAATATCCTAAGTAATTTCATGAGATATACAAATAAAGTAATAAAGATTACTGCTAAACAAAATAAAATTTATTTGTATAACGATGGTGAATCTATAGATAAAGATTTCTTAGAAGTGATTTTTACCCCATTTCGTAAAGGAATCAAAGGAGAATTTGGATTAGGCTTATCCATTGTTAAAAAAACACTTAATCTTATGGATTATGATATTATCATAAGAAATGAAAAGAAAGGAGTTTCCTTCATTATGTCGAGAAAGAAAGGAGCAAAATAAGCTCCTTTTTTACTTTTTTTTCTTGAGCCTAAAAAATAATAAGAGTATAATGGAGTTAGAAGGGTAGGTGATAATAATGAAAAAATTATTTATTATTACCTACCTATACAAATAATTAGAACGGAATTATAAAACCGTTCCTTTTTTGTTTTATAAAAGGAGGATATATGAATAAGACTCTTGTAACAGATTTATATGAATTAACAATGGCTCAAACTTACTTTTTAGAAGGAAAAAAAGATGAAATTCTTTATTTTGATATTTTCTTTAGAGAAAATCCTTTTAAAGGAGGATATACCATAAGTGGAGGTTTAGATGAAATAATAGAATACATTGAAAACTTTCATTTTAGTGACGAAGATATTGAATATTTAAAAAGTCTAAATCTTTTCCAAGAAGAATTTCTGGAGTATTTGAGAAATCTTCGCTTTAAAGGAGACATGTATTCTGTGGAAGATGGTACTATTATTTTCCCTAATGAACCAATTATAACAGTAAAAGCAGATTCAATTACGGCTCAAATATTAGAAACAGCCCTGCTAGCTTGCTTTAATCATGCTTCTTTAGTTACAACAGCCTCTAAAAGAATAACAGCTTCTGCTAAAAAAGTACCCGTGATGGAATTTGGGGCCAGAAGAGCTCGTGGAATAGACTCTTCAATAGAAGCCAGTAAATATGCTTTTATTGGTGGTTGTGTAGGAACAAGTAATACCTATGCTGGCAAAAAATATAATATCCCTGTCTTAGGAACCATGGCCCATTCATTAGTAACCGAAGAAAAAAATGAATATGCTGCTTTTTTAGGTTATGCTAAAGCTAATCCCAATAATTGTGTATTTTTAGTAGATACTTATGATACTCTTCGTAGTGGAATACCAAATGCTATTAAAGTAGCTAGAGATTACTTAACTCCTAATCATTTACCATTTAAAGGAATTAGAATTGATTCTGGAGATCTAGCATATTTATCAAAAGAAGCTAGAAAAATGTTAGATGAAGCAGGGTATAAAGAAACCACTATTTGTCTAAGTAATAGTTTAGATGAATATACTATTAAAGATCTACAAGAACAAGGAGCTTGCTTTGATTCCTTAGGCGTAGGTGACAACATCGCCGCTTCTAAAGAACGACTAGGTGGTGTTTATAAACTAGTAGCTGTTGAAAATACTCCACGTATGAAACTAAGTAATAATCCAATAAAGACAACTACACCAGGCTTTAAAAAAGTTATCCGGTTTTATGATCAAAAAACAGGTTATGCTCTTGGTGATGTAGTAGCCCTAAAAGATGAAATAATAGAAAAAGATAAATATATTTTAACTCATCCAGTAGATACCTGGAAAAAGACAACTCTTACAAACTATATAATTAGAGAATTACAAATACCAATCTTTTTAAATGGTCAAAAAGTATATCAAGCCCCAACTATCCAAGAAAAACAAGCATATTGTGAAAAAGAATATAATACAATGTATAAAGAAGTTACTAGACTTTTGAATCCTCATGAATATTATGTAGATCTAAGTGATAAATTAAGGGAATTAAAAGAAAAGATGATTCTAGATATAAAAAAGGAAGAAGAAAATGTATGAATAGAAAAGAACAGGTAAAAAAAATAAAAAGTTTCATTCAAGAGTATTATCAAAAAAATCATCTAGATGGAGTTGTGATTGGTATAAGTGGAGGTAAAGATTCCGCTGTTGTTTTAGCTCTTTTTGTAAATGCCCTAGGTAAAGAAAATGTCGTAGGTGTGACAATGCCATGTCACTCAAAAGAAAAAGATAAGGAAGATGCTAAAAGACTAGCTGATTTATATGGCATCCGTCTATTAAATATGGATCTTACTAAAGTATATGATACCTTTACTGAAGAAGCTATAAAATTAAATGAATATATAAAATCAGAAGATAGTGAAATAAATCTAAAACCAAGATTAAGAATGTCTACTTTATACTATATTGCTCAAATGCTTTCTACTAAAGAAAACAAACGTTATATAGTTGCTGGAACAGGCAACAAATGTGAAGAATATGTAGGTTACTTTACCAAAGGTGGAGATTCAGTATCAGATATTAAAGTGATATCTGATTTCACCGTAGAAGAAGTATACGAAATAGGTGAAGAACTAGAAGTACCAAAAGACATTCTCTATAAACCACCTAGTGATGGTTTAAGTGGTAAAACAGATGAAGAAAGATTAGGAGTAACATATAAAGAAATCACCAAAGTAATAAAAGGAGAAGAAATATCTCCAGAAATAAAAGATAAAATCGATAAAATGCATCAAAATAATTCCCATAAATTTATAATACCAACGTATTATCAATAAAGGAGGATAAAAATATGGATAATAGGAATTTAAAATTATTAGTAATGCCAAACTGTCAAGAACTAGGAGAAAAAGTAGCCAAAGAATTACAAAAATTAAATAAGTCAGAAGATGGTATATTATTAGATTATACCCCAGATCGTTTTAGTAATGGAGAAGGAAAAGTACGAATTCATGAAAATATTAATAATGTAGATTTATATATCTTAAGTGATGTAGGTAATTATGAAATAACCTATAAATATCATGGCAAAGATCATGAAATGACTCCTGATGAACACTTTCAAGATATTAAAAGAAGTATTGCTGCAACAAGTGGTCATGCCTCTAAAATTAGTGTCATCATGCCACTTTTATATCAGTCACGGCAAGATAAAAGAAAAGGTAATGAATCCCTAGATTGTGCAATTTCTCTCCAAGAATTAGAAAATATTGGGGTAAAAAATATTATTACCTTTGATGCTCATAATCCTAGTGTTTGTAATGCTATCCCAAAACTTCCTTTTGAAAATTATTATCCAACTCATCGTATATTAGAAGAATTAATAGCTCGTGAAGATATTAAAGATTTATTAGTAATAGCCCCAGATATGGGTGCTATGGAAAGAGCTAGATATTATGCTGAAATGTTAGGTGTAGATGCTGGTGTATTCTATAAAAGAAGAGATTTATCAAAAGTAGTAAATGGTAAAAACCCTATCATAGAGCATATGTATATGGGAGCAAATCCCAAGAAAAAAGACATAATTATTGTAGATGATATGATTGCTAGTGGAGGTTCTATCATTGAAGTAGCTGAACAATTGAGGCAAAAAGGTGTTGATAAAATATTTTTAATTGTAACCTTTTCCTTATTTACTGAAGGAGTATCTCGTTTCCAAGAAGCTTACGAAAAAGGTATTTTCCAAAAACTATATTCAACTAACTTAACATATGTGCCAGAAAGTGTTAAAAATACTGAATGGTATCAAGAAGTAGATTGTTCAAAATATCTAGCAAGTATTATCAATACCTATCATAAAAATGAAGACCCATCTCATTTATTAAATGGTAAAAAGACAATAATTCATAAAATCCAAAAGAAAAAAGAATCAGAAGAAAAAAAACAATAAAAGAAAAGAGGTTATTATGAGAATAGGAATCTTTGGAGGAAGCTTTAATCCCCCACATAAAATGCATAAGGCTATTGCCAAAGAATTAATTAGAAAAAACTATGTAGATGTAATTATCATTGTTCCAACAGGAATAAAATATCATTATAAAAATAATCTACTAGGTAATGATATAAGATATCGTTTACTACAAAAAATGACTAAAAATGAAGATAAAATAATGATAAGTACTTATGAATTCCAAGAAAAAGAAGTATTTACTTATGAAACAATGGAATATTTCCAAGAACAATACCCATCAGATGAATTATACTTTATCTGTGGTTCAGATAATATGAAATATTTACGAGAATGGAAAGAATGGGAAATATTACTACAAAAATATAAATTATTAGTAATCCCTAGAAATACTAATAAACTAGAAGAAATAAAAAAAGAATATAAAGATTATTTAGATCGTATTATTTTAACAGATATAGATGAAGATGATATTTCTTCTACTGCTATTAGAAAAGCTCTAAAAGATAATGATGAAGAACTATTAAACAAATATTTAGATAAAGCTGTATTAGAAGATATTCTTAAAAATCATTTATACCAAAGTTAAAAAATGGTATAATAATGATAGTTGTAATGAAAAGGATTAAGTATGAATAAAAGAGTAAAATTAGTAATAAATGATAATGAAAAGTCATTAAAAATAGCTACTAAAGTAAAAGAACAACTATTAGCAAAAAATTTTGAAATAGTAGAAGAACAATATGATTTAGCAATCTCAATAGGTGGAGATGGCTGTTTCTTACGTATGGTAAAAGAAACGAATTTTAATTCTGATATTCTATATGTTGGAATAAATGCTGGTACTCTAGGATTTGCCCAAGATATAGAAGAAAGTGAAATACCAGAATTTATTGAATCACTAGAAAAAGGTGAATATTCATATGAAGAAATAGGTATTGCTGAAGCAAGTATTCAAACAACTGAAGCAGTAAACAAATTCTATTATATAAATGAATTAATTGTAAGAGATGCTGAATTAAAAACAACAAAATTAGAAGTATATGTAGATAATAAATTACTAGAAGACTATGTGGGAGATGGTTTATTAGTCTCAACATCTTTTGGTTCAACTGCCTATAACTTAAGTTTTGGAGGAAGTATTGTTTATAATACCTTCCACACCCTACAATTAACTCCTATTGCCCCACTTAATAATAAAAGTTATCGCAATCTTATAAACTCTGTTGTAATTCCAGCAGAAAAAAATATTCAAATTAAATCAAAACAAAATGATACAAATAAACTAATAACAATAGATGGTGATAACCATTATTATGATAATGCTATTAATATAAAGATTACGATAGGAGATAAAAAAATAAAACTAATTCGTAAAAAAGAATATAATTTTATTCAAAAAATAAATGATAAATTTTTAAAATAGAAAGGTACAATATGATTGGAATTATTGAAACAGATTTAAAAGCATTTAGTATCATAGAAATAATAAAAAAGAAATATCCTAAAGTAAATATAAAAATATATTCTTTAGATAATAATATTGAAAAAGGTATTATCAAACTACAAGATACTTGTAAAATAATAGTAATACCTAGTCAAGATGATATTAAACAATTAGAAAATAAATATCCTAATATTTCTTTTTTATCAGTAAAACCGCTAATAAAAGAAAATTCTTATATATTAGATGACACAAATATTATAGAATTAATTCATAATGGTAATGAAAAAGAAATAAGAGAAGTATTAAAACAACTCGTAATACCTAAAGATAAAACAATTATAATTAATAATCCCGAATTATTATGGATTCAAAGTATTATAAAAGAAGTATTACCAAATCCAATCATAAATACCTTTGATTCATTTATAGAAGAATTAGAAGAAATAATAAATAATAATCATATTTTAATCAATCAAGAAGGAATAGTTTCAAAAATAATCTAAGCCATTCTTTCTTTTTTATTGTCTAGAAGAAGATAAATAGTATATAATAAAAGAAGGTGAATAACATGGAGATAAAAGATACTTTTTTTTATACTATTGCCAGACCAATCATAAGTATATATGTAAAAATATGTTATCGTCCACAAGTAATAGGTAAAGAAAATATTCCTAAAACAGGTAGAGTAATTCTAGCCGGAAACCATACTAAATGGTTAGATCCAGTCACCTTAGTAGGAATTCAAAAAAGAAAAATCCACTTTCTAGCTAAAGACGAATTGTTTCATGGTTTTATGAAAATAATTGTAAAAGGAATGGGCAGTATTCCTGTAAATAGACGTATTCATGATAAAAATGCTTTAAAAGGCGCTATTAAAGCCTTAGAAAAAGACTTATGTGTTGGAATATTCCCTGAAGGAACTATTAATCGTACAAATGATATTATTATGCCCTTTAAAATAGGCGCAGTAAAAGCAGCTTCAGAGACTAACTCAGTAATTGTACCATTTACTATTACAGGACAATATAAACTATTTAAAAAAGGTCCTAAAATTGAATTTTTAAAACCTATAAAAGTAGGAAAAGATCTAGAAAAAGAAAATGAAAAACTAATGAATATTATAAAAAATAATTTAAAAAAAGAAGGTGTAAAAAATGTCAGATAATATGACTCTTTATAAAATAGCTAAACCAGTTCTAGGATTAATATATAGATTATGGTACAATCCCAAAATAATTGGTAAAGAAAATATCCCTACCGAAGGTTCTATGGTCTTAGTAGGTAATCATATTCATATTATGGATCAATGTAATGTCATTATCGCAACTAAACGTTGTATTCACTATATGGCAAAAAAAGAATATTTTGATTCAAAATATAAAGAAGGAAAATTCCCTTGGTTTTTTAGAGGAACTGGCTGTATACCTGTAGATCGTAGTATTAAAGATGAAGAAGCAACTAAAGAAGCTTTAGATGTCTTAAAAAGTGGTGAAGCGTTAGGACTATTTCCTGAAGGAACAAGAAATAGTTTAAAAGAATCAATAGCCAATGAATTATATGAAAAGTATTTTTTAGAAGATAATATAGAATTTAATGATTTCTATCAAAAAGTAAAAAAGAATAGAACATCATTTATTAATTATTTAGAAGAATTAAAAGATATTAAAAAAATATCTCTAGAAGAATTTAAAGATAACGTTGTAGATGCCGATGCATTTCTTCAAGATTTAATAAAAAATCGTCGCCTAACAAGAGAAGATTATTATGACCATATCTTATTACCTTTAAAATTTGGTGCAGTATCTATGGCTCATAAAACCCATGCTTTAATTGTTCCATACGGTATATCAGGAGATTATAAATTTAGAAGTAAAAACTTAACAATTCGTATAGGTGAACCATTTATGGCTGATGAAGACTTAGAAAAAGCTAATCAAAGACTAGATCAAGAAATAAAAGATCTAATCAAAGAAAATGAACAAAATAAATGGTAAATACTGTAAACCAAGGAAGCTTTCCCAAAAGAAGCTTCCTTTTTTATGTTAAAATGAAGATGGTGATAAGAATGACAAATAATGAATTTGATAATGAAATTAAATATAGATTATACAGAAGTGTAAAAGAAATACTACACCCTGTAATTTCCAAAAGAAATATTAGTAATTATATTATTATGCTAGATGAATCAGTTCCACCAGTAAGAGTATTTTATCCCAAAAAAGTAACTGAAATGCATAAAGTAATTATTTATATCCATGGAAATGCCAAGATTACAGAATGTACAAATGAATATAGTGATATATGTAAAAATATTGCTATTAAAACAAATCATTTAGTAATCGCCATTGAGTATAAAGAATATCCTAAAAAATATAGAGAAATGCTTCAAGAAATTCAAAATGCAATAGAATACTTATATAAAAGACTAGTATTAGATGGTATAAATGAAGAAGATATAACTATTATGGGAGATTCAACAGGTGCAAGTATGATAATTGGTATAGAAGATGAAAATATTCCTATCAAAAAAGAAGTATTATTTTATCCAATTACTAGTTTAGATTTCAAAAAAGAAAGATTTCCATCTATTGAAGAGAATAAAGATTTTAATTTAAATTTAATGAAGAACATTGAAGATTATTATAAAAATCTATTACATGAAAAAGATTATCAAGATATCCTACTAAATCCCTTAAATAGATTTCTTACTAATAAACCTAGATCACTTATATTAGTAGGTAAAGTAGATTGTTTAAAAGATGAAGTAAAAGAATATTATGAAAAATTAAAAATATCTGATAAAAAATATGTAGAATTACCATTCTCAGCCCATGGATTTTTAAAGAAAATGGATAAAGAATTATCAGAAGAAGTATATGAGGAACTAAATTTATTTTTATAAAAAGATATGTTATAATAAACCAAGAGGTGATGGTATGAAAAAAAGTATTATTATTCTATTCATAGGATTATCATTCTTCTTAGTAACAGGTTGTGAAAAAGAAAGTAAAAAAGAAGAAAATGAAGTAATAAGTAATAATGAAGTAGTAAATACAGATAAAATGGTTCATAAACATTGTGAAAGAGAAGGAAGCATGGAAGATGGAGAAGTCTCTTTACAATATGAAATATATTATACTGGGGAAGTATTAAACTTATTAATAGCCGAAGAAAAAGTAATGTCTGCTAAAGAAGAAACTTTAAATACTTATGAAGAAGCCTATAAAGGAATACATGCTCATTATGAAGGTTTAGCTTATTATGATACAGAAGTTATAAGAGGAGATACAACCGTAACAAGTAAAATAACCATTAATTATGATAAAATTAATATTCAAAATTTGATTGCCATAGAAGGAGAAGAGGATAATATCTTTGAAGATGGAGTCCCTAAAGTAGATAAATGGCTTGAATTAGCTAAGAAATTTGGCACAAAATGTAGTATAGTAGAGGAGTAATCCTCTATTTGTTCGGATAGTTTAAATGGATAAAATATTTCCCTCCGACGGAAATGATAAGGGTTCAATTCCCTTTCTGAACACCAATAATTCTAGAAATAGAATTTTTTTATTGTAAAATAATAAAATGTATGTTATAATACACAACTAGACGAATGGAGGAATACATATGCGTCATGATATTAGTAAAGAAAAAACAATATTAAAACTATTAGGATATAAAGCATTAAAGAATAATAAAAACAGCTGGATAATCTATGATGAAAAGAAAAATCAAGTAGGGTACATTCAATATGTAAAACTACCTAATTTATTTGGCTTTGAAGAACCTATAAAATATGGTTATGAAACAAGGATTGATAGCCCAACGATTAAATTCAGTAGTGATAGAGTATTAATAAATGCCAAAAAAGAGGTAGTAGAAAATTCAGATTATAATTGTAGACTAATAGTAAGAAGAGAAGATAAAGAAAATCCTGAACTTATAAAAGCGGATACAATTGATATCCATTTTGGTGACAGAAGTGCCGGTATAGAAATGTACAGTGAACTATATGGTTATTCGTCTTTTCGTATTAGCTCAGATGGAAAATTAAGTGTTCAATGTAAAAGTACAACAGAAACACATAATGTAGATGAGTTTGTTGTATATCATAATTATGTAGAAGATCATCATTATCCACAAGAATATTTATATCAATTAACATATTGTAAAAAAAAGAAACCTTTGCTAGAAACTTCTGAACTAGAACTTAATAAAGGATATCGAGGACTAGTTTCTTCAATAATTAAAGGAACCCATAATCATTATGATTCAGATAATAAGTTATCAGTCAAAGTTGAAGAATATAATGGAAACATGAGAAAACCAACTTTAAATGAAACAATGACTTTTAATGGTACAGTAGAAGAAATGGCATTATTACACGAAGATGGAATAAATGCTGTAAGAACATATAGAAGACTAATAGATCAACTTCTACCATTTAAAAAAGATATATTCAGTGTTCTTTTAAATGAAGAAATGGTAAAAGAATTTAATTTAGGAATTTTCTTTCCTAAATATATGAAAGAAAAAGGAAAAAGAAAAGTAAGAAAAATAGAAGAATAATAAAAGTTCTTCTATTTTTTTATTATATTATTACATACTGCAATATAAGGAGAATCAGGAATTTCTTCTTTATTTTTAATTGTCCATACCATAATTGGATATTTATTTGAAAGCCTAATAAACTTCTTTTTCTTTAGTAACTTCTTATGAATTGCTAAATAATCTGCTTTACTATAATTAATAATCCATTTACTTTGTAAAATATTTTTAAAAATTTGATTACGATACTTAGAATGAATTAAATAACCAACTTCATGGTCACTATGTTTTTTTAGATAACGCACTATTTTAGGATTAAAAGATTTTAAAATATATGGGTAAGGATAATTTTCTAACTGTTTTAATAAAATATCACAACATTCTTGTATCCTCTTAGTATTTTTAACTTCTATATCAATTAATACTTTACCTTTAATAAGATCTAACACTTCTAAAAACGTTGGAATAGTCTCTTTAGTATCTAATAAATGATATTCTTTTAATTCCTCTAAAGTAACTTCAGATACATTTTTATTAATACCAGTCATTCTTTCAAGATTATCATCATGAAAAACAACTAAATAAGAATCCTTTGTTAGCTGTACATCAAATTCAATTGCCCACTTCATTTTCATAGCTTTTTGAAAAGATAATAAAGAGTTTTCAGGGATATCAATATTATTAAATGCTCCTCTATGAGCAATTCTATTATTAGGTACTTTCATAGCTTCCACCTCTTAAATAGTATACCACAAAAAAAGACTTCTATCTGATATTATTGTATGCTATAATGTATAAAGAAATGCCGATTTAGCTCAGCTGGTAGAGCAACGCATTCGTAATGCGTAGGTCGAAGGTTCAAATCCTTTAATCGGCACCATTAAATTAATAAAAAAGGCATTTTAGTATTTCTAAAATGTCTTTTATATGAATTAATAATTACAGCTTTTCTTTCTTTACATATGGATTTCCATCTTTAAAATTACTTTGATCATTCGCAATTTCAAGAAGAATCCTTATGTCTTCATCAATAGGTTGTAGATTTTGGTATGGATTACGAGCTATTAATGCTGCGTAAATAACACGAAGTGGAATTCTAGTAATCCCAGCTACCTCGGCAAAAATATCACCTAAAGGTACATGTTGATCTCCAAGTACTTCATAAAGAATAGGTTTATTTAAATCTGCTGCATATGTATGGTTTATAGTCTTATTTTTTTCATCTTTTTCTGTAGCACTACACACAGCATATATATGATCATTAATGCTTTCTAAATGAACATCTTCTCCAAAGATGGATAGTAAGAATATTGGAATTTGCTTGAATAGTTCTGAATAATCACTATATATAGAATTGATATCTGAAACAGACAAACCTAATTCATTTGATCTAGAAGAAACCTCTTTATTACTGTGGCTAACAGAATATAGATACTGATCCCTAGATGTAAAATATGCATCAACAAAAGAAGTACCCTGAGTATAGGCTGGAATTCTTTTAAAAGGAATAGTACCAATATAAGACTCCAGTACTTTTTTGCAGGCGTTTTTACGATCTTTTTCTGACATAGAAGCTAATTCTGCTGGTTTTAAATCTTGAATTTGGTGTCTATCATAGAAATTCTTTTTCCAATCGATAAATAGCATATTCATATGACGCGTCATATTATCATTTTGAAATGGACTAAAATTATAAGTAACTAGTCCATTAGGACCAATAGATAAAGTTTTTGGCTTATCTACTAATTGAACTATTTGTGAAAAGATAGCACGCTCGATCCATAATCTTTTCTTAGAATAATAATCATCTAGTAATTTTTCTTCTTTAGTTGTTCTTTTTAATCTCATACCTTCGCGTATATGTTGATCAATCGTCTTATTAACTTTACTCTTAGCATTAACAAGGTAAGCATAAACTGCTAAATCTTCATCAAAATGATCTTGAATATCAACATAATCTTCCACTTTATCAGATTGTTTCATAACATCAACAACACGTTGATCTAAAGATAATGGTCTATGTTTAGGAATCATGTGTGGGTTTTTAACATATAAAATAGAATCTAAAATAGTTGTAATAGGTAATTGAAGTTTTTTCAATAAATATTCATAAGAATTACCAAGTGAAGATAATTTATTAGAATCATCTATTTCATATATAGTATGTATATTATGATAATCCGGACAAATTGTTAATGTTTTCTCAACACCATCTTCTTTTTTAGTGCATGTATAATAATCATAAACATCAGAGTAATCTTCATGAACATTTTCTCCTAAAAATGTTAAAATTATATCAGGTGTTAAATACTTTTCAAAAACATTTTTAATAGTTGCAATAGAATAATCTCCAATACCTTGATGGCTTTCATCTAATTCACTTTTATGAAAATTAAAAATTTCTTTTAATTGGTATCTTTCAGTTCCATTATAAATTCCATAGTTTAGTATTTCAGAAAATGGCATAGTAAAAATAAAAGAATCCATTGTTCTATCAAGCCAAGTTTGATAGTCTTCTACACCATCCCAATCTTTAATTTGATGTCTAGCAAATTCTCCTCTACGAATTTTATTAAAAATAATATTAACTAACTGAACATTGTTATCAGAATTGTAATGCTCCTTGTCTTTATGAATTCGTAAACAACCATTATCCGTTACATCGATAATATAATTTTCCCCCATTTGTTGACCTAAATTATAAATCAACGAAAAGCCATATGTTTTGATTGCGCATTCGAGAGTTGAAAGAATAGCCTCGTTTTCTATTTCTTCTCGATTAAGCAAATTGCGTCCGTTTTCTCCGTTCCATGCAGTAGACATTGGAACTCTTAAATGATTACTCATAATCTTTCCTCCTTAAACTGTTAACTATGATAACATAAACAATATATGAATTCAACGAATACTTTGAAAAGTGTCGAAAATAGTCAATTAATAGATATTTATATAACTATTATAAAAAATATGTTACAATAAATATGACATGATATAGTCATGGTTAGGAGGGTATATGTTTAATTTAAAAAATCAAGTAGCAGTAATAACTGGAGCATCATCTGGTTTAGGAATGCAAATGGCTAGAGGATTTGCTAAACAAGGAGCAGACTTAGTAGTATTAGCAAGAAGAGTAGAGCGCCTGGAAGAATTAAAAAAAGAATTAGAAGCTGAGGGAGTAAGAGTACTACCAATAAAATGTGATGTAACAAGTACTGAAGACATTAATGAAGCAGCAAAAAAAGCTGAAGAAGTATTTGGCAAAGTAGATATCTTAGTAAACTGTGCAGGATCATCTAAAGATAAAGGTGTCCTTGAAATGAATGATGAAGAGTGGGATTTTACTATCGCCACAGATGAAACAAGTGTTTTCAAAATGACTAGAGCTTTTGGAAATATAATGAAAAAGAATAATTATGGAAGAGTAATTAACATAGCATCTATGTATGGTATGGTAGGAAATTCAGAAATACCAACAATTGCTTATCATTCATCAAAAGGAGCAGTTGTAAACTTTACACGTGCTGCTGCCGCAGAATTAGCCCCACACGGAATTACTGTAAACTGTATTTGCCCAGGATATTTCTATACAGAATTAACAACAGCAGTATTAGATACAGAACAATTCCAAGCTTTTGCCAATAGCCATGTTCCAATGAAAAGATATGGTAAAGAAGGGGAATTAAATGCCGCTGCTATTTTCTTAGCTAGTCCTGAAGCAAGTTACGTAACAGGAGTAATATTACCAGTAGATGGTGGATATACAGCAGTATAATAAAAAAAGCCTTGAGCCTCAAACTCATAGGCTTTTTCTTAATTTTACAGTAGGTAGTCAGAAGGTAATAACAAATAATTTGATTAAAATATTTAAACAAGATATAATGATAATAGATAATAAGGTGGGAAACAAATGAATATTAATAAATATATAATTATAATTTTAATTATTTTTCTATTACCTTTTAATATTAAAGCCGAAGAATGCAAAAAAGATGATATAGTTATTAGTAAAGTAGAATTAAACGAAGTAAGAGGAAATGCTGAAGAAACATCTGATCCAAATAATTATAATAATCAGATTAATTTAAATGCTAAAATGAATGTCATAGGAGATAGTCTTACATACAAAGTAGTAATAAAAAACACTTCAAATAGTGATTATGTATTTGATAAAAATCAAATAACAAAAGACTATATAAACTATGATATTTCATATGGAGATAATTCTAATATTATTAAAGCGGGAGAAGAGAAAACAATCTATTTAAAACTAAAATATGATAGTAAACCACAAGTAGATAATCTATCTAATGGAATATTACAAGAAAATAATCTAGTGTCATTCCAGTTAATTAATGAAAAAGGTGATTCTTTAATAAACCCAGAAACTGGAAATAAAGTGTTTTTAATATTTCTTTATGTCCTACTAATAGCTTCTCTAATATTTACAAAAAGTAATAAAAAAGTATCTATCACAATTATCATATTATCTTTAATCTTAATTCCACAAATGGTAAAAGCAGTATGTACCTGTAGTCTAGATATTAATTTAAACTTAGAAATAGACGCCAAAGAGGCAATGTTTTTACCAGGGCCAGAAGTAAATGTAGCGATGAAAGAACTAGCTGGAGATGATACTTCGTCAGAGAGGTTTGGATATATTGATACAAATATAATTGCAATTAAAAAATCAGAAATAGAACCAATTAATTCCGACAAAGAAGAAAAGAATATTGTGTCAACTCCAGAATCACCATACCCCATTTATATGTGGTATGAAGATGGAACAATCTATTGGTGGAGTGAAGATAAAACACCAAGTTTAAATAGAAATGCTTCAAGTATGTTTAATAGGTGTACAAAATTAGAAACTATATCTGGGGTAGAAGATTGGGATTTATTAAGTGCTGATAGCATAGCTTTTATATTCAATGTTACGTCAATTTCAGATTTATCTTTTCTAAAAAAATGGAACACAACGAATATAAAAAATATGAATGGTGTGTTTAGTAATAACACAGTTTTGCAAAATTTATCAGGAATTGAAAATTGGTCAACCTCAAATGTTACGACAATGGCCTATTTACTATATGAATCACCAATAATTGTTTCATTAAAAGAATTAAAAAATTGGGACACATCAAAAGTTGAAAATATGGCATATATGTTTTACAACAAAATCATATTAAATTCAATTGAAGATTTAGGAGGATGGGATACATCCAGAGTAAATAATATGATATCTATGTTTTATAAAAATTTCAATTTACAAACTATAAAAGGATTAGATAATTGGAACACAACAAATGTAACTAATATGTCTTTCATGTTCAGAGAATGTACTCAATTACAATCCGTTGAACCATTATCAAATTGGAATGTATCAAATGTTACTACATTAGAAAGCATATTTTGGGGAGATTCCAACATCGCCTCTGTTGACTTATCAAAATGGGATACTTCTTCAGTGACTAGTATGGCTGATGTATTTTATGGGTTGAGTAGAGCCACTAAAATTGATGTAAGTGGGTGGAAAACCTCAAATGTAACAGATATGAGATTTATGTTTTATGGGTTAACATTAGATGAACTTGACATTAGCAGTTTTGATACTCGAAATGTTACAAACTTTAGACAAATGTTTAATAATTCAACTAATTTAAGAAATATTTATGTTGGTGAAAATTGGAATAATGAAAAAGCCTCAGGAGATATTGCTTCCATTTTTGCTGCAGACACGTTTTTGCCAAACTTCAGTAGACAAAATAACAATTACAGGAGTATTATTTGGGCCCACTATAATGAAGGTGGTTACCTTACATTAAAAACAAACTAGAATAGTAAATAATATATTAATGCTTTAGATTGAACCTTAAAATTATAAAATAGAATAGAGTGATTGTATGAAAAAAATATTATTATTAGTAATTACATGTATATTTATATTTCCAATACTAGTATCAGCAGAAGTATGTCAAAAAGATGATATAGTTATTAGTAAAGTAGAATTAAATGAAGTAAGAGGAAATGCTGAGGAAACAGTTGATCCAAATAATGATAATAATCAACTCAATTTAAATGCTAAAATGAATGTCATAGGGGATAGTTTAACTTATAAAGTAGTAATAAAAAACACTTCAAATAGTGATTATGTATTTGATAAAAATCAAATAACAAAAGACTATATAAACTATGATATTTCATATGAAGATAATTCTAATATTATTAAAGCAGGAGAAGAAAAAGTAATTTATTTAAGACTAAATTATCAAGAAAAACCACAAGTAGAAAACTTAACAAATGGAGTATTAAAAGAAAATAGCCAAGTATCTTTTCAACTAAGTAAATCAAATGATAATATCATCAATCCAGAAACAGGAAATAAGACATTTATGACAATCATAATCCTAGTGATTTTGTTAGGAATACTACTAATACTAAGAAAAAAACTAAAAGAAATCAGCTTGGTTATTATGATATCCTTATTTTTAATACCATCAATCGTTCAAGCAATCTGTACTTCTACTTTAGATATTAATCTTAATTTAGAAATCAATGCCAAAGAAGCTCAATTTATGTTTGGAATGCAATGCAATTTCAAAATGAAAAAATTAGCAGATAGTAATACAACAGGAGCTAGTAATCAGAATCAAAATATAACCGCAATAATAAAATCAGAAGAAGAGCCAAATGATTCTAATAAAGAAGAGAAAAATATTGTCTCAACACCTGAGTCAGAATACCCAATTTATATGTGGTATGAGGATGGAACAATCTATTGGTGGAGTGAAGACGAAACTCCTAGTTTAAATGAAAATGCAAATTCAATGTTTTATAGAATGAATAATTTAGTGAATATAAATGGATTGGAACATTTCGACGTTTCAAGTACGAAAACAATAGCTAATATGATGAGTAATACTAAAATAAGTGCACCAGATAGTTTACGTAATTGGAATACAGAAAATATAACAGATATAGGTGGTTTATTTTCGTGGAATAAATCGATGATTTCAACGAATGGCTTAGAAAATTGGAACACAAAAAATCTTGTAAAAATGAGTACAACCTTCTGTGGATGTGAACAGTTAAAAGATTTATCAGGAATAGAGAATTGGAATGTTGAAAAAGTAGAAGATATTTCTTTCTTATTTCAATCATGTACAAATATAGAAAAAGTTGATTTTAGCAAGTGGAGTACAAAGTCATTAAAAAACATGATAAATTCATTTGGAATGTGGAGTTCAAATGGAGGGATAACAAGTGATGGAAAATTAAAACAAATACTATTATCAGAAAAATTTGATACAAGTCAAGTAACAAATATGTATGCATTATTTGCGAATAATGAAAAAATAGAAGATTATAGTTTTTTACAATATTTTGATGTTTCTAATGTTGAAAATATGGCTCAAATGTTTCAGAATAATAAAAACATGAAAAATTTGAATGATATAAAGGATTGGAATGTAGAAAATGTTACCACGATGCAAGGTATGTTCAATGGTAGTACTGGAATTGAAGATGCAAGTGCTATCAATGATTGGAACATTACCGATACTACAAACTATCAAGACATGTTTTATCAAGTATCAACTCATCCAGAATTTACAAAAATACAAGGTACTTGGTCTACTAATGGTACTTTTACTCCAACAGAATAGAAGGTGAATTATGAAAAAGTGTTTATTATTAATTATTACTTGTATATTTATACTTCCAATGCTAGTATCAGCTGAAGTATGCAAAAAAGATGATATAGTTATTAGTAAAGTAGAATTAAATGAAGTAAGAGGAAATGCTGAGGAAACAGATAATCCAAATAATGATAATAATCAACTCAATTTAAATGCTAAAATGAATGTCATAGGAGATAGTTTAACTTATAAAGTAGTAATAAAAAACACTTCAAATAGTGAC
>JAEEGL015021658.1_pt1 | contig 30724 bp, 31 predicted proteins | sample 9134231 | NCBI WGS metagenome assembly JAEEGL01 (sample SAMN16246548, study PRJNA631951) | gut metagenome | biome: gut microbiome; feature: rumen; material: fiber-attached | host: Bos | place: Iran: Karaj | collected 2018-10 | reverse complement strand
GCGGAGAGAGAGGGATTCGAACCCCCGGTACCTCTCAGTACGACGGTTTTCAAGACCGTTGCAATCGACCACTCTGCCATCTCTCCTTAAATGTATGGTCTATGAGGTTTTCGGAGTGCAAAGGTACGGAGAATATTTGTTACATGCAAATTTTTGGGACGTTTTTTCTTGAAAAGATTTTTTTTCCTTATTTTTGCATTATGATTTATCCGACAAATTTCGAAAACAAGATAGGTTTCGACGAAATACGGCGCCTACTGAAAGAGCGCTGCCTCTCGGCCATGGGCAAGGAACGTATTGACAGCCTACGGTTCTCCACCGATGGCAAAAGTATCAGGCTATGGCTGGAACAGATTAAGGAATTCAGGAAGATAATGAACTCAGGTGAGGAATTCCCCACCCAGTTCTACTATGATGTGCGTGAGGGCATCGGGCGCCTTCGGCTTGAGGGTACACATCTCGATGAGAGCGAACTCTTTGATCTGCGCCGTCTGCTCGAAACCGTAGGGCAAGTGGTGCGTTATCTGAGCCGCACCGATAGCGGCGAGGCCACCGATGATGGTAAAGAGTCATACCTCTACCCTACCCTGCACAAACTGACGACGGGTGTCAAGCCATTTGCCGTTCTTGTGACAAAAATAGACAGAATACTTGATAAATACGGAAAGATACGCGACAACGCCTCGCCAGCCCTGTTGGAGATAAGGCAGCAATTGGCCCGCACTGAGGGTTCCATATCCCGCATTTTAGGCAGCATACTTAAATCGGCCCAACAAGAAGGGTTAGTAGAAAAAGACGCAACTCCCACTCTTCGCGACGGCCGTCTCGTGATACCCGTGGCCCCAGCCATGAAACGGAAGATAAAAGGCATAGTGCATGATGAGAGCGCCACAGGCCGCACCGTGTATATCGAACCTACGGAAGTGGTAGAAGCCAACAACCGAATCAGGGAACTGGAAGCAGAGGAGCGACGTGAGATAATCCGCATACTGACTGAAATATCTTCTGAAATACGTCCCTTCACCGCCGATATAATGGGTTCTGTGCAATTGTTATCCATCATCGATGTGATACGCGCCAAAACATTATTAGCCGAATTGACCGGCGGCGTGGAGCCAACCCTTGGCGACCGTCCTTGCATAGACTGGCGTCAGGCAAGACACCCATTGCTCCAGCTCTCTCTGCAAAAGCAAGGCAAAAAGGTTGTACCACTTGACATTACGCTTACAGACAAAGCACATATACTGATTATCTCTGGTCCCAACGCGGGTGGAAAGTCGGTATGTCTGAAAACAGTGGGTTTGTTGCAATACATGCTACAGTGTGGTCTGTCGATACCTGTGGGCGACAGAAGCGAGGCAGGCATTTTCCGTCACATCATGATAGACATTGGCGACGAGCAGAGCATAGAGAATGACCTGAGCACCTACTCGAGCCACCTGCTGAACATGAAGCAGATGATGAAGCAGTGCGACCGATGGACACTGTTGCTGATAGATGAATTCGGCACCGGCACAGAGCCACAGATAGGCGGAGCAATAGCTGAATCCGTGCTGAAGCAATTTTGGAAAAACAATGCGTGGGGAGTGATTACCACCCATTATCAAAACCTGAAACATTTCGCCGACAACCATGATGGTGTGGTAAACGGCGCCATGCTGTACGACCGGAATGAGATGCGCGCCCTCTTTCAGCTGGAGACAGGACGTCCGGGCAGTTCTTTCGCCATTGAGATAGCCCGCAAGACGGGTATTCCCGAAGAGGTGATAAAAGACGCCACTGACATTGTCGGCACAGAGTACATTCAGAGCGACAAATACCTGCAGGACATTGTGCGCGACAAGCGTTATTGGGAAGGAAAACGCCAGTCGATACACCAACAGGAGAAAGAGATGGAGCAAACCATAGCACGTTATGAAGAAGAAATAGCTAAGCTGAAGGAGAACCGCCGTCAGATTCTGAGCAAGGCCAAGGAAGAGGCCGAGGATCTGCTCCGTGAGACCAATCGCCGAATAGAGAACACCATACGCGACATACGTGAGAGCCAAGCAGAGCGCGAGGAGACCCGACGTCTGCGTGAGGACCTGAATCAATACAAACAGGAAGTGCTGGAGATAGACACCAAAGAAGATGAAGAGTTGATGTCGAGAAAGATACGCCAAATTCAGGAACGCCAGCAACGAAAGGAACGCCGCAGAAAGGAGAAGGCCAGCCGTCTGGCCGAAGAGGCTGCCAAGAAAGCGCAGAAAGCCCTTGAAAAAGAAGAAATGAAAGTGCTGAAGGAAGGTGACTCTGTCCGTATTAAAGGCCTCAGCACTGTAGGGACAATAGAGAAGACCGACGGCAAGATGGCCACTGTGGTATTTGGTGACATGCGCACCAAGATGCGTGCCGACCGTTTGGAAAGAGCCGAAAAGCCAAAAATTGAAGACCGTCCGACAGTCAACGTGAACCGCACCACCCGAGAGACCATTGACCATCGCCGCGAGCAATTCCATCAAGACATAGATGTGCGGGGGATGCGTGGAGATGAGGCGCTCAATGCTGTGACCTATTTTATAGACGATGCCATACTGGTGGGCGTGAGCCGTGTGCGCATACTGCACGGCACCGGCACGGGAATACTACGCCAGCTCATACGTCAATACCTTGGCACTGTGCCATCAGTAACGCACTACCGTGATGAGCACGTCCAGTTTGGCGGTGCCGGCATCACGGTAGTAGACTTGGAATAAGAATATTTGTTGAAGAGGATTACCACACAATATTGAGACCCATTGATAAGCTGGCATTGGAATTGAGAGGTATCATCTCCTTGCTGCACTTGCCAAACAACTGATCCATACCAATAAAGAAATTGAAGCCTTTGGGATGGAAATTAACCAGCCATCCTAAGTTGGCTGCAAAACTGCTGACAGAAAAACTGGCCGCAGCATCAAACCATGTGTTGGGAGCCCAGTTGGCCGAAAGGCGTCCCTCCGTCCATGAATAATCGCCATTGATGCGCTGGGTGGCAAGCAGTCCGAAAGAGAGCTGCTTGTAAGAAGGGAGCGTGTAGCTGCCACCCACATTGAGTGTGGCACCTATGCCTGTGGTGCGTCCGCCCTGATCACCCTGGTCGGCAAGATGGCCGAAATCAGCTATCTGGTCCACATAACGGTCTGTCTGCGCCTCGAGGTTATCGTCCTGATGTTTCTGCATGGACACATCGTGGAATCCGTCGAAAGCGAACGATTGGACAGTGTTCCTTGCATAGTAATCGTGCGACCAACTGATGAAACCGAGGTCGAGCAATGCACCACGAAGAGAGAACTGGTCATTGATTTTATATATTACGCCCAGATCGGCAGCAAGTCCGAACCCATCAATTCCCCAATTATCCACATGCACATCCCTGACATACGTATACTCTCCATCACGTGCATCATACTCTTTGCTTCCACTCTCATATTCAAAACCATTTACACTCACATGCGACTCAGCATCGGCTGAAATGGTCCATTTATCATCCCCGCTGAAATCGGCCTCCACATTGCGCATTTTCACAGAGGCGTCGCCCAATCCCAGCAATACTTTCAGTTTGGCACCGACACGCAATTTGTCATTGATATCTCTGGAATGTCCGAAGGCCAGTTCATTGAAAGCAATGGCATTGAGCTTTAAATTGCCTATATCATAATGCTCGTTGCCTAAGTCACAAGCGAAGCGGAAAAGCTCGTAAGGAATATTTGCATTGATTTGGGCCCTGCTGTTCAATTCAACCGTGTTGTATCCTCCTAAAGCTTTGAAGCCCGCTGACATCAATGAGATTTTTGCCTGTCCGCTGATGCGGTTATCACCTGACTTGAATCCATCGAGTGGGTTATCGATATAAGGGTTGAGGAAAGATGTCATTTTCTTATCACTTGTAGAGGGGTAGAGCGGATTTTTCCTCACCACATCCTTATAGCCGAAATCACCTGTCATTTTGATATTCATATTTCCAAACAACGGAACAGACACATAGTTCTGTTCATTGCCCGATGCCGGGTTCAGCTCATGCTGGTATATGAAGCCGTCGTCGAAATAGGCCGTATTGATATTCTGTGCCATCACGGGCAACGCTGTCAATGCGGCAAAAAGTGATATATATCTGAAAGATAATTTCATAGAATAAATAATTGGATTTAGATTTCGTTCGTCAATTACAGTCAACAGCCAACCGTCCTATGAGCTGCATCTTGATATTCTTAATATTGATTGTTTGATTCTTGAAATTGAGTTTATGACCAACGATCGGATTTTCGCCATTTTCGTCTTTTGCCCTGCCCACTATCTTGAGCATTATGCCGTCGAGCTGTTTGTACACTTCGTTGTCATCAGCTCTTACAACGATTTGCTGATGGACATTCACTGGTGTCACACCATCAGGTGACGCTGGAATCCGGTTGAGCACCTCCACCTTCAACTTTTCACTGCTGATGCTGTCGCCATTGGCATCCAGACCATAAACTTGCATGTCGAGATGGAAAGGCATTTTATTTTCGATGTCAGCCGATATGAGATAAGAACCATCAGGGTGGCCCTGTTCGTCAGTGACAAACGATATATCCTTGGTTATTTTATTCCATCCCGTGTAAGGATGCTTGTAGACTATACATGCATCACTACCGAAAGACAAGGGAGCATTTAGTGAGAAAGAGGCCATAAAGCTATATGTTTCTCCAAAGACCATTTCACTTAACTGGCTTGCATCAGCAGCCACCTCCAAGTCGCTGACACTTATAATATCAGGTATTTTTTTCAACAAATCAGACAGATGGGGAACTTCTACCATTATTGTATCAGATACAGTCTGGCGAGGACTATTGCAAAAACAGATGACCGTTTTTTTATTGGCCGGAACTCTGAACTGACTTACAGGCACCTTGCTTATCACATCGCCATCGATTGTAGTACCGACGATGTTTCCGCTTGCCAAAAGGGGAAAAGGTATGGTGTTTTCCACATCCAGGTTGAGGTAAATCTCGGACAAGTCAAGCACGACATTGTCGTCGTCGAGGAAGACTGGGAGTGAACCTAAGACAGCTTTTCCTATGTAGTCGATTTTATACTTAGGTGAGAAATAACCCTCTGCCCCTGTTATTACAATAGTACCTAAAAGAACCTTTCCTGTAATAGTGTACACATCATTGGCATGCAGTTCGCTAAGGTCAACATCCGACTGCCTGACCGTACCGGTTGCAGTAATTTTACCCTTCATTTGTATGCCTTCTCCCTTCACAAACTTAAGCACACCGCCATCAGATGATTGTTTGGTAAAGTCAAGACCCTTTACTATCAACGAGATTTCTGTTTCAGTCTGAGGCGAAATATTATATATGACAGCATTGTTGTCGTCGTCTACATTTATTACAGTTTCACCAACCATCACGTTCTCAACATCCATAAATTGAGGAAAATGAAGTTTCACAGAAGAGATATTTTTTATACCCCTTTTGAAATTGTTGGAGAAAGAAACGTAGGTTCTAATCTTAGAAGTTATAGAGACATATTTCAGTCCTTCAATGGTTTGAGGCACATTGTCAATATTTAGTTCGAAATTGCCGATTGTACCTGTAAAATGTGCGGCAATTTCATTGTTAATACCTTTTGCCCTCTTACTGCTACCGAAAGAAAGGTCCTCTCTGGTAAAAGTGAATTCAGATGTATGGTAATCATAATCTGTTGAGAAAATTTTCGCTATAGCCGAATTTACTCCATAAGGCGTTAATGATTCCGCTTTTACATAATAGAAACCATTTTCATCGATATCAACAAATTCGGTGAACGAAAGATCGAAAACATCATTAAGCGTAATGTCCTGAGTGTTATTGTCGCTTGGTAGAGAGAGCGTATCAGAGTTGATACCCACTGTAGCATCTATATTCGACAAATCGTAATCACTGTCGACACAACTGCCCAACAAGAAAAGCGCAAAAATTGTTGTCAGGAATAAATTAGCATTGGGTAACTTAAAAACGTTTACCATGATATAAAATTTGATAGACAAGAAATCATTGTACGAAAAAAGAGGTTGTGCTTATTTATCACAACCTCTTTTCTGAGCCTCTTGTCGGATTCGAACCAACGACCCCGAGATTACAAATCACGTGCTCTGGCCAACTGAGCTAAAGAGGCGGGTGGGCAAGCTACTTACATCGCGCCGCTCAACCTTCTACCTTTGCTACGTTCCCGTCCTGGAGGATTCGAAAGGAGCTGGCCGTGCAAGACTTACCCGTTTTGCGGTTGCAAAGGTATATAAAAAAATTGTTTCACCGCACACTTGAAGCCAATTTTTAGATATTTTAACAATTCCACTTACTGTAACCAACTGTAAACTTATGAATGATTGGAAAGTTAATGTTGTGAAATAGTTCGTTAATGTCATCTAATCTTTGTAAATTTGCAGCGTTTTTAAAAAGAAAGGGATTTTACATAAATAATGGCACAAAAAGACACATATCAACCGATGACCATTTCTGCCCAAAAGGACGGTTTGTCCTTGGGTATGTATTGGATATTCACCATGGGTATGTTCATCTGTCAGTTTGCAGTGCCAGTATGCAGCAGCATTTGGCTTTTTCTGATGCTGTACACTCCCTTTTTCGTAGGAAGCATGATGGCCCGTTATGCCCAACGTGAGCGCGACGGCGTCATATCGTTCGCCAGTGGTTACCTCTACTCGTTTACCACCTATTCATGTGGAGCTCTTATCCTTTCACTCGTTTTCTGGGTATATCTGAGATATATGGACGACGGCTACCTGATAGACAAATATACCAGCATGCTGACCGACCCCCAAAGTCAGGACATGATGAAAAAGATAGGTTATAGCGAAGAGGACATTAAGGATGTGAAACAATTAGGCGAGCAAATGTCGACCCAACTTCGAAGCATGCGCCCCATCGACATTACCTTGCAGTTTCTTTGGGTGAATCTGGTGACAAGCGGTTTCATCGCATTGATATCATCCCTGTACGGAAAGATGATACTCCACTTCCGGCGCAAGAACAGAACTTAATCATAAATACATATATAAACAAAAAAAAATGGACATATCAGTTATCATACCTTTATATAATGAGGCCGAGTCTCTTCCCGAACTCCATGCTTGGATAGCCCGTGTAATGGAGGCCAATAACTTCAGTTATGAAGTGATATTCATCAACGACGGTTCCACCGACAAATCGTGGCAGGTGATACAACAACTTAGCGAAGAAAATGATGAGGTGAAGGGTATCAAATTCCGTCGCAACTATGGTAAAAGTCCCGCGTTATACTGCGGTTTCAAGGAAGCCCAGGGTGATGTGGTCATCACGATGGACGCCGACCTGCAGGATTCTCCCGACGAGATACCCGGTCTCTACGACATGATAAAGACCGAAGGTTATGACCTGGTGTCGGGCTATAAACAGAAGCGCTACGACCCATTGTCGAAAACCATTCCCACCAAATTGTTCAACGCGACGGTTCGTTCAGTGAGCGGCATCAAAAACCTTCACGACTTCAACTGCGGTTTGAAAGCCTACCGTAAAGACGTGGTGAAGAATATAGAGGTATATGGCGAGATGCACCGCTTTATCCCCTATCTTGCCAAGAATGCCGGATTTGAGAAAATCGGAGAAAAAGTGGTTCACCACCAGGCCCGCAAGTACGGTAAGTCAAAATTCGGCCTGAACCGTTTCGTGAACGGTTACCTCGACCTTATGACCCTTTGGTTTCTGAGCAGTTTCGGCCGCAAGCCGATGCATGTGTTCGGTTTTTTAGGCACTATCATGTTCATCATAGGTTTTGTAGCCGCTTTTATCATCGGTGCCGCCAAATTGGTGGCATTGGCCAATGGCACTCCACGTCCTCTGGTCACTGACTCCCCCTACTTTTACATTTCACTTACGATGATGATTATCGGCACGCAACTGTTTCTGGCAGGTTTTATCGGTGACCTCATCAGCCGCTCGTCGTCCACCCGCAACGACTATCAGATAGAGGAGGCAATACGATGCGCCGAATAATGCCCGTGGTGCTGACCTGTGTGCTGTTCATGGCAGCCTGCTCATCGATAGACTGCCCTCTGAACAATATAGTCTACATGAAGCTGTCGCTCGACGACGGCAGCGGCATGTTGACCGATACACTCACTATCAGCACCGTTCGGAGCGACGGCAGCGACACAGTGCTTGTGAACCGTCTTGTCCAGGCCGCCAGTGCATGGGTGCCGGTAAGTTATGCCCAAGAAGCCGACGTGCTGGTATTGCTCCGCACCGACACACTTGGCAATATGACCATTGACACGCTAAGGGTGGCAAAAAGCAACCTGCCCCATTTTGAGTCGGTAGACTGCTCCCCCATCTATTTTCATGAGATAAGCAGTCTGAACAGCACCCACAATGGTCTGGACTCTGCTGCCATATCGAAACACACTATTGACTATGATACGACCCAAACACATATCAAGCTCTATTTCAAAGCGTTGCATTAGCTTTGTCGTGCTGCTATGTGCGGTTTGCGCCTACGGCCAAAAACGTATGGTGGAGCCAGAAACAACCGACACAGTACCCTTTCTGCGGGGTTTTGCTGTGTCGTTTGATTTGGCAGGTGCCATCCAGGAAGCCGTGAGCGACTATGGTCAGTTTGAGGGAGCGTTCCGCATCAACCTGAAAGACAAATACTTCCCCATTGTTGAAGCCGGTATAGGCAAAGCCGACCAAGACAATGCCGTGAGCAAAATTTCATACAAAAGCACCGCACCCTACTTCAGGGTGGGTATGGATGTGAATCTGATGAAGATGAAGCACGATGTGAACCGGATATACGGAGGCATCCGCTATGCGTTCAGCAGTTTCAAATACGACATCCACCACCCCGGCCCCATGGACCCAGTGTGGGGAGGCACGGGAGACTACAACTTAGAGGATGTGCAGTGCAATTACCACTGGGCCGAGTTTGTAGCCGGTGTCGACTCAAAGATTTGGGGGCCACTGCATCTCGGATGGTCGGTACGTTATCGCAGGCGCATTGCCCACGATGACGGTTCCCTTGGCAATGTGTGGTATGTTCCCGGTTTCGGCAAGGCAGGCAGCACGCGCCTTGGTGGCACATTCAATATTATTATAGACATTTAGCTTTATCACCATGAAAGACAAGAAAAAATGGTTCTGGCAGTTACCTTTTCTGCTATTTCTCATAGTCGGCACTGTTTTCGTTATACGCCAACAGCATGATACGGTGTATCACCATGACCATGGTTTCATTTTCGGCACAACTTACAACATCACCTACCAGCATGAAAGCAACTTGAAGCAAGAGATAGAATCTCTGCTCAAGCAGGTTGATTACTCGCTTTCTCCTTTCAATGAACAGAGCATTATCAGTCGTGTGAACCGCAACGAGAAAGTGAGCGTCAACAATATGTTCGCTGAGGTGTTTGAACGTTCGATGCAGATATCCGACGACACTGAAGGAGCTTTCGATATCACAGTAGCCCCCATTGTCAACGCTTGGGGTTTCGGTTTCAAGCACGATACCCGTCCCACAAAAGAAAGCATTGACAGCATGTTGCAGTTTGTGGGTTACAAAAAGGTGAGCCTGAGCAGCACCCATGAGGTGAAGAAACAAGACCCCCGCATATTGCTCGACTGCAGTGCCGTGGCCAAGGGATACGGTTGTGATGTCGTGGCCCGTCTTCTGCGTGACAAAGATATAACCAACTACATGGTAGAGATAGGCGGCGAGATAGTGACTCATGGAGTGAGCGAGAAGCGTGTGCCCTGGCACATAGGCGTTATGGTGCCCACAGATGACACACTTGCCACCAACAAGAATCTTCAAGCCATTCTGAACGTGACCGACAAGGCGATGGCCACGAGTGGCAACTACCGCAACTTCTACTACCAAGGTGGCCGCAAGGTAGCCCATACCATCGACCCCCGCACAGGTCAGCCCGTTCAGCACAGTCTGCTCTCCGCCACGGTGCTTGCCCCTGACTGTGCCACTGCCGACGCCTATGCCACCTCATTTATGGTTATGGGCAAAGACAAAGCCATCAAGGTGCTTGAGCGCCATCCCGAATTGATGGCCTATTTCATATATTCTGACTCATCATCCGTCAACCAGGTGTGGTATTCTCCCACCCTGCGCGACAAGATACAGGAATAATCACCATGGAGACCCGCCTGAACATGTTTGAGACGCTGCTGGAGCAAACGCTATTCCAAGGCATGAGCCGCAGCGACCTGGAGCAGGTGGTGGGCCACACACACTTCGACTTCAGCAACGCATTGCCGCCCGATACCATTGCCCAAGAGGGAAACCGTTGTCTGGACCTCATTTTCGTCACCCACGGCATGATGACAGCCGAGACGTTAAGCGACGACCATTCATACCTGCTCCGTGAATCCCTTTCTGCCCCATGGACCATAGAGCCCGAGCGTCTCTTTGGTCTGACCCAACGCTATGGCCGCACTTACAAGGCACATAGCGAGTGTAGGCTTTTCAGCATAGGAAAGAAAGAAGTGGTGGCTCTTTCTTACAATTTCGAGATATTCCGTATCAATCTTCTCAACATCTACACCACCCAGGCACAACGTTTATGCCGTCAGCCTTGGCGTACCCCACCCAAAACCATCAAGGCCAAATTGGCCCGATTCGTAGCCGACCGGAGTCTGCGTCCCGTTGGAGAAAAAACCGTATCCATAAAGATGTCCACTTTCGCCCAACTTCTCGGCGAAAGCCGCCTTAACATATCACATGCCCTTCATGAATTGTGTGAAGAGGGTCTTATAGACATATCACGCGGCACTCTTCACATCAGCCATCTTGAGCAACTTACCACGACCTATCCGTGAAGACAATGCTGGCATCCCGAGGAGGCACAGCATGTAACAATCATTAAGTTAAGTAATCAAAAAAGGCAATCATATTGTCATCGTTCGGAAAAAAACATGTATCTTTGCATGACAGATTATTGCCAAAGCATTGAAACAAGAAAAACAGGACATGACAGATAATATTTCTGAGACAAGAGAGAGAGTGAACCCTTTTTTTGAGCCTTACGGCACCCCTCACAACACGCACCCCTTCGACCGCATCAAGATGAGCGACTACAAGGAAGCTTTTCTTGAAGGCATCCGCCGCGAACGCGAGGAATTTGAACAGATTATCAACAATCCAGCCAAACCCACTTTCGACAACACGCTGCTCAACACAGATGAAGACAAGCAATACTACTATGGTCTGCTGGACCGGGTCTCCTCGGTCTTTTTCAATCTGATGAGTGCGGAGTGCAACGATGAGATGGAAGCCCTGGCCCAGGAATTGGACCCATTGCTCACCCAGCACACGAACGACATACGGCTCAACCCCATCTACTTTGAACGGGTGAAACATGTGCACCGCCACCACCGCCGTCTTACTCCGGAAGAGAAGAAGCTGCTTGACAAGAGCTATCAAGGACTGGTGCGCAATGGTGCCCTGCTTGACGAGGCAGGCAAGCAACGCCTGCGCGAGTTGAGCGAGGAAGGCGGTCTGTTGGGTCTTCAGTTCTCACAGAACTTGCTGAAGGAGCGCAAAGCCTTCACCCTCCACCTGACTGAAGAAAAGGATCTTGACGGTCTGCCACAGACACTGCTCGACGCAGCCAAAGCCGAAGCGGAAGAACGAAAGCTTGAGGGATGGGTCATCACACTCGATTCTCCCCTCTACACTCCTTTCATCCAATACAGCACCCGCCGCGACCTCAGAGAAAAAATCTATCTGGCCCAGAACACCATCTGTGCTCACGACAACAGCGAAAACAACATTGAGATTTGCAAGCGCATTGTGAACTTGCGACTCGAGACTTCTCAGCTGTTAGGTTTCAAGACCTATGCCGACTATGTGCTGAAAAACCGTATGGCCAGTAATAAGCGCAATGTATACAAATTGCTGAATGACCTGATTGACGCCTACCGTCCCACCGCCGTGAAGGAATTGGAGCAGATAGAGAAAATGGCCCGCAAGATAGAAGGCAAGGATTTTGTGCTCGAGCCTTGGGATATAAGCTTCTACTCACACAAACTACGTTTGAAGAAATACAATATCGATTCAGAGATGGTACGCCCATATCTCGAGTTGAACAATGTGATAAATGGGGTTTTCTCGCTTGCCACACGCCTCTACGGCATCACTTTCAAGGAAAATCCCGACATACCCGTTTATCATCCCGATGTAAAAGCCTATGAGGTGTTTGATGAAGACGGCAGTTATCTTGCCGTGCTCTATGCCGACTTCCATCCAAGGAAAGGCAAACACGGCGGCGCATGGGAGACCAGTTATTCTGAACAATGGATAGACCGCAAGGGAGTGAACCACCGCCCCCATGTGAGTATTGTAATGAACCTGACCAAGCCAACGAACGAGAAGCCTTCTCTGTTGACGCTCGGTGAAGTGGAAACCTTCCTGCATGAGTTTGGTCATGCCCTTCACAGCATATTCGCCAACACACGTTTTGCAAGCATGTCGGGCACAAGCGTTTATTGGGACTTTGTTGAACTTCCGTCTCAGTTTATGGAAAACTACTCCATAGAGAAGGAATTTCTCAGTACTTTTGCCTTCCACTACCAGACTGGCGAGCCTCTGCCCGACGATTTGATTAAACGCATAGTAAGAAGCCGCAACTTCAACGTTGCCTACCACTGCCTACGTCAAGTTAGTTTCGGATTGCTCGACATGGCCTACCACACCCTGAAAGAGCCCTTCACAGGCGACCTTGCCGCCTTTGAGCGCAAAGCATGGGCAAAAGCCATTCTCTTCAAACAACGCACTGACACTTGCATGTCAGTCCAGTTTTCTCACATCATGGCCGGCGGCTATGCAGCTGGCTACTACAGTTACAAATGGGCAGAAGTGCTTGATGCCGACGCCTTTGCCGTGTTCAAACGTGAAGGAATCTTCAACCGCGCCACAGCTCAGCGCTTCCGCAAAGAGATTCTGTCGAAGGGCGGAACAGAGCATCCTATGGAGCTTTACAAACGCTTCAAGGGCTCCGAACCCGACATCAAAGCGCTCCTACGCCGCAATGGCATAAAGTGGTCTCATAAAGCCTCCAAGAAAAAAACACAAAAATGAATAAAAGCGAGAAGCAACATTTATTAGACCTTCGATACCTTCGTATGGCGCGCATTTGGGCAGAAAACAGTTACTGTGTGCGCCGCAAAGTAGGTGCCTTGGTTGTGAAGGAGAAAATGATAATTAGCGACGGCTATAACGGCACTCCGAGCGGTTTTGAGAATGTGTGCGAAGACGAGCACAATGTGACGAAACCCTATGTGCTTCATGCCGAGGCCAATGCCATCACCAAGTTGGCTCGCAGCAGCAACAACAGCGACGGTTCCACATTGTATGTAACTGCCTCCCCCTGTATAGAGTGCTCAAAGCTTATCATACAGGCAGGAATCAAGCGCGTTGTGTACGGCGAAAAATACCGTTTGGACGACGGTATCAAACTGCTTCAGCGCGCCAATATTGAAACAATCTATCTAAATCCCGACGAAAATGAATCTGAATAAGTCTACCCGTATCATGCCCATACTGATGGCTGTTTGTGTGGTCATCGGCATTTTGATTGGCACGTTCTACACCAGTCATTTTTCCGGCAACAAGTTGAACATTATCAATTCGGGCAGCAACCGTCTGAACAATCTGCTTCACATTATCGACGACCAATACGTGGACAGTGTGAACCTGGACGAACTTGTAGAGAAAGCCATGCCGCTGATCCTGGCTGAACTCGACCCCCACTCAGTCTACATCAGTGCCGATGAGGTACAGTTGGCTACCGACGACCTGAAAGGTTCTTTCTCTGGCGTGGGCATTGAGTTTGTGATACGCAAGGACACTGTACGTATACAGAATGTGATAAAGAACGGACCAGCAGAGCGGGCGGGTATACTGGCCGGAGACAAGATCGTGTCAGTAGACGGCAAGACCTTTGTAGGCGAGGAAGTGACCAATGCCGAGGCCATGCACCGCTTGAAAGGGAAGAAAGGCACGAAGGTGGTGATAGGTGTGGAGCGTGGCAAGCAGAAAGGCATCAAAACCTTCACTGTGACCCGTGACGACATAGTGACCCACAGTGTGAGCGCCAACTACATGCTTGACGACAAGACTGGATATATCCGTATCAAGAACTTCGGCGAGAACACCTACGGCGAGGTACTCTCAGCTCTTGCAGAGTTGTCGCAACATGGATTCAAGAATCTTATGGTAGACCTTCGTGACAACAACGGCGGTCTGATGGCATCAGCCATTCAGATAGCCGATGAGTTTCTGCCAAAGGGCCGTCTCATTGTCTATACAGAGGGCAGGAAGCAACCCCGCCAGTCGTATGCCAGCACAGGCCGCGGATCCTATCAGGATGTCCCCTTGGTCGTGCTTATCAACGAAGGTTCCGCCTCAGCAGCCGAAATCTTCGCCGGTGCCATACAAGACAATGACCGCGGCACCATCATCGGCCGCCGTTCCTTTGGGAAGGGTCTGGTGCAAAACCAGCTCGACTTCACCGACGGCAGTCTGCTCCGTCTCACCATAGCACGCTATTACACCCCGTCGGGACGCTGTATACAGAAGCCATATACCGACGGCAACGACAAGGAATATGTAGAGGATTTGGTGACACGTTATACACATGGAGAGTTTTTCTCTGAAGACAGCATCAAGCACAACGGTCCCAAATTCCACACGAGTATAGGGCGGACAGTTTATGGCGGCGGCGGCATCACCCCCGACTACTTTGTACCAGAAGATACCACAGGCATCACTTCATATTATAAAGAAGCCGCCATGAGTGGACTGATACTACAATATGCCTTTGAGTACACTGATGAGAACCGTGCCCAACTGAAGGAATATGATTCCATGCCCGAACTACTGAAGTATCTGACACGCCAGAACTTGGTAGAGAAGTTTGTAACGTATGCCGACAAGAACGGTCTTCAGCGCCGCAACCTGATGATTGCCAAATCGCATCATCTGCTCGAGAAATACCTCTACAGCCGCATCATCTACAATATGCTCGACGAACAGGCATGGATGGAATACTTGAATCAAGACGACCCCGACGTGAGCAAAGGCAAGAAAGTGTTTGCCGACAATTTGTCCAGGCCCAAGTTGAGCGAGAAAGACAGCAAGGACAGTAAAGACAGGAAAAAATAAACCAAGGATTTATAAACGATTAGTTACCAGGGGCTTTAGTAGAAGCGGATGTCCGCTATTACAAAAGCCCCTACTTCTTGATTGAGCCGGCTGACCAATTGCGACTGCATCATCATGAGGTCGGCCCTGAGGGCGGAATTATTGATTTTGACGAAAAGAGTTTGATTACGAATAGATTTCTCGCCTGTATAGCGGCTCACTGTGGGTCCGGTCACAGAATCCCATGCATCAATGAGTCTTTTCTGCAACAGCGGAGTCTCCATGCCCGACTCTCTAAGATACAATCTGACCACATCGGCTAAAGAAGTTGGCCTACGCTTGAACATGGCTTTCCTCCTCCAGTGTTATGACCCCATTTTCCACCCTATACAGATGATAATGACATTGACCGGCTCTAAGTATGGAGTCGATGTACTGTCTATTGGTGTCGGTTATGAAGATCTGCCCATAGTCAGGCCCTGAGACCAATCTCACAATCTGCTCCACTCTAGATGCATCCAGTTTGTCGAAGATGTCATCAAGCAGAAGTATAGGCCGAGTGGCGCTGGCAGTGCGTTTCAGGAAATCAAACTGTGCCAATTTAAGGGCGATGGCAAAGGTCTTCCGTTGTCCCTGGCTACCTTCCCTCTTCATGGGATACCCGTCGAGAAACATCTCCAGGTCATCGCGATGTGTACCATGCAGCGAGTAACCCATGATACGGTCTTTTTTTCGGTCACGCTGTATCACATCAAGCAAGTCTCCCCTTTGCGCATGCGAGACATATTGCACTCCCACTTGCTCTTTCGACTGGGCGATACGGCTGTAAATCATCTGAAAGACATCCACAAACTCACTGACGAAAGCATTTCTCGCTTTGTAAATACGCGTGCCTTCCTGTGCCATCTCCCGCTCCCAGATATCAAGCAAAAGCGGATCCGGCTCTTCCTCCATTTTGAGCAGCGCATTACGTTGTTGCAATGCCTTGTTATAGGCATTGAGCGCATCGATATACGTATTGTCGTATTGGGCAATAACTACATCCATAAATTTACGCCGAGCTTCACTTCCTCCGTCAATAAGTTCAGTATCCGCCGGCGACACCATGATAAGCGGGATAAGCCCGATGTGCTCTGAGAGCCGCTTGTATTCTTTTTTGTTGCGCTTGAAGTGTTTTTTCTGTCCCCGTTTCATACCACAGTAGACAAGTTCGGTTTCTTCCCGTTCATTCGCATATTCCCCTTCTATGACAAAAAAATCACGATTGTGCATAATGGTCTGGGAGTCGATTGAATGGAAAGCGCTGTGGCAAAAAGAGAGGAAATAGAGGGCGTCGAGGAAATTGGTCTTACCCACTCCGTTATCTCCGATAAGGCAATTCACCTTGTACGACGGCTCAATCTGAGCCGCCTCAATATTCTTGTAATTCAGGATGGAGATTTTCCTCAATATCATATTCAAATCAGAACAACAAAAGAGACGAGGCTCAAGTCACAATAAACCGTAGAAGTCACACAACCCGCATCAGGTAAAGCCCTCACCTCTCAAATTCATTGCAAAGTTAGGTGATTTCTGATTTAAAAACGAAAAAAGTGGTCAATAAATTTCAGTATATGCAATAAAACAACTAATTTTGCATCGCCAAATTATAGGCTATGTCCCTATGGGCAAGCTTATACGTAGTGGAACAATTATTAAGAACAAAAATAATGGCTAAAAAACAGAAGAAGGCCCTAAATCCGGGTCAGCAAGAGATTTCAGAAGTTCTCAACAAGTCGGAGATATTCTTCGACAAGTACAAGAAACAGATTATCACCGTAATCGTTGCCCTTTTGGTGGTTGTGATAGGTGTAATGCTTTGGCGCAACTACAGTGCTAACCGCAACGAGAAAGCCAGCACCAGTCTGGCAAAGTGTCAGGAGCTCTTCATGACGCAACAGTATGACAAAGCACTGAAAGGCGACAGTCTGGGCACTCCGGGTCTTATCCAGCTGGCCAACGACTTCAGCAGCACAAAAGCAGGCAACCTTGCAAACCTGTATGCCGGTTTGAGTTACGCCAAACTGGAGAAATGGGAAGAAGCAGTGAAGTATCTTGACAAGTTCAATACCAAGGATGACCTCGTGGTGAGTCCTCTTGCCGTCATGGCCATGGGTGATGCCTATGCCAATGTGAAGCAACTTGACAAGGCCGTCGACCTGTTCAAGAAAGCAGCCAAGATGGCCGACTCCGCAAGTGAAGATGGTGTGAGCAACAGCATATCGCCAATGGCTCTCCAGAAAGCCGGTATCATTCTGATTGACCAGAAGAAGAACGACGAGGCTCTTACTCTCTTCAAGGAGATTAAAGAGAAGTACGTGCAGTCGCCAGTCCAGAGCGAAGTAGACAAATACATTGAATATCTGACCAAGTAAATGGCTACCGAACTATACCATGTAGAGGACCTCGAGGGTGACAAACGCCTTGATGCGAGCAACATGTGTTTCGGCATAGTGGTGGCCGAATGGAACAACACGATTACCGATGCGCTTCTGAAAGGTGCAGTAAGCACGTTGGAGCGTCATGGTGCACTGCCTGAGAACATACACGTGAAGAGCGTCCCTGGAAGTTTCGAACTGATATATGGTGCCCATCAGATGACTTTGAAGGATTTCGACGCAGTCATTATCCTTGGTTGTGTAATCAGGGGTGAGACACCTCACTTTGACTACATCTGTCAGGGTGTGACTCAAGGCATCGCCCAACTAAACGCCACCAATGAAACCCCTGTGATATTTGGTCTTCTTACCACAGAAGACATGGAACAGGCCATAGAACGCAGTGGAGGCAAATTGGGCAACAAAGGCAGCGAGTGTGCCATTGCCGCCATTAAGATGGCAAAGTTTTAGAAATCTTTAAAAAACACAATCCATTCAATAAGAGGAGGCAGCCATCATGGTTGCCTCCTCTCTTCTTTATCCTAAGAAATGATTTAAATAGAATCCGTTTCTGTCTTGGTGGAGTCCGTGTCACTTGTGACATCGATCACCGTTTCCTTCACGATGTTCACCTCCCCCATACGGTTGACAGAGACCTTGAAAGGCACGAAATCGTCGCTCATCATATCAGGCGAGCCAACACTACCTGCAAAATAAAGATGGTTGGCATCATGACTATAGTACACCAATCCAAGCAAGGTGCTTTTTTCCTTGTAAGCCTCATCGAGATGAGATGCAAAAGCGTTTTTTGTGAACGACTTATCGAAGAATACACTTCCATCTGCCCTTGTGATACGGATTTTTATTTTATTGTCTTTAAATTTCCGTCCGTTAGGGAGTTTGAGGAGCGCCATGCTATCAATAGGCTCACGATGTACATAGACCTTATAGTCGCCACCCCATTTCACCTCAGTTGTATTCTCTGTTTCTGACATCACTCCCACCGTTGTGTCCACCACCTCATGGGGCACTTTCGGCAGTATGATACTATTGTGTACGACTTCTTTTTTTTCAGTACATGCCATCATCGAAGCAATCAGCATGCCCGTCGTCAATATGGGAAATATTCTTTTCATAGTTGCAAAAGTACATAAAAAACCATTATCAAACAAAGAAATCACCCTCAATCAACATTGGAAGAAGATATTTTTTCGACAAACAAAACCGCCAGCCGAAATTGGCTGGCGGAAATTCACCTAAAAAACTAATATCAATTGTCAATGCTAATCATTACGCTGCATGCGTGGTCTTCTATTCATTCGTTGCTCTTTATATTTAGCCATTTGCTCTTCTGTGAGTACTTGTGACAGTTCCTCCTCATACTGCATTCTCTTCTGGAACATGGCTTGGGCACGCTCATCATTGGGGAAAGGTCTTGGGTTGTTATCCCTCATATTTTTGTCGCCCTCCTTCTTCATTTCACCGTCTTTCAACTTTTTGTCACCATCAGGTGTCTGCATTTGAGGCTGTTGCCCACCACCGGGTCTCATATTCGCGCCGGGGCGACCATTACGATGAGGAGGTCTCATAAACTGGAACATGTCTGCATATTTGGTGTTGAGTTCCAAAAGTTTGGTTTTTTGAGCCTCATTGAGTCCCAACTCTTGAGCCATTCTTTCAGTCCGCATTTTTACAATCTGTTCTTTGTCAGGTTTGCCCACAGGTCTCTGTCCTCCTACTTTTTCTTGTGCTAAAGCGAAAGAAGAAAAGGTGAACAATGTCACTATTAATAATACATACTTTTTCATGTCAAATCAATTTTTTAATAATACTTACTTGGATATCCATTTCTGATAAATAGACGTGAAATGGCAGGTAAAGTTTAAAGAAAACCATGAATTAACACTATTTTCGCACAAAGTAACATTATTTTAAAAAACTAAGATGAAAAAATAGCAAACATAAGTCTTGCGGATTAGATAAAAATGCCTACCTTTGTGTTCACCATTTAATATAGGATAAGAACATGAAAAGAGCAGCTTTTATCATATTGCTTGTCCTTATGCTGATGCCCGGCTGCAAGAAGCATGAGGCACCTGCACCATCCTCCATCGACACCATCCCGCAAATGATGTCTCAGATACGCCGGTGCAGCAAACTGGAACTTACTCAATACAAGGTACACGTTATAGCGAAATATGAAGACAAGGGCAGCAAACTAGAAGGCAGCATTTTCGGCATGGATTACAATGTGAAGTTGCCCACGGGTTCCCGCAAGATAGCGATACCCATCGATGCCACCGTCCATGCCTACATCGACTTCAGTGATTTCAGTGAACAGCAGGTAGACTATATAGACGACAATATCATCATTACCCTACCCGACCCCACGATAGAAATACTCCATACCAAGGTAAGCAACAAGGACATTGTCTCGGCTGTGTCATTCCTACGCCGTGACTTCACCGACACTGAAATAACCCATTTTCAGCGTATGGGCCGTGACAGCATAGAAGCAAACGTCCGCAACATGCAATTTACAGAGCGCGCCCGCAAGCAGGCAGCCGCCACCCTCATACCGATGATTAAGCAATTGGGATTTGATGAAAGCCAAATCCAAATCCGCTTCAGAGACAATCTTCGCGACGAAAGCCTCCAATTCCTATATAAAATAGAAGAGCCATGATATACAAGAGCTACAACCAGAACGTGATACGTCCGTTGGTATACCTGACCTTGGCGGTTTTGGCCGGCACACTGCTCACCATTCTTTTTTGTGTCTTCCATTTTAATTTTAAAATCAGACATGTGCCCTCAGATGAACACATGAAAGTGTCACCGATGCAGATTAAATCGGTGAAAGATGTGCGAATATGGGAATTCATGACCCTTGATGACGAGGAACTGGTGACCCGTACAAAAAAGAACATTCTGAAAGATGCCCAACTCACGCGTATCTATTATGGAAAAATCAGATTGGGTATTGATTTGGACAAGACCGACCCCGACTGGGTGAAAATGGTGGGCGACACGGTTGATGTGAAGTTACCAAAGATAGAGTTGCTCGACCGTCGGTTTGTCGACGAGGCCCGTACAGAAACCTTCTACGAGAACGGCAGTTGGAGCAATGAGGAAAAAGAACAAATGTATGTAGAAGCGACACGTCAAATGGCAAAACGCTGTGTGACCAAAGAAAATGTTTTGGCGGCTCAAGAAAATGCCCTTCAGCAATTTGAAAAGATCTTCACCGCAATGGGTTTCATGTATGTGAAAGTACATTTCTGACCCCTCAGCCCAAACCACTATCCACCCGACAAATATGGAGACTATCAATGAATTTTTAAGTACTCTAAGCGGCCTTTTATGGGGTTGGCCAATGATAATCCTGCTATTAGGCACACATATTTATCTCACCATTCTACTCCGTGTACCCCAACGCCATATATTGACGGCCATCAAGCTGTCGTTCACCCCCGACAAAGGTTCCACAGGCGACGTTTCACAGTTTGGTGCTCTCGCCACCGCCCTCGCCGCCACGATTGGCACGGGCAACATCATTGGCGTGGGCACAGCCGTGGCATTGGGAGGCCCCGGAGCCGTGTTATGGTGCTGGCTTACCGGTGTGTTTGGCATGTCAACAAAGTATGCCGAAGGTCTTCTGGCCATCAAATACCGTGTTAAGACTTCAAGTGGAGCCATGTTGGGCGGTCCGATGTATGCTCTGGATCGCGGTCTCGGTTGGAAGTGGCTTGGTATATTGTTTGCGGTGTTTACCGCATTGGCCGCTTTCGGTATCGGCAACACAGTACAAGCCAATGCTATCTCCACCATAGCCAATGAGAGCTATTCCATCTCACCATATTTTACCGGAGCTGTGGTATGCATGCTCACAGCCATGGTGATATTAGGTGGTGTTCGGAGCATAGCCCGCGCTTGCGGGCTGCTGGTACCCTTTATGGCCGTCTTCTACATTTTGGGTTGCATATACATACTGATAGCAAACAGCCAATACCTATGGCCGGCCATCTGTCTGATTTTCAAGGCCGCTTTCACCCCTGAAGCCGCCGGCGGCGGATTTATCGGCACCACCGTAATGATGGCGGCGCGATATGGTATCGCCCGCGGTCTGTTCTCCAACGAGTCGGGTCTTGGCTCTGCTCCCATAGTTGCAGCAGCAGCACAAACTCGCAATCCTGTTCGTCAGGCCCTTGTATCCAGCTCGGGCACATTCTGGGACACCGTGGTGATATGTATGCTCACAGGGTTGGTGATAGTGAGCAGCGTGATAGCTTTTCCCGACATCAACTATACCGATGGTGCAGCTTTGACAAAAGCCGCCTTCAGCAAGATACCTTATGTGGGTCTTCCTCTTCTAACCTTTGGTCTACTCACCTTTGCCTTCAGCACCATCCTTGGTTGGAGTTACTATGGTGAGCGTGCACTTGAATACCTGACCGGCAAAAAATACATCACCCCCTACCGTGTAGTGTATATCATTGCCGTGTTTATGGGCAGTGTGACCAGTCTTTCAATAGTATGGAACTTTGCCGACTGCATGAACGCCCTCATGGCATTTCCCAATCTTCTCTCCCTCCTGTTTCTGAGTGGTGTCCTCGTAAAAGAGACCCGAAAATACCTTTGGGAAAAGAAACTGGACACACAAACAGATGAGGATGATGAATAAAAAAATTCCGGCGCCATCCCGGCGCCGGAATAAACTTCTAACTTTATTCGATTTCTATAAACCAAAACCTAAAAAACAATCTAAATTCCTAAACAATTATCCTGTTTCAATCTTTTTTACCCAAAACGAATACCTATATATCAATAAATCTATATTTCTGTTGCAAAAATAGGAAAAATTGCGATATTTTGTACCTATTACATCAAAAAAAATGACATAAAGAATGAGCAAACGATTGCACAACCAAATAAATTTATTACTCACCATCGTTGTCGGCGCATTTCTTTCATCAGGATGCACCGCACAACATCAAAAAAAAGTATCCATGGACACATTCAAGACCAAGACGGGCAAATCCGTCACCATCCATCCCATTAAGCACGCCAGCATGGGCATCACCTTCGGCGAAATGGAAATACAAATTGATCCTGTAATAGATGGCACACCACCTACCACCGACTATACCACGATGCCCAAAGCCGACCTGATAGTGGTGACCCATAACCACTATGACCATCTCGATGCACAAGCAGTGGCCGACCTGAGCAAACCCACCACCGTGATAGTGACCAACCGCAACTCGGCTGAGATATTGGGCAAAGGCGAAGTGATGGCCAACGGCGATGTACTGAGCCCGGTGGAAGGAATTACACTCTATGCCGTACCCGCATACAACACCACTCCCGGGCACCTTCAGTTTCATCCCAAAGGACGCGACAATGGTTTCATCATGGAACTCGACGGCCTTCGTCTGTACATTGCCGGCGACACAGAAGACATCGAGGAGATGCAGAATGTGAAAGATATCGATGTGGCTTTTCTTCCCTGCAACCAACCCTACACGATGACGCCCGAACAGTTGCGCCATGCTGCCGACATAGTTCGTCCTCAAGTGCTTTATCCTTACCACTTTGGCGACACCCCAGTCGATGCGATGATACGAGCCATGGAAGGCAGCGGCATAGAGGTGAGGATTAGAGATTTTCAGTAAGCACCGCCATTCAAGAACCAGCATTTACTTGAAAAGCCTTGGCACCAAGACGGTGTCCAAGGCTTTTCAAGTAAATGCCAACAACAAGTGACTAATCTTTACAATTATCTGTGCACTTGGCATCATGTTTCTTTTCCTTGCCAGGCTCCGGGGCAATCTTGCCGGCTGTGAACCCCACTGCAGCAATGGCCTTCTGGATTTGTTTTTTGCTGGTCTTATGTGAGTCGAAAGTCACAACCATCTCCTTGCTGACTTCATCCCACTCAGCTGTTTTAACACCATCAACGGCCTTGGCAGCAGCCTCTATTTTCACGCCACAACGTGCGCAACGTCCATTTACATTAAACTTAGCCGTCTTTGGCTTAGCCATGGCGGTGGAGGCAAAAGCAGAGATGACGAATGTCATCAAAGCAACTTGGAAAAATCTTCTCATTTCAAAAAATACTTATTGGTTAGATTTGTGAAGGCAAAGATAATGAAAACCTATGAAATTCATACACTTTCCATTCATTTTAAACCAAAAATACCTAAAAATAGTGATTGGTCAAAGAATTTCATCCCTATTCAAAAAGGCAAGAGCCAATGGACAGGACTAATCTTCTTAATCTTAAAAAAAAGACTCTAAAGATTCCTTTCAACCTTGGCCAATTGGCCTATTTCAGGATTTTCCTTATTTGTTTCTCTGTGGCAGCAGGGAGCAGGAATGAAAGATGCCTCATCATACGCTCATGAGACCCGTCTGGTGTGCGATCACACCGACAATTCTCCACCCCGAGTAAACGTTCCGGAGTTGTGAGCAATGACCAACCAAAGCCATACTCCCGTCCATGCTTGTCGGTAGGATAGACAAAATCCTCTGTGACAATGTAGCAACCCATCTGTAAGCGCCTAATATAACTGTCGAATTTGCCACGCATCTTAGGCCCTGTGAAATCGCAAGCCGCTCTCAACTCCCGTGTTATCATACTGCCATTCTCACGCAGTGTGGCCAAGATGGCATCCTCAATGGTCCCCTCTTCTGGCACAGGGTTCCTGTTTCTGCGCCAGTTGAAAAAGTCAGGCCACCACTCCAAACTAATGAACCCCGCCTTGCCATCGAAAAACTTTCCATAGACACAATTGCCCTCCGTCACGACAGGACCCTTCCACTGCCATAACGGCCACACCCAAGATCCATCAGGAAACTCTGTGAACCGGCACTCCTCAGCCATCATCGCTTCGGCACTATACCCTTTTATGCCACTCTCCAGCAACGGAAGAAAGCCAACTTGCTGTATACACTCCAAAAGTTCCGGACAATTATGAATTAAACGGTCTTCTCCCCTTGTATCGTTTTTCGCCTGAATGTTTCTGAAGAAGTCAGAAAAAGTGTTCATGCCGTTATTATCTATTTGACCAACAATTTCTCTTTTACACAATCTATTCGGTTTCAGTGGTTACGTCTTCTACTGGCTGCCGGACATAGCGGAACGAAGAACCGTTTTCCAACAGAGGCCAATTAGAATTTGTGAAAGTAACAATGGCAGTATCCATGCGCAATGTGATGAGTCCAAAGATGGGCTTGCCGTTGGCATCGGTAGCAGTGAACTCCAAACCGTCATCACCCATTATGGCAATGCCGTCATCGAGGCTGGTCAGACGGAAAATCCCGATTTGTACATCATATTTCCCATCATTACGACGATAATTGATGTGCAGATTGGGTTCGCGATTGTCCTCGTCGAGGTAAGTGCCGACAAATGGCCACAGTGCACATTCAATATCGCTGATATCGAAAGAGCCATCCTTCTTGACATTCAGGCGCGCTGTCAATGTGGGCATATCCTCATAATGGAGGACAAGCCCTGTAACAAATTTCACACCCGGCACAAATTGCACATAGACATCCTCCCCGCTGATGTCGTAGCAGATATTTTCGCCTATCCAGACAGGCTGTTCATCATCAAACCCACCCATATCTGTTATGCTGTTGGTAGCTGTGGCCAACTGTCGTTCACCATCAAAAAATGTGATTTGCTGGTCCTCAATGGTATAGCTGAGTTGCTGAAGAATAGCATTCTGAATCATGAACGGGTCGATGGCAAATGCGACAGAAGCCATACCCTCATCGTTGAAACGTAAAATGCTTAGTCGCTCAACGTGCACACCAGCCCCCTCCATGACACCACAGGCAAGCCACAGATTGCCTTTATCGGCATCATAGCGCGCGAGTGGATTATTGCCATGATAAACATCTGGCATTTTTGTCATTTGATTATCTTTGAAAACGAGAATGCCATAACCCTCGGACGACACTTCCGGACTGCACTTCAGCATACTCCAAACCTCAATATGGTTTATAGTGTCTTGGAGGATAACCTCATAGCAGTCTTTATCTATTTTGTCCATTGCCGCAACAACGATCTTTGGGACAGAGTCATCGGACAAGGGTTGCTCTATTGTGCCCATTGGATGATAGATTTGGGTCTTGCAACTTGTTAACAAAAAACTTACGAAGCAGATTGTCACTACGGCAACAATCATTCCCATTTTTACATTTCTTTTAAGCATAAGGTATTTCATATAGTTTTGGTGTTAGTATTATTTCCTCAACAACTTTTTTACAAAAATACAAAGAAAAATGAAACTAAATATAGTAAAATGCGTATTTTTGTAAAAGTATAACGACACATTCGGCTTGGGACAGTGATTCTTAGTAGAAATGTTAAGAATCTGATGTTCATTACAAGCCAAAGGACATAAAGATTGGAAAAAGAATAGACAAAGACATGAAGAAAACAATAAAACTGATATCAGTATTCCTGGTCAGTGTAGTAGTTGGTATTTTGATAGGCGGACTGTTATTCATGGTGTTCAACGGAGGAAGCCTGTCAGATTATTTCAACAAACTATTGTCGACAGACATATTAGAGATATTGCAGATAGCAGGTTATATGCTGCTATGGATGCTTGTGTCGTGTGTGCTGCAAGTCATATTCCATGAAGGCGGGCATTTGGTTGCAGGACTACTCACCGGCTATCGTTTTGTGTCGTTCCGTGTGTTCAGCCTCACACTCATCAAAAAAGAGGGGCAGTTCAGATTGCGCCGTTTCTCGATTGGAGGCACGGGCGGTCAGTGCCTTATGTCACCTCCCGACAGACCAATAGAACAGATTGACACCCGGTGGTATAACCTTGGCGGTGTACTTGCCAACCTGATGGTATCCGCTGCCGCCGTGCTTGCCATCTGCCTATGCAATCTCCCCATGTGGGCGGAGACATTGATGCTGATGCTTGCCATCATAGGAGTAATATATGCACTTCTCAATGGTATTCCAATGAAAGTGAGCGGTCTCGGCAACGACGGATACAATCTGCTGCATCTGGAAAAATCCCCTTTAGACAAGAGATTGCTCTGTCAGATGCTTCATGCCAATGCAAACGTTCAGGCAGGCCAGCAACCCAAAGAGCTGCCATCATCTTTTTTTGACCGACAAGAGAAGGTAGACTGGGGCGACGGTCTGCAGGCCAATTGGCAGATGATGGTTGTAGCACGGATGGAAAACCTTCATCAGTGGGAAGAAGCCTACAATTTGCTTTCAGAAGCTTTGTCTGAAAAAGAGAAGATACCAGGCTTGTTCTTACTGGAAATGGAGTGTGAAATGGTATTTGTGTGTCTTGTCACAGGAAAGATAAACGAAGCGCGTCACCTGTATACAGACAAACTGAAGACCTACATCAAGACCTACTTGAATACCCAAAGCAGCAAACAACGTATCACCTTTGCCGTAACCCTTATTATGGATGGCAAAAAAGAAGAAGCCAGACAAATGCTGAGCAACCTGAAACAGACACGGCATCAATACGTCTTGGAAGGTGAAGCAGAAATGGACATCGACCTTATGGAGTGGCTTTACAGAAAAGAATCGAATATGCAGACAGTGGGAGCATCAAGTTAGATTGCCAAGGACAAAGATTACGATGACATACGGATGCTATCGATGCGAAGCCTCATTATTCCAGCCGGCACTTGCACCTCGACCACATCACCCACTTTTTTGTTCAACAATGCTTGGGCAATGGGCGATTTGACGGAGATTTTACCCTCACGGAAATTGGCCTCATGAGTGCTTACTATGGTGTAGGTCATTGTGTTGTTGTTCGACAGATTGGTCATTCCCACCTCGCTGAGCAGCTGAACGCTGTCAGTAGCAAGTCTTGACTTATCGATGACCCTTGCATTGGCCAGCACCTTCTGCTTGAAGCGGATTCTGCCAAGCAGACGGGCCTGCTCGCGTTTTGCGGCATGGTATTCAAAATTCTCACTGAGATCGCCCTTATCACGGGCCTCAGCGATAGCCTCCCTAACCTGAGGCAGCAACACATTCTCCATGTGAAGGAGTTCGGCCACGAGCTTATCGTAGCCCTCTTGAGACATATATTCCATAAAATACTTTTTGTGAGTGCAAAATTAATCACATATCTATATCGACAGGCAATTAGGTTTATCACTTGGATTTGAAAGAAATTTTGTCAGCATTTCCTCTATAAGAGGTACATACCAGGAGCACACCTCTTCGGCTGTGGGTGTATGTTTGCCCGGAAAATGAAACGAGTGGTTGTAATGCTGAAGAAAGAGCGATTCGAAGTGTGCCAAAGTATCCTGTTCGCCAAAGAGTCCCCACACCTTGTCCTTGAAAGCAGGAAGACAGGAATCAAACTGCACAGCCTCCAACTCGGCGAATTCCTGAATTAAGGTTTGGTCGATTATGAACTGCTGTAGTCCATCCCTTCTTGGAGATTTGTAGGTCTGCATACCAAGACGGTCTTTCAGAAACGCTGTCATCTGGAAATGTGGATTGCCCAGTAATGCCGGGATGCCTAACTGAGGAGCCAGCATCTGTGCATAGAACGAGCCACAACTGTTAGCGACCAGCAAATCAGGTTTTTCTTTGGCACAAATCGTCTTTATCAACCCTATCACTTTTTGGGGATGCAAAGGAAGGTCTGGGGTGAGAACCTGTGCCCTGCCGGCAAGGGCATTGCGAAGCGCCATAGCCGGTATGCACTGACCACTGGCATAGAAACCATGAAGGAATACTATTTTTTTCATTTCCATTTGAAATGCAAAATTACGAAATAAAGCCAAGAAAAAAGAGAGAATCAAACATATTTGTAACTAAAGTCTTTGCATAAAAAAATGAAAGCGGTGACTGGTAAAAGATAATGGTTGCCCTCTGGTATGAAACGAGAGAGGCAACCATTTAAAGATTAAAAACCAGTTAACAGTCTGAACGGTCCTATTTATCAGGCCATCGGATTTGCAGGCGTATCGTTCAAGTCTTCCTCTTTTATCCAATTGAGATTGTTTTCAGCGATCACCCGTTTTGCCTCGTCGGGTTTATCCGTACGGAAGATGAGCAATCCTTTTCCTTTGTAAACCAGACTGTAGAGATACTTAAAGCCAATGCCGGCATTGCTGAATATTTCTATTGCATCGCTGCCGCTCCCAGGTATGTTGTCAATCTCAATAGCAAAGACATTAGACAGAGCTACAGCCAATCCGGCATCATGCAGTTCGTTGTATGCTCTCACTGGCTCGCTGCAGATGATTCGGAAAATACCGTACTCCGTAGTATCGGCAATTGTTGTGGCAATAATTTGGATATGAGCGCTCTTCAAGACTTTGAAGACCTGTATGAGCGTACCCGATTTGTTCTCCAAGAAAACGGAAAGTTGGTGTATGGTCATAGTTGTAAGAAGATTGGGGTTATCTAAAACATTTTTCTAAGGTCTTTCACCCTCACAGCCTTCTTCTCATCAGAAGTTTTAAGCTGTCCTTTGGCAAGCAACTTCACCTTTGGAGTGACGAGGATTTCATCTTTCAGTTTACGAGTAATCTCACGTGTCAGTTGCTGAAGATGTCCATAATCGTCACTCATCTGGTTGAGTTCCACTTCTACAGTCATCATATCGTTACCGTCGCGTGTCTCGAGTGTAATCAGATAGTCAGTGCCCAGTTCCTTGAAATTGAGCAGAATCTTCTCCACCTGAATGGGGAAGATGTTCACACCCTTAAGGATTATCATGTCATCGCTACGGCCCTGCAGGCGACTTATGCGCCGGTGATGGCGTCCACATGGGCACTCGCCCGGAAGGAATCTTGTCAAGTCGCGAGTACGGTAGCGCAGCAACGGCATTGCTTCGCGATTAATGGTGGTAATCACAAGTTCACCCAATTCACCGTCTTTTACAGGCTCCAATGTCACAGGGTCTATTATTTCGACGATAAAATAGTCTTCCCAAATATGGAGACCGTTCTGCTCCGGACATTCGAATGCCACACCGGGACCCATCATCTCGGAGATACCATATGAATTGTAGGCTTTCACACCAAGATCATTCTCAATACGCTTGCGCTGCTCCTCGCTGTGCGGTTCGGCACCGATACACAATACACGCAACTTGGTATCCTTTCTTGGGTCGACTCCCTGCTCACGCATCACCTCATAAACACGTGAGGCATAGCTTGGGATAGCATGCAGCACGGTAGTGCCGAAATCCTTGATGAACTTGATTTGTCGGCTTGTATTACCCGCAGCAGCAGGAACCGTCAGCATTCCCACCAACTCAGCACCGTATTGGAATCCGAGACCGGCAGTAAACATACCGTATCCAGCAGAGTTCTGGAAAACATCTTCCGGGCGGCTGCCCACCATCCACAGGCATCGAGCCACGGCCTTGGCCCATTCTTGGAGGTCTTTCTCCGTGTGTAAAACCACTGTTGGATTGCCTGTAGTACCACTCGATGAGTGCAGACGGGTGCACTGTCTAAGGTCAACACATGCCATTCCGAAGGGATAGTTCTCACGCAGGTCTTCCTTTGTGGTGAAAGGCAGTCTCCGCACATCGTCAAGCGATTTAATATCATCGGGTGTCACCGATAATTCCGCAAGCCGCTTTGCGTAGAAAGGAGAGTTCATACAGTGGCTGACCGTGCTGCGCAAGCGCTCCAATTGCAGGGCTTCCAGCTGCTCACGGCCCATAGTTTCCAATTCTGGCTGAAAATAGTTGCTATAATTCATTTTTCCTTAAAATTGATGTCTTAATGGACTAATACCCATTTTGGTTTACAAAAGTACAATAATTCTTTATAATATCGCCAATCATGCCATTAAATTCTTCAAAAAACTTACATTTTGAAGTCACATTCATCATTTTATAAAATATAAAACATCTTTATTATCCATTCCAAGTTTTTTGATGATACTACTGTTAAAGCTATAAGAGTCACTCGGTCAAATCTATTACCATCCATATATCTTATTATTGGTGTCCGCTAAAAATGAATAACAGACCGAACACGTGTCCGCATTGCCGATAAACAGGCATTGCGGACTCGTGTTTCAAAAAGTAAGCCCCTTAGTCAAAAAACGAACGTTCCGGTGGTATGGATTTTTCTTT
>JAEEGL016552777.1_pt1 | contig 30727 bp, 26 predicted proteins | sample 9134231 | NCBI WGS metagenome assembly JAEEGL01 (sample SAMN16246548, study PRJNA631951) | gut metagenome | biome: gut microbiome; feature: rumen; material: fiber-attached | host: Bos | place: Iran: Karaj | collected 2018-10 | reverse complement strand
GTGCTTGTATCCGAGGATGTTCTGGCCGCGGATGAGCATCTGGAGAGGAGTCTTTTTGCAGACTGCCTTGATCTTTCTGAGACTTTCCCAAGGATCTTCATCGAGGTAACGCAGGCAGGAATCAAATGTTGCGCCTCCCCAGCACTCGAGCGAGTAATAACCCGCATTGTCCAGTGTCTCCAGGATGCCTTCGAAATCCGAAAACGGCATTCTGGTTGCGATCAACGACTGGTTCGCATCACGCAGTACGGTCTCAGTAATGTTTACTTTCATAACAACGAGCCTCTCCTTATATGTATTTTTTTGAAAACATTTATTAGGGAAAAAGGGTGTGAGAAAACCCAACTTTTTCCGTATATCAGTATATAGGAAATACTATGTCAACACAAGGAAAAATCCATTAAAAATTCACTGATTTTCAATTGCCCGAAAAGCGCTTGCGCGTAACGTTTCGAGCTGAACCTTCCCTCGTAAAGATTACCCCTCCTTTCAAACAAAAAGCGGGCCGTTGATCCGGCCCGCCATTGGGTTTGCTTATTTACTTTTTCTTCCCCAGCGTGATGACCTGATCGGCACCCGCAATGGTCGAAAGTCTGTGGGCAATGATGAATCCCGTACGCCCGCTTGTCATATTATCGAAGGCTTCGACGATACGCTTCTCCGTCAGGGTATCGACCGCGGATGTCGCCTCATCGAGGATGAGGAGATCCGGATCCATCAGGAGCACTCTCGCGATACACAGAAGCTGCTTCTGTCCTTCCGACAGCGAGATCTCCTTTCCGGGGATCGTATCGTAGCCGTCCGGCAGTCGCTTGATGAAGCCGTGCGCACGTGCCGCTTTGGCCGCCGCGATCACCTCTTCGTCTGTGGCATCCGGACGTCCGTACGCGATGTTGTCGCGGATGGACCGCTCGAGCAGCCACGTCTCCTGAAGCACCATACCGAACCTTCTGCGAAGCTCCGATCTGGGCATATCCTTAATGTCTTTTCCGTCGATCAGGATCCGTCCGGAATCCGGCTCGTAGAACCGCATCAGCAGGTTCATGAGCGTCGTCTTCCCACATCCTGTCGGGCCGATGATCGCGATCTTCTGGCCGGGTTCGACAGCGAGACTGAAGTCGTCAAAGATCTTCTTGTCGGAAGTATACCCGAAAGTCACGTGCTCGAAAAGCACTTCTCCCTCACTTGATTTCTTTTCGTTCAGTTCACTTGCTGATTTTTCCCCGGAAGCTGTTTCCGCTTCGATTTCCGCATCGGGAGTTTCCTCCGGAAGGTCGAGGATCGCAAATACACGGCCCAGTGATGCGAACGCCGCCATGATCTGTGTCGTGATATTCGTCAGGTCGTTGATCGGCTTACTGAAGTTCTTCCAGTAGAGGATGAACGTGGTGATGTTACCTGCGGTAAGTCCGCCGAACCACACACCGAGTGCACCGATGAGAATATAGGCTGTACTGTCAACAAAGCGTGTTACCGGGTTCGGAAGGGACGAAGCAAACTGCGCCGTAACGGACGACTTGTTGAGCTGTTCGTTCTTTTCGCGGAAGGAATCGAGGAACTTCTCCTCGCATCCGAATGCCTTGATCTCGCGTCTGCCGTAAAGGTTCTCCTCAACGTCTCCGGAAATGCTGCCCACGAGGTTCTGCTGGGACTTGAAGTACTTCGTCGTCTTCTTCGCGATCGTGGTTGCCGACCAGATCATGAGGACCGCCATCGGGAGAATGATCAGTGTCATCTTCCAGCTGATGAATACCATGAAGCCGACCGTGCCGAGTATCGTCACCACAACGGTAAAGAAGTTCAGAAGACCCTGCAGCATACCCTCGGCGATGGCATCCGCGTCGTTGATAAAGTGCGTCGCCGTATCGCCCTGCGGATGCGTATCGTAGAAAGAAACAGGAAGCTTCGTAAGCTTCAGCGACAGTGCTTTTCGAACCTCAAGAGAAGTCTTCGCCGCAACGACATTGGCATAGTAGCTGACGACCCACGTAAAGAGCGCCGCGACAAGATACATGCCGAGAAGGATCAGGGCGTGAATGCCGAGATACTTCAGATCGACGTTTCCGGCTTCGCCCATGTTATCGATCGTATTACCGAGGAATGCAGGCGCAACGACCTGAAGTCCGCCGCTGAAGATGGCCGCAAGGATCAGGAGCACGATCGAGAACTTCGATGTGCCGGTAAAGCGCAGAAGCGCAGCAAGATCCTTCATGGAGACGCGGCTCTTGGCGTCCGACATCTTCGCCGCATCCGGTGAGAGGTTACCCATTCCGCTGAGCATTGAATCCTTAGCCATTATTCCACACCTCCCATCTCCTGAGATGCGGCAATGCGCGCATATGCCTCGCACTCTTTAAGAAGTGCGTCGTGCTTTCCCTGACCGACCACAGAGCCGTTATCAAGAACGATGATCCAGTCGGAATCGGCAATCTCGTTGATCTTCGAAGAGATCTCGACGACCGTCCGGTTATGTGTCTTCGCATGCTCGGCAAGAGCAGCCGAGAACTTCGCGGAAGTGTCCTTATCGAGTGCTGCCGTCGCGTCATCGAGAAGCAGGATCTCGCTGTCCGTGCAGAGCGCACGCGCGATCGACAGACGCTGGCGCTGGCCGCCGGAAAAGTTCTTGCCCTTCGGCTCGACACGCGCGTCAGGACCGCCCTTCTCGCAGATGAAATCCCATGCCTGAGCAACCTCGCAGCGGGCTTTGAACTCTTCGTCAGAGAGAGGCTCCTTACGGCCGAGATTCAGGTTGTCGCGGATCGTTCCCTCGAAGAGTGCGGTCGTCTGGAACACCGGCGCCATCTTGCTTCGGAGTTCGCTGTCCGAGAGCGCCGCGATGGACTTGCCGCCGACATAAATATGACCTTTCTCGATCTCATAGAGTCGAAGAAGCAGCGCGATGATCGTCGACTTACCGGAACCGGTCGTGCCGATGATACCGAGCTTCTCCCCTTTTCGGAGTTCGAAGGAAACATCCTTCAGTGCGTAATATTCTTCCGAGTCTTCCTTGCCGGAAAGGTACGAGAAGGAAACATTCTTCCACTTCACGATCGCCTTGTCATCGTGGTCCTCGGCATCCGCTCCGGTCTCCGGCTCACGCTTCTCGGGCACCATCTCAAGGACTCCCTCGATACGCTCCGCCGAGACGAAAGAACGCGAGAAAATAACTACGAGGTTTCCGACTTTATTAAGCTCGTCGAAGATGCTGAAAATATAGTTGATGAAAGTAAGGAGCATGCCGGCCGTAATGACACCGCCATCGATGCGGTAACCGCCGATCCAGAGAATGAAGACGACGGATGCGTTCATGATGAGGATCGTGATCGGGCGGAGAAGCGCGGAGTACTTCGCAACCGAGATCGTCTCATCTGCATAGATCGAGCTGGCCTCATCAGTCAGGTCCTGATGGTGCTTTTCACGCGAAAAAGCACGTACAACACGGATGCCTGCGAGACGCTCATTGACAACGCCGCTGATATTATCGAGTTTTTTCTGAACGATCTTGTAGCGCACAAATGTCACGCGGATGATCGACAGAAGTGTGATCAGGAACAGGAACGATCCGAATCCGATAACGATCGACATCGGCGCATCCAGAATGATCGCCGCGACGATACCGCCGATCGTGATAAACGGTGCACGGAATACCAGTCGGATAAACATCGACACACCCGTGCAGACCTGGTTGACATCCGAGGTCATCGCAACGTTCAGAAAAGATACGCCGCACTTTTCCTGCTGTGCCACGGAAAGCGAATTGACCTTGGTCAGAAGCCGGTCACGAAGTCGCGCGCCGACGCCCGAGCAGGCACGCGCCGCGCAGTACTGGCAGACTGCCGCAGCCGCAAGTCCCATCGCCGCCATACCGAACATCAGAAGCGCGGTACGGACGATGAATCCTTTGCTCTCCGACGAGAAGCCGGTATCTACGATCTTACCCATCAGGATCGGCAGGAACAGCTCGAGGATCGCCTCGAAAAGCTTCGCTGCCGGACCCAGGATAAACTCCAGCCGGTATGGTTTCATCTCATGAAACAGTTCTCTGTACTTCTTTCTCATATACCCTCTTAATAACCCCTCTAATGTCTGTCTTCCTTATGTCAAACTTATGTCCCGCGGGGATCCGGCTTACTAGATCTGCTTATTTACTGTCTTATACTCTCCGTCTTCGATGTAGTACGGACACGCTTTCTGCGACCCTTCCATCAGGCGCTCCCAGGCATCCTGATCGATCGGCGCCTCGCAGAAATAACCGTCCTCGACATCGTCATATACGTAGTTCGAACATCTTTCGCAATCACTCATATCTTCTCCTCACTCGAGCATCGCCCGGCGCTTCTTTCTGTACTCACTGGGCATCTCTCCCATGTGTTTCTTAAATGCCTCGGCAAAATAACTTGCCCCCGAGAATCCGACTTCGTACGCGATATCCACGATCGGCATATCGGTCTTCGTCAGAAGTTCCGCGCCCTTTCTCAGACGGAACACCGTCAGATAGTTGATCGGCGTCTGGTTCAGATATTTCTGGAATATCTGGCAGCAGCTCGTCTTTCCGACATTGCCCGACAGACGGATATCGTCCAGCGTTATCTTGCCGTGATAGTTGGCGGCAATATAAGAGATCATGTTCTTCAGCTGAGTCAGCTGAGGGGTGCTCTCTCTGTTCTTGGCAGGTGCTTTCCCAAGATGAAGGAAGATCTGCTCCCAGATGCTGAAAAACTGGCCCTGCGCGCCGAGCATCATCGTCGTCTCATATCTCATATAGTATATACGAAGAAGGGAGTCAAGAACACTACGTTCCCACGCGACTTCCGGCGATAAGACCTGGTACGGGAAGTTCTCGTTCTCAATGACCGGAAGCACAAAATGATTCTCGATCTCATTGGTGGAACAAAGGAGTACGGGATGAAAGCGCACGATGATAAATTCACTCTCGAACTTGCCGCCGGAATGCACATAGTGCATCTGTCTGGAATTAATAAAAAGCCCCTCGTCCGGATGGACCTCGACCGACTCTCCGTTAATGCATGCGATCAGCTTGCCGCTCTGCACGATCAGGAATTCTACATCGTCATGCCAGTGGCTCTCCATCTCATAGTTCGGAAACCTCGAAATGCGGTCACGGCGGATTTTCACAGGATACTCTACATCGGAAAATTCTATTCCCAGTGAATTTTCAAGAGAATTTAACATTTATCGATACTGCCCCTTCGCGAAATATTGTTATAGTATCAAGGACTATTCTAATTGAAAAGAACCCGTTTGTACACTACAATCAACTTGTCACCGTAGCTTCAATATCGATGGCAATACTATTATCCTCATCCTCACGCTTTGGCCATATCATCCCCAATGGTAGATCAACGTGAGGATTTTTTTTTGTCCTTTTGCGAGGAGTCAAATACGTCGCTGGTCCTCGGCTTCGCCTGCGGAATCGCTCCTTTATTTGCTCCTCGAAAAACATTGCAAAATCCACGTTATTTGGACTCCTGCTGCTTCTTCCTGAGTGCTTCGTTCATTTCTTCGTTTTCGCGGCACTCGGATTTATATGCCATGAAGAATCCGGCGATCATGCACGGAAGCGCACCGATCACAAAGCCGATCCAGTGGCCGGCGCGAACGGAGTGGAACCACCGGCACTTCCATACGACGATCGCGACCATGATGAGCTCGAAGGTAAACATCAGTGCGATACGAAGGACGATCGACTTGATCTTCAGGACCAGGTCGGACATGAAAATATGACGGATGATCCCGGTAAAAACAGCAACAATAAAGAACTGGAGAAGGGTGCTTTTGGAGAGGAAGCCGGGGGTCTCGTAGATCGAGCTGATCCGGCTCTGTTCCGCGGCGGTATCCGATGAGGTGATAAACATGACCAGTGTCGCGACGACTGCCTGCATCGTGAATGCCAGACATGTACAGTACACAAAGTCATGTAAGCTTTTCTTATCTATGATCTTTCTTCTTTTATCCATTTTGTCTTACCTCATGCCCTACTTCAGTCCCAGGCGCTCTCTAAGTTCGTCCGCGTACATGCGCGAGGCGACGACCTGCTCGCCGTTATCCATCGTGATGCGGATGCGGTGATTGAGATCCGCGCGCAGGGACTTAATATGCTTCAGCTGAAGAAGCGTAGATTTACTTACACGGAAAAAGCCCGAGGCAGCAAGCTGCTGCTCGAGCTCATACATTTTCGCATCCGTCTCGTATACAGCATTCTCAGTATATACGAAGCATTTTCTTTCCATCGTCTCGAGATAGAGGATCTCAGGGATATCCAGAAGGAAGACTTCACCGTCTTTTTTGACCGTGAGTTTACTGTCCATGACACGAACCATGGAGATCAGTTTCTCGACTTCCGGTGTCAGCGCGGGACATGTCACGCTGATCTCAGTCTCGGGATTATCCGGGTTGATGTTGATCGATATTTTCACTCGTTTGCAAGTCCTTCTTTTCGAAATGCGAGGACAAAGAATGCTAAGATGACGATAGCATTTGCCGCGATGATGATCAGTCCTTCTGTACCTATCTTAACATTATTTATGTCGGTCAGTGCAAGATAGAGCTGCTGGGTGTAGAAAAACTTTGCTACCTTCGCGATGGTGCTGTTAAACTGCGCCATCATGGGAAGAAAAGTAAAGATGCACATCACCGGAACGGCCAGGCTCGTCGCCGCCATCTGATCCTTCGCGAGAACGCCGATCGCCGCACCGAGAACGATGGAGATCAGAAGGCCTATCATAATCACACCTATGTAGTTCCACCATGGTCCGTCATCCAGACCACAGGCCTTGCTCATCAGCATCGTGCCGATCAGGCAGGCAAGAAGATCGTAGATGCCGACACCCGCAAGATAGGAGGCCGGGCTGACATTACTTATCATCAGCGCACGGAGCGTCCCCTTCTCTTTTTCTTCGGAGATGATCGCACTCATCGACACGATCGGCGCCATCGCCATGTACATGATGCTGAAGAGCTTGAGGTAGAAAAACTCCGGCATGTCGTCGACTTTCACCGCATTACTCATCACGATCGTCATGATCGGGAACATGATGAACTGGATCAGGACCGCTCTGTTCTTTCTCGTATCGAGTACCTGTTTTCTAAAGATTGCTGTGGCTTCTCTCATCTTCTTACACCTCCAGTTTTCTGCCCGTGAGTTCCATGAACACGGTCTCAAGATTCGGTTCCTTCGAGTGGATCGTGCTGAGTTTTCCTTCCATCAGGAACTCCGCGATTTTTCTACCCGTCTCCGATGCATTCTCTTTATCCATTTCCAGCGAGATCTTCTCGCCGCCCTTGGTCACAAGCTCGATCCGCTTCTGATGGTCGTACCTGAGACACAGCTCCTTCGGCTGTCCGGATTCCACGATCCTTCCTTCGTTCAGAAGCACCAGATGATCACAGAGTTTCTCCGCTTCCGTCATGTTATGCGTCGTCAGAAAAATGATCGTTCCGGCGTCTTTTCTCTTCTTTATGATCTCGTGGATCTCGCTTGCCGTCTGCGGGTCCAGTCCGCTCGTCGGCTCATCCAGAAAAAGCACTTTCGGCTTCGACAGAAGTGCTCTGGCGAGGCGCAGGCGCTCCTTCATGCCCTTACTGAGTTTCTTCACTTCTTTTTTCTCGGCGTCGGTAAGCTTCACTTCTTGCAGAACGCTTCTGATCTCCCGGTCGCCGACCCCGTAGATGTCTGCAAACACGCAAAGGTTCTGGTAGCAGGTCAGTCTCTCATAGAGCCCGAAATCATCCATCATGACACCGAACTGCTTCTTATCGGCTCCGGCAAGTTTTCTTATATCCTTACCGTTGATCAGCGCTTCGCCCTCTTCAAACTTAAGCTGCCCGGTCAGCACGCGGATGAGCGTCGTCTTACCTGCGCCCGACGGGCCGAGCAGTCCGAAGATCTCTCCGTCATTCACTGTAAAAGAAACATCATCGAGCACTTTTTTATCTCCAAAACTTTTCGAAATTCCAGTTGCAGAAATCATCGTCGTATCCTTCCTTTTTCATCCTTTTTATCTCCGCGGGAAGAGGGCCCTGCTCCCGCCTCACAAGCGCAGAATACAAGGGACGCGAGTGCTTTTCAATAGGCGAAAACACGAGTTGCCAAAAGGGATACATGAGATGCAGAAACGTGACATGAAAGTGATGTTCATCGAGTCAGCTGGAGATTTCCCTTGATGACGCCCCTGAAAAAGCACCCAACAAAAAACCTCTCAGCGAACTACTCGCCGAGAGGTCTTCGGAAGGATATCTCAAGATGGTATACCATCTTGCTTAGACGTTATTCACGATGCCGACGAAGATCGGGAGACCTGTTTCGCTTACGATTTCAAAGATATACGGTCTGTCCAGCACGATCTGATAATCTGACAGCCGGTCGCCCGCGCCAGCCTGTATTATGCTTACGGCTATGGCTTTACATCCGTTTTCATCGATTATGACACGCGCATCATGCTCGATCGATGTGATGGTCAATTCCCCCCGCCCCTCTTGAGTCAGCGGAGTGAGATCAGCGGCCGACACATCAAACACATCCGTGATCCCCATTCCCCGGAGATAGTCCTTGAAGTCGATATTGGTCGTAATATCAACCTTCGGCATGACGAGTTCCGGGTATGCCTTATAGTCAGGATCAGTTTCAGATCGTCCGACATCATCCCACTCCGGATCTGCATCATTCATAAACTCAAACAGCCCATCGTCCTGAAGAAGCTGCTCAGGTGTCATACCCTCTTCCGGGAGAATGAATCTGACACTTCCATTATTTGTGAGCTTCACGCTTGCGCAGACAAAGTGATCTCCCGAGTATGCCCGGACGTCTGCGAGGGATTTTACAAAGGCAGTTGTGACATCACCCGAAGTGCCGTGGAAGATTCCGGCTTCCTCATAACCGAAAGGTTCTGTCCAGGTTCCGCTGAAATTCACGGACGACACCATTGCCAGCACCATCGAAGGATCCAGTTCCGCATCTCCTGAAAAATCATCCAGAAGACCATCCGTCTGATCATGTATCCACGCCCTGAAAGCTTCGCTGTACTCCGGATCCTTCGGATCTCCGCTGTAAGAGGATGCGAAATACTCTAAAGCCAAAGTGTTCAGCAGACTCTGCTCATACGTCCATGCCGAATTCGTCCAGAAAGAATTCGCCAGCAGGAGTTTTGCTTTATTGCTGTTCAGATAATTGGCCATCCAGATAGTCTTCGCACTTGCCCGGGAAGACTCGATATCCGGCTGATGCAGAACATCCAGGATCTGCTGACGGCTGTTCCCGCCGGTAATCTCCGCGGCCATACTTAAAGACATATACATGCACAGCGGAGAGAACACTTTGTTTTCCCCCTTCGTATCGAAAAGCACTGCCCTCACGATGTCTTTGTAATACTCCTCGTACGCTTCCATCTTTTCCCCGGCCGGCTTTATGCTCAGCCCGGAAGGATAGTTGGGCGATGCCATCTCATACGATTTCAGGATCTTCGTCTCAATAACAGATGGATCGTCACTTGCCGATATTTCTGTTACCTGAGTCTTATCCGGGGAAGCTTTCTTTTTTCCTGTTATGTATGGATAAAGGACATAAGCGAGCACTGCCAGGACAAGCACTCCTGCCGCTATCGAAAGACCGATCTTCCAACCGTTGTTTTTCTTCACTTTGACAGGTGTCATATCGGCATCGGTCACTGCCTTATCATCCAGGTTATTCATCCACTCCAGCATATCTTTTCCGTTCATAGTATCTCCTCCTTTTCAAGGAAACTCTTCAATTCCTGTCTCATCCGGAACAGCATTGATCTGACTTTGTTGTCGCTGAATCCGAATCTTTCTGCTATCTGAGAGGAAGTATCCATGTAAAAGTACCGTCGGATAAAGACCCTTCGTTTGTCATCGGGCTGCGTCAGAATAAAGCGGTTCACCGCCTCGGCAAAAACCTTGCCGTCGATCTCATCTTCGATATTACTTTTCGAAGGGATACACTGCTCCAGTTCCGCCGTCAGTTCATCAACAAACGCCTGTCTTTTCAGCCGGTGATCATGCATGATCCGGTTCAGTGATTTGGCACGAACGATCTTGTAAAGGAAAGCCTGAAGGTAGGTCCTCGGCTCACTCGGCGGGATTCGGTTCCATGCTTCGAGATACGTGTCATTCACGCATTCCTCCGCAGTCTGCTCATCCTTCGTGATCCGATACGAAACGCGGTTCAGCTTCGCGCCATACTGATCAGCTACGGCACGAAGCGCCTCTTCATCACGCTTCAAAAACAGATTTACGATCTCGCCATCATTCATCCCAATACCTCTCCACAAATAGCCTTCACTATGAGTATCAACAAAAGACATAGGAGTGTTGCAAATAATTCTACCAAAGAAGAAAATTCACATCAAAAAGCACTCACCTCCGCAGTTTTCCCGAACAACAAAACAGGCGTGCTTTTCAAGGCGAACCATCAAGGGAAAATCGAAAAATAAGCAAAACACGTGTGCTTTTTCGAAGGTTCAAACACGGGGAAATGCAAAAAAGCGAAAAACACGTGTGCTTTTTCGAAGGCGTCATCAAGGGAAAATGCGAATAATCGAAAAGCACCTGTCGTTTTTCGATTCAATCATCACGGGAAAATGCGAATAATCGAAAAGCACCTGTCGTTTTTCGATTCAATCATCACGGGAAATCTCAAAATCAAGAAAAACCCTTGTCTCGGGGCGAGAATTTTAACACGTGAAACTTCAAAAAACAAGAAAACCCTTGAAATCGCCCCTGCGCGCAATCCCCGCAAGGCTGAAAAAGACCGAGACAGCCCCTAAAAGAGCGCAAAAAATCTCCCTGGCGACGAGTTACGCAAAGCGTACATGTCTGAGTCGCAAGGGAGATATTTTTGCGCTTATTTAAATCAGGCTGTCTCGATCTTCGAAGCCTTCTCCAGGCCCAGCATCTTGACCGCATCTTCTCTCATCTTGAACTTCAGGATCTTACCTGCAGCGTTCATCGGGAATGCATCTACGAATGCAACATAGCGCGGTGTCTTGTGCTTTGCCATGTGATCTTTGACGTACTTCTTGACATCATCTTCGGTCAGTGTGGAACCTTCCTTCTTGATGATGCAGGCCATGATCTCTTCACCGTACTGTTCATCCGGAACACCGATGACCTGAACGTCAGAAACATCAGGATGCGTGTAGATGAACTCTTCGATCTCCTTCGGGTAGATGTTCTCACCACCACGGATGATCATGTCCTTGATACGGCCGGTGATCTTGTAATATCCTTCCGGTGTACGGCGGGCGAGGTCACCTGTGTGCAGCCAGCCGTCCTCATCGATCGCAGCCTTGGTTGCCTCAGGCATCTTGTAGTAACCCTTCATGATGTTGTAACCACGGGCGCAGAACTCACCGTCTACGTTATCCGGCAGAACCTCGTTGGTGGCCGGATCTACGATGCGGCACTCAACGCCCGGGAGCTCTTTACCGACAGTCTGAACACGAACTTCGATGGAATCATCGACACGGCTCTGGGTGCAGCCCGGAGCAGCCTCTGTCTGACCGTAAACGATCGTGATCTCTTTCATGTTCATCTTGTTAACAACGTCTTCCATGACCGGGATCGGGCAGGGAGATCCTGCCATGATACCTGTTCTCATGTAGGAGAAGTCAGTCTGTGCGAAGTCAGGGTTCTCGAGAAGCGCGATGAACATTGTCGGAACACCGTGCATCGCGGTAACGCGGCGTGCGGTAATGGAAGCCAGAACCTTACGCGGTGAGAAGTAATCGAGCGGAACCATGGTAACGCCGTGTGTTACGGAAGCGGTCATAGCGAGAACCATACCGAAACAGTGGAACATCGGCACCTGGATCAGAAGTCTGTCCTCGGTGGAGAGGTTCATGCAGTCACCGATGCACTTACCGTTATTAAGAACATTGCGATGAGTAAGCATAACGCCCTTCGGGAAACCTGTCGTACCGGATGTGTACTGCATGTTGCAGACTTCGTCCGGCTGAGTCGCATCGATCATAGCACGGAGTTCGGCATCGCTGACCTTGCTGTCTGCGGTCTCAAACTCATCGTCCCAGAAGAAGCAGCCGTCATAGCGGTTGTCGATCGTGATAACGTTCTTCAGGAAAGGCAGTCTCTCGGAGACCATCTCGCCCGGCTTGGATTTCGCAAGTTCAGGGCAGATTTCGTTAACGATCTGTACGTAGTTGATGTCCTTGTAGCCGTCCATCATGACGAGAGTATCGGAATCGGACTGACGCAGCAGGTACTCGATCTCGTGGATCTTGTAAGCGGTATTAACAGTAACGAGTACGGCACCGATACGTACGCAGGCCCAGAATGTCAGGAACCACTGCGGACGGTTGGTGGCCCAGAGTGCGACGTGGGAATCCTTCTTAACGCCCATGGCCATGAGCATCTTGGAAACGCGGTCAACGTCATCTCTGAACTCGCTGTATGTTCTTGTGTAATCACGCATGGTGTATGCGAAGGCGGTCTGGTCCGGGAACTCGGTGGCAACCTTGTCGAGCATCTGACCGAAAGTCATCTCGACGAGCACGTCTTTCTCGAACATTCTCTGGCCCTGGCCTTTTTCCACATACTTGATGTTGGAAGGAACGACCTCGATCGGTGCCTCCGGACGGACCTCAGTTTTGACTTCCTTCTTGGAAGGTTCGATGACCTTCTTCGTGCCCTTGGTCTTTTCCCAGGTACGAACGAAGTTGATGAACTGCGGGAATACGATTGCTGCGCTCTCGATCTCTTTTGCCCAGCGCTTTACCCACTCGAGGGATACGAATCCGTCGTAGCCGTTCTTGTCGAGAAGCTCGAAAAGCTCTTCCAGCGGAAGATCGCCATGACCCGGCAGACGGTAAGCCACAGATCCGTCTTCTTCCTTGATGGAATCCTTTACATGGATATAGCAGACATACTCACCGACGTTTGCCCATGTTGTCTCGACGGACTCGCCGAAATAACGGAACGGGTGATGAACGTCCCACAGTACTTTTACATAAGGAGAATCCACTGCCTCGATGAGCTTTCTCAGACGTGCAGTATCAGCATAAACACCGTTGGTCTCAACAAGCAGTGTCACGTTCTTGCCTTCGCACAGAGGTGCCAGTTCCTTAAGCTCAGCAACGATCTTCTCATCGTCGACTTCGCCCTCCGGTGCCGGATGTGCATCCGCGAGGATACGGACATAAGGAGCGCCGCACTTGTTGGCAAGTTCTACATATTCACTGATCTCGGACGGAGCGATCTTGGCGCCGTCTTCGTATGCCAGTACACAGTTAGAGGAGAAGCATGGAATCTCCAGACCAAGCTTTCTAAGGTTCTCCATGGTGCGGTCCACTTCCGACGGAAGGAACGGCTTTGCATGGGACGCAGTGATCTCTTCACCGAGTCCTCTGATCTCGATACCTGCATAGCCAAGGTCATGGGCCATCGGATAGATATCCTTCCAGGACCACTCGGGGCATGCCAACGTAGAAAAAGCAAGTTTCATCGCCATTTCGAAAACCTCCGGTTAAAAAAGCCGTGATACTGTTTTCACAGATTATCACAGCGTAGGAATATTTAACGGGATTAGCATACACCCAAAAAAACAGAAAAGAAACGGAAAAAAGTTCTTTTGCCGAATAAAGGCAAAAAAGCGGAAGAAAACGCAAACTCCTATGACCTTACAAGGTAATTCTGCAGGAAAAGCACCCGTCCGGACTTCGTTTCTGCACGCATTTCTTAGTGGGCGTCTGCCACTGCTCCGGCGCTGAAGATCTGGGTGATCTCATTCTCCATGATCGGGCGGCCCCAGATGTTGCCCTGGACGAAATCGCACTGGTACTTCGTCAGGATATCGAGCTGGCGTCTGTCGTCAACACCCTCGGCGACGACCTTGATCTTCATCTGGTGCACAAGACCGATGATCGAGCCGACCATGAGGCGCTGGGCATTCTTGATCGGGAGTTCATCGACGAAGGACTTATCGATCTTCAGTACGTTGATCGGGAGCTGCTGGAGATAGTTCAGGGAAGAATAGCCGGTACCGAAGTCATCGAGTGCGACCGTGATACCCATCGCAGAGATCTCCTTCAGAACTTTGACAGCATAGTCGACGTTGGATACCATGACGGATTCCGTGACCTCGAACTCGAGATTCTTCGTATCGACACCGGTGTTCTTGATGATCCTCTTGACGGACTGAAGGAACATCGGACTCATCAGCTGTACAGCAGAAATATTGACAGACATGATACCGTCCCAGTTATTGGCTGCCTTGATGCGGTTCAGAGCGAGGCAGGCCGACTCGAGGACCCACTCACCTAAAGGAACGATGAAGCCTACAGACTCGGCGACCGGGATGAATTCTGTCGGCGGGACTTCGCCGAATCTCTCGGAATTCCAGCGGCAGAGCGCCTCGAATCCTCTGAGTTTTCTCTCCTTCATATCATACTGCGGCTGGAAGCACAGGTAGAGTTCCCGGTTCTTGATCGCAGAAAGCAGACGGCTCTCATACTTCATCTTGCGCATGATGTCGTCCTTCATCTCTTTTCTGTAGAACTGCACCATGTTCTTGCCGTAATCCTTCGCCTTATACATCGCGGTCTCGGCGCACTTGATCAGCTCTGCGGAAGTCGTTCCGTCCTGCGGGAAGAAGGACACGCCGAAGCTGGCGGTTACAGTATATTCGGAATCTTCGATATTAAACGGCTTCGCGAGTGTATCGCGCAGGCTCTCGACATAATTGAGCATATCCTCGTCCGAAAACTGACGCTGTACTACGATCGCAAATTCGTCACCGCCCCAGCGGCCGATCATGTCTTCCTGATCGATACTCGATGTCAGACGGGATGCCGCAGACTGCAGGACCAGATCGCCGACCTTATGACCCATGGAATCGTTGATGGTCTTAAAGTTATCCAGATCAACATAGATCAGGGCGAAAGGCATATTCTTATTGGAAAGAAGCGAGATCAGAAGATCCATGCGGTCGGTGATCTTCACGCGGTTCGGAAGCCCGGTTACCGTATCAAAATGGTTCATCTGATAGAGGCGCTCCTCGTTTTCTTTCATCGCACGGTTATATTCGGAAAGCAGTGTATTCTGGCGCTTCGTCTCTTCTTCTCTCTTCTTGAGGTCAGAGTTCGCTTTCTCGAGTTCTTCGGTCTTCGCCTCGACCCGCTCGATCTCCTGGGCGACCCTGCGGTTATACGCCAGGATGATGCCGACGATGATCAGGCTCAGGACCGTACTTGCCAGACCGTTCAGTGCGAAAGTATCTTCGAACCGGGCCATTGCCACGATCGTCGCAACGATCTGCAGTACCGACACTACGATCACTGCGTAAAAACCCTTCATGCCCTGGGACTGGACGATCAGGATCGAGAGCATAAGCTGCACGAGTGAGAAAACTCCACGGAAAGGGACTAGGAAATCAAGTGCGGAAACAGAACCGACTAATGCATTTAATACGACAAAGAGAAGGAACAAAATCACATATGCGGTGATCTTTAACGCAGCGAAACGATGATTCCCTGCAGGATGCAGACTGGTATCGACGAATCTTTCCATGAAGGATGATTCGTCCGCTCGAACTTCTCTGTTATCCATATCTTGCGCCATATCTGCCCCCACTCCCATAGTAAATATACGCAATTCCAATTATGCACGAAAAACCAGTGAAATACAGGTTCTTTTCGAAAAATGTTTGAAAATTGAAACATTCCGTCTGCCTAATGGTATAATTTTTTTCAATTATAGTAAATGCAAATAATTTGATTTTTAGGAGTTTTTATGTTCTTACCAAAGGCCGCCATCTTCGATCTCGATGGTACTCTCTTCGATTCTATGTCTGTCTGGAAGAAGATCGACACAGAATTTCTTGCCGCCCGGGGGCATGTTGCGACGCAGGATTATACCGACGCAATCAAGTGTATGGGCTGGGACGAGGGCGCCCGGTACACGATCGACAGATACGGCTTAACAGAAACTCCGGAAGAAGTGATCGCCGCCTGGTTCGAAATGTCGGAGGATTATTACCGGACAAAGATTCCGATGAAACCGTTTTCGAAAGAGTACCTTTTCTTTCTTCACGAGCATGGTGTGCCGATGGCCGTCGCCACTTCCATGGAGCCGAAGCACAATATCGATGTCGTGATCGATGCCAACGGACTGCGTCCTCTCTTTCAGAACATCACTCTGAATTCCGAGGTCTCACGCGGCAAAGGCTTCCCGGACATCTATCTTCTCGCCGCATCCCGTCTCGGCGTTGACCCTTCCGAATGCGCGGTGTTCGAGGATATCCTCGCCGCAGTCAGAGGCGCGAAGAAGGGCGGTTTTCAGACCGTAGCCATCTTCGACGAGCTCTCCTCCGGCGAATGGAGCGATATGCAAAAAGAAGCGGACATTGCCGTCCGCTCCTGGAAAGAACTTATGGAATAACGGATCTCCTCCGGAAAAGCACTCCCGTCAGATAAAAAAGTGGATGATCCACCATACCAGGCTGAATGCCATAGCGGTGATCAGGAGTGCGATCACAATGTAGACCACAAGCGAGATCAGGCCCAGGATCCATCCCAGTTTTGCAATGCTGCTCTTCGGTCCGCCGGATGCATGTCCGATAATTCCCAGAATGATTGCCACAAGGCTGGTGATAAACAGCGGGTTGATGATAAAGCTGAGCATACCGAACATCAGCGCAAGAACACAAAGACCGTCGTGATCCGGCTTGTCCGGGTTCGCGAGCTTCTCGGCATATGCCTGCCGGTCCTTGTCATTCATCGGGAAAGTATTGGTATAGTTGCTTCTCTTCGGATCAGGGTTACTCTTGAGGGAAGTCGGAAGTCCTGCGCCTTCTGAACTCTGTGAAGGCACGCTCTGCGGAACCGGAGGGATGCTGTCAGCGGCCGGCGTGTTCCCTTCGTCCTCAACTGACGGAGAAGGCTGCTGCCCCACCTGAATCGTCGGATCCGGAAAAACTTCCAGTGCTTTTCCACAGACCTGACAGAACGGAGTTCCATCCTCGTTAACGTGCTTACAGTACTTGCAGATCGACATTTGCGGTCCCCCGGTTACTTGTTATAGAGTTTCTTCTTCGCGTACTCGGGCTCGCATGTGATGTTGATGCCGAGCTTTCTGAATACGCCCTCGTCCACGCCCGAAAGGATCGTGGTGGAGTGTGCGTCACTGTGGCGCAGGTTATTGATCTGCTGCATAGCAAGTTCAGCAACCGGGTTCGTCGCGGCACTCATCGCCAGCGCGATCAGGACTTCATCGGTATGCAGTCTCGGGTTATGGTTGCCCATGTGGTTGATCTTCAGATCCTGGATCGGCTCGATAACGTTAGGTGAGATGAGCGGGATCTCATGCTGGATACCGCCGAGGACCTTCAGTGCGTTCAGAAGAACAGCAGCCGAAGCGCCCAGGAACTCGGAGTTCTTACCGGTTACGATCTGTCCGTCCGGAAGCTCAAGAGCGACAGCCGGACCATGTGTGGACTCGGCACGGACGAGCGCGGCGGAAACGACACGGCGGTCATTGACCTCGATGCCGGACTTATTCATCAGCAGCTCGATCTTGCTGACATCCTGACCTTCGGACAGGCCCTGACGGACCATGCACTTAGCCTGGAAGTATCTTCTGATGATCTCCTGCTTGCTGGCTTCTCTGCATGCTTCGTCATCAACGATCGCGAATCCCGCCATGTTAACGCCCATGTCCGTCGGGCTCTTGTACGGGGACTCACCGTAGATCTTCTCGAAGATCGCATTAACGACCGGGAAGATCTCGACGTCACGGTTGTAGTTAACTGTGGTCTCACCGTATGCCTCGAGGTGGAACGGGTCGATCATGTTGACGTCTGCGAGGTCAGCAGTAGCTGCTTCATATGCGATATTTACCGGGTGGGTCAGCGGCAGGCTCCAGATCGGGAATGTCTCGAACTTCGCGTAGCCGGCCTTGATGCCTCTTCTGTTCTCGTGATAAAGCTGGGACAGGCAGGTCGCCATCTTTCCGGAACCCGGGCCCGGTGCGGTAACGACAACGAGCGAACGTGTCGTCTCGATATATTCATTCTTACCGTAGCCTTCGTCGCTGACGATCAGCGGAACGTTCAGCGGGTAGCCCGCGATCGGATACTGCTTATATACCTTGATGCCCAGCTGGTGCAGTCTCTTAGCGAACTGCTCAGCCAGAGGCTGGTTGGTGTACTGGGTGATCGTGACGGAGCCGACATAGAGTCCGATCTCGGTGAAAGCATCGATCAGGCGGAGCACTTCCTGGTCGTATGTGATGCCGAGGTCACCTCTTCTCTTATTCTTCTCGATCGCGTCCGCGTTGATCGCGATGACGATCTCGACCTCGTCCTTGAGCTCTAAGAGCATCTTTACCTTGCTGTCCGGCTCAAAACCCGGGAGAACACGGGAAGCGTGGTAGTCATCGAAGAGCTTGCCGCCGAACTCCAGATACAGCTTGCCGCCGAACTTTCCGATTCGATCGCGGATCTTCTGCGACTGCATCTGCACGTACTTTTCATTGCTAAAGCCTTCTTTAAACATACTTTTCACGCCCCTTTACGCCAAAGCTTCCGGCATCTTCTGCCTTCTTCTAATACAAATAAAAAGAGCTTCTCGCGAACATTTCTTGAGAAGCCCGTCAGCCCTTTCAACGGCTCTTTGCAATTATAACACATTTTGATATCCTGTCTACATAACAATCCGTCAAAAAGGAAGTACTTTTCTATGCGATTTCTGATTCAAAGAGTGACCTCTGCCAAAGTCGATGTTGAGGGGCAGACCGTAGGTGCCATTGACCACGGATTTCTCGTATTCATCGGGGTTTGCGGCACCGACACCAGAGAGATTGCCGACGCGATGGTCAAGAAACTTCTGGGTCTACGGATCTTCCGTGACGAGGAGGGAAAGACCAACAAGAGCCTTTCAGATGTTGACGGAAGTCTCCTTCTCATTTCCCAGTTCACACTCTATGCGGACTGCCACCACGGCAACCGTCCTTCGTTCATCAACGCCGGTGCGCCGGATCTGGCCAATGAACTCTACGAATACATCATCGAGTCCTGCAAGGCCGTGATCCCGAATGTGCAGACCGGTGTTTTTGGCGCGGATATGGCCGTTTCCATCGAGAACCAGGGACCGTTCACCATCATGCTCGACAGCGAGGAGATCGTGAAGAAGAAGTAACCCCCCGTTGTTGAAATCCATACGGGTTGTAAGTATAATGTTTCCTGTTCGATGCTTCGATCGTTCAACGGATAGGACTGCAGTTTCCGGTACTGCCAATGCGGGTTCGATTCCTGCTCGGAGCGCCATTTTGACAAGACAACGTCTCCATGCTCAAGGCATAAGCTGGGGACGTTTCTTTTTCTCTTCAAAGGGAAAAACCGCATCGCATAAAACTGAAAGATATCAGGAGGTTTTCCATGTCACAGGACTGCTACATCATGACCGACGACCATTATTTCCGCTACCGTACGGGAGCGATCATCGTACGCGATGGAAAGATGCTTTTCGTACAGAATATCCTGTCCGATTATTTCTACATGATCGGCGGCGCGGTGCATCTCGGCGAGACCTCGCAGAACTGCATCGAGCGTGAAGTCTTCGAGGAGACGGGTGTCCCCTGCAAGGCGGTCCGCTGCGCCATCATCTGCGAGAACTTCTTTAACGGGGACCGTCTCGATGAGAGGATCGCCGGCAAGAAATGCCATGTCATGGAATTCTATTACCTGATGGAAGCACCAGCGGACAGTGCTTTTTCCACGGAAACGGATACCAGCGAGAAACTTGTGTGGCTCCCGCTTGACGAACTCGACAAGTACGATGTCCGCCCGATCATGCTGAAGAAGCTTCTCAACGAAGCCATATCAAACGACTCGGTGATGCACGTCGTGAACAACGATATCGGCTACGAGTCTTGACTCTCCCCCTGGGGCACCCTTTACGATTGAAGCATGCTGTTTCCGCAGAAAGCGGAAGAAAGGAGCTTTATTATGGGCTATTTTATGGACCTTCGAAAAGAACTGGGGCATCGCGCACTCATTATGTCCGGTGCATGCATCATCTTCGTAAATGAAAAGAATGAGATCCTGCTTCAGCAGCGGGAAGACAACAAACTCTGGGGATACCCGGGCGGCTCGCTGGAACTCGGGGAAAGCTTTGAACAGGCGGCTATTAGAGAGGCCTTTGAGGAGACCGGTCTGATCGCCGACGAACTCGAATTCTTCACAACAGAATCCGGCGAATCCACTCACCATTTCTATCCGAACGGCGACGAGGTCTATGTTGCCGGCCTGGTCTATATGTGCCGCAAGTATCACGGCGAAATGAAGATCCAGGAAGAGGAAGTCCTGCAGCAGCGCTTCTTCGCGGAGGACGAGCTTCCGGAAGAGATGGATCCGCTGAATGACCGGATCATCCGGGAAGCATTCAGGACAATAAACGGCCGCGCCTGATCCCGGACAGCTGCAGGCAGAATTAATTCAACGCAAACAGAAAGAGACCGTTTCGCACTTTCATGCGGAACGGTCTTTTCGGAGGGTATATATTACAAATGATCTGGCTTCTTATCCTTCGATCTCCTCGGTCTTGTAGATGAACTTAACAGTTCCGTCCATGCCGTCGGCAATACCGGAGAAGTTGATGTAATCCTTCGAGACTTCTGTGATCACGCGGACACGGCTAAGGAGCGCGGCGAGGTCGCCATCCAGAAGTTCAACCAGTTTCTGGATGCCCTTCTCATCAAATTCCTTAAGGCCATCGTTCAGCTGCATCGAGCCGTCACGGAGCTGTGTGACACCATCGACCAGTGCCGGGAGACCATCCTTCAGAGTCAGGACACCATCACAGAGTTCCGCCATACCTTCCGCAACCTGCTCAGTACCTTTCTTCAGGTCCGCGGTACCCTTTTTCAGTTCACCGGCGCCGGCGGTTGCCTTACCGACTGCTGCCGTGTAGTCGAGAAGTCCGAGATAGAAAGTGTTATAGCTGTCGAGGCTTGCCTTCAGCTGGATGACCTTCTTCGCGCCGTCCGAAGCCGCCGCGAGCTTAGTCTGTACTTCATCACCGGACATCGTCTCGGAGATTGCCTTCTTCACCTGTGCCTCGGTATTCTGACCGATCAGGGTCTTGATATCACTGCTGTTCATCGTCTCGGAGATCTTCGAGCTGATGAGCGCCTTTACATCGGAGGACTCCATCTGCTGGTCCACCGCCGCGCTGATCTTACCCTTCACTTCCGCTGTCTCCATCTGCGCATCAGTATTCTGCGAGATCAGTGCTTTTACATCGGAAGAAGCCATCTGCTGACTGATCGCACCTTCGATCTGCTGCTGTGTCGCAGCGTCGACCGCGCCTGCAGCAACTGCTGCATCGTAATCGGCTTTACTCATTCCCGTCGCACTCAAGATCACCTGTTCTGCGACGTTTGCGCGTACGCTTGCCTCCACTGCGGCAGCGACCTGTTCACGCACGGCCTCAGCGACCTTCTCTTCCACGCCGGCTTTCACTCCGGATCTGACCTGCGATTCCACTTCAGCCTGAACGGCAGCTGTGACCTGCGATTTAATGTAGTCACGTTTTGCCTCGACCGCGGAAGTAACAGTCTGGAGCGCTTGCTGATAGACCGCCGTATCGTCCAGAGAATTGATGACTCCGTTCAGAACATCCGCGTAGTTGCCGACCGTCATCTTCGGAACTGACAGACCGGATGCCGTGAGCTGCTCCTGCGCCGTAGCCAGAAGAGATTCGAAAACCTTCTTCGCGCCGGAGTTCAAATCAGCGGAGTGGGAATTCAGTTCACTCATGCCGTCATAAAGCTGGCTCGTGCCCTTCGATACCTTACCGGCACCGTCATCGACCGCCGCAGTACCGTCCTTTAACTTCTGTGCGCCCTCGGCCAGTTTATCCACACCGGCAACAAGTTCTTCGGACTTTGTCAGAAGTGTGCAAAGACCGTCATAGATCTTCGAAGAACCGTCGGTCAGCTGGCTCATGGCAGTGGTCAGTTCCTGAAGCGATCCGTTCAGATCGAGATCGGAAAGCGATGTGTTCTTATCCATATCGATCTGGTTGACCAGTTCCGTGGTCGCAATCGTGACGGTCATTCCGAGACTGAAGTTCACGCAGTCCGCGGAGATCTCCACAGAGTCCGGGATCGCCAGTTTGTCCGATGTAATTCCGAGATCCTCAGCCAGGCCCGGGAACGCAAATCCGATCACGACCGTACGGCTTCCGTCGTTGACGATCTTACCGTTGGAGACTTCCACATTTGAGAAAACATTATTGTCGAAGAGCACGCCGGTCAGCATGGTAAAAGGCACGTAGATCTTCTCCTGCTTTCCGTCGATCTCCTTCATCTCATAAGCGTTATTCGTGTATTCGTAACGGATCGTCACACGTCCGCTCTTGCCGGAAAGTTCATCCGGGGAGATCGGGGATCCGTCGAGAAGGTAGGACACCTTCATGTCAACCGGAAGCTCCTTGCTGATATTGCCCTGATAGTAGACATCGTCACTCGTCGTATCCCATACACGCGTATTGTCGCCGCCCATCGTGAAGCTCTCGCCGTCTTTCAGAACGGAGATATCCTGCAGTTCGGACACATCCGTGATGTCTGTCTTTCCGGCGGTATTCCGGATCCAGTCACTGACGATGACTTTCTGTACCGTGCCGTCTTTTCCGGCAATTACATATACCGTTTCTTCTTTAAAAGCACTGTCCGCCGATGGTGTTTTTGTCGTGGTGTCCATGTAGCGGAGGAGGTCATCGGATGAGCTGATTCCGCTGCCGTTAACTCCGGAATCCGGAGCCTGGGCAGATACAGCCGGCTGAGGTGCTTTTGACTTCGAGGAGTAATATGCCGCGGCGGCCGCACCGCCTGCTCCCATCGACAGGATACTCGCGCCGATCAGAAGCGCCAGAGTTTTATTTGCCATAGTGTTTATCGTATTCATACATATTGCTCCTTTCTTGAGTCGGAAAGTGTTTGTTTATCACAGTTTTTCATGCCGGCAGTCGTCTTCTTGATCAATCCGTCAAAAGCCATCAGCATCGAAGGCAGGATCAGGATGACCAGAAGCATACTGACGAGCGCGCCTCTTGCGAGGAGGATACACATGGAACTGATCATGTCGACATCCGAGTAGATCGCAACACCGATGGTCGCTGCGAAAAGTCCTGTACCGGATACGAGGATGGACGGGATCGATGTGCGAAGCGCAGTCCATACCGCGTCTTTTCTGCGAAGTCCTCGCATACGCTCTTCTTTATATCTGGTCGTCATCAGGATCGCGTAATCGACGGTCGCGCCGAGCTGGATCGTACTGATGAAGATCGGTCCGACGAACGGCATGCTCGTTCCCGTCAGGTGCGGGATACCGAGGTTGATGAAGATCGCAAGTTCAATGACCGAGATCAGGATGAACGGCAGCGACAGGCTCTTCGTGACGATCGCGATGATGAGGAATACCAGTAAGACAGATACGATGTTGACGGTACGGAAGTCGACATCCGTCGTCTCGATCAGATCCTTTGTACAAGGGCCTTCACCGATGAGGAGACCCTTCGGGTCATGCTTTTTCAGGATCGCATTCAGCTGGTCGATCTGATCGTTCAGTTCGTCAGTCGCAAGACCGTACTGCGAGTTGATCAGCATCAGCTCCCACTTGTCACTCTTCAGGATTCCGGTAAGAGAATGCGGAAGCACTTCCTGCGGAACGTCCGCGCCAAGCAGGGATTCCATAGACAGGACATAGTTGACGCCTTCGAGCTTTTCCATCTCCTCGACCATGACTCTCGCCACCATCGGATCGAGCGTCGAATCCGTCAGCACCATTACCTGGGTAGCCATATGGAAATCATCCTTGAGTTTATTGTTGGCAACGACATTCGGCATGTCCTGCGGAATCGACTCGGAGATATCGTAGTAGACTTCGTTACCGGCTTTCTTATAGCAGTAGAAAGACGGGACGATCAGGATCGCGAAGATCAGGAGGAACACCGGGAAGATTTTGACGATCCCCTTGGAGATCTTGCCGCCGGTCGGGATAAGCGATCTGTGTCTGCTCTTCTGAAGCGGCTTATCCAGCACCAGGATCATGGACGGCAGCACCGTTACGCATCCGATAACGCCGATGATAACACCCTTTGCCATAACCAGGCCCAGGTCGCGGCCCATGGTGAAGCTCATGAAGCACAGCGCGATAAATCCGGCGACGGTCGTAACGGAACTTCCGATAACGCTCGCCAGTGTCTCACGGATCGCGACCGTCATCGCTTCCTTATTATCTGAGAACCTCTCGCGCTGCTCGTTGTAGCTGTGCCACAGGAAGATGGAGTAGTCCATGGTGACCGCCAGCTGAAGGACGGCAGAGAGTGCTTTTGTAATATAGGAGATCTCGCCGAAGAAAATATTCGAACCGAGATTCAGAATGATCATCATGCCGATCGACAGCAGGAATACGATCGGCGCCAGGAAACTGTCCAGCAGGAGCATCATCGCGAAGAGCGCAAGTACGACCGCAATGGCTACATAGATCGGTTCCTCTCTCTCGCACAGTTCCTTGAGGTCCGTAACAAGAGCGGACATACCGGATACGAAGCACTCCTTATCGGCGATCTTCCGGATCTCGGCGATTGCCTGCATCGTCTCGTCGGCGGATGTGGATGTGTCGAAGAATACCGCCATAATGGTTGAGTGATCGGTATTAAATGCATCGTACAGTTTCTTCGGAAGCATCTCCATCGGGACCGTAAGATCCAGGATGGAATCGTACCAGATGACCGACTCGACGTGGTCGACCTGCTCGATCTTCGCCTTCAGGGAAGATACCTGAAGCGGCGTCATGTTCTCGACGATGACGAAGGAAAAAGCACCTTTGCCGAATTCCTTCAGCAGTTCATCCTGGCCGATGACGGTCTCCATGTCCTTCGGCAGGTAATCGAGCATATCGTAGTTCACTCGTGTGTTGATGTAGCCGAAAACAGACGGGATCAGAAGCAGAAAAGTAATGATCAGGATCAAGACTCTGTTTTTGACTACGGCCTTAGAAAAACTCATTTTCTATCTCCCTTCCAAGATATATCGTCGTATTCCGGATCGATATGATCGGGGTACTGGTTCTTGATGATTTTTACGGTACAGATCGCGACCGCAAGATTCAGGATCCCTTCGAGGACCAGAGCGATGCCGAGGAAAGTTACCAGCACTTCCGCCGAGGATCCCGGACGGAACATCAGCAGGAGGCCGAAGATACCTGTCACGACTGCCGTCCCGAAGATGAACCACCAGTCACGGATTCCGAATACTTTCGCATCCTTTGCGATACGCAGTTTGAAAAAAGCATCTGCCATGATGAGAACGCCCATGGCGATCAGGATCAGGCTTACAGCGTGAAGCGGGTGCACCAGCACCGCGATACCCAGGACCGCAAGGATGGAACCGAACTCCAGGTCGTACTGGAAAGCCAGTCGGAAAAGGTCTTTCGAGAAATATCCGATGATCTTGACGATACCGAAAACGATCAGCGCGATCCCGAGGAGTGTACCCATAAGTTTCGTGCCGATATCTGCGTGAAGAATGAATCCGATGCCCAGGAGACAGAAGATCAGGGACATGACCACATATCCGGATTTCGCGATCCGCATCGGTGCAATTCGTCTCATATTCATCACATGTCACCTCCAAATAGCAGTCTTATTTATCATCTGGTAACAGGATACGGCGCGCCCGCTTCAGGCGAAACGGACAGAAAAAAGCCCCGTGCCTAAAATTCAGACACGGGGCTGAATATGTCTAAAAATTTGTTTTACGGATTCTCCGCGGCTCTTCTGATCATCTCCTCGGCCATGCCCTTATAGAGCTGGCAGAAGCGGATGATATGCTCTTCAACGTTCGTCTCCATCTTCTGGTTGAGCCACTCGATCGTAAGACCGAAGCATTCACAACGGTAGAAACGGAGGATGATCTCCGCATCGGACGGCGCGATCTTCACATCGCGGAAAAGTGTTTTTGCATAGGTAGTAACGACGTAGTCGCAGACCTTCCACAGGTACATCTCGAAGACATCGCGGCTGACGGAGTTATAGATGTGCAGGATCGCACGGCGCTTCTGCTCACAGAATGAAACCGCTACGCGGAGCGCAGTCTCGATCGAGTCGATCGTATCGTACTTGGTAATGATACTGTCGGCATCGTCCTTGATCATCTCCTCGACCAGGGCCGGCAGATCCTGATAGTAGTAATAGAAAGAATTTCTGTTGATGCCGCACTTTTCGACGATCATCTTCACAGTGATGGAAGACATCGGCAGTTCTTCGAGAAGGTCCACGAAGGTCTTCTTGATGGCATCTTTCATGAAACTCGGCATAAGCGTCATTGCTCCTTTCCATCCCCTATTATACTCCATCCTGACATGCGTGGTATAATGAGCACATATTGAAGCTACCTGTCCAACTGAATTTCAGGTTTTCCTGGAGGGACGTGTATGAGTTTTAAGAATATAAACTTTCAAGATGCAAGGCCGGTTCCGGACTTCGAGAAAGACTCTGCGAAGGCAGCCTCCGGCGCAGCTTCGGATTATAAATTTTCTCTCAACAAGAATGCTGTTGCCGGCTTTATCCTGGCAGTCGTGTATGCTCTCACCGGACCTCTCGGCACATACTATCTTATCTATGACGGGCGCCGCAATGAAGCATTATTAGTCTTTTTAACTGTGACATCGTTTATCAGCTTCCTCGGCGGCCTGATCCTCTCCTTCCGGGGAATGTCCGAGTGTAAACACCAGTGTTTCAAAGGAAGAGGATATGGAATCGCCGGATTTGCCACAACCCTGGTTACTCTCGGAATTGTAGTCAACATGCTTTTCGTCCTTTCGTTTTCGAACTCCATGAAGGGTAAGTATCACGGACCAACGGTTATGATCGGAAATCTCGAGGTCGTTCTGAACCGTGATGAAAGGACGGCAAAAAACGCCCTCGCTCAAACATGGTACTGGGACGGAGATGTGAATAATCTCGTGATCGAAGTGCCGGACGAGTATTCCGACGGAATCGTTATCGACACGATCGGCCAGGCGGACACGGGACCCAGATCACGCATTTTTCAGATCAGCACTCGCAATGACATTAAGAACATAAAGAATGACCGTAATACGGTTGTTCCTGCAGGAACAACCGTTCATGATGAGGATCTGGTCTTCACCATAGTCATCGGAAAAAAAATGAAGTATGTCTATATCGAGGAACTGCCTACTTTTGTCCGCACAAACGATGACGGCAGTGTCACGAAATACTGGGTCCACATAAGATTCGAGGTTTCTCCAAAGAATAAGGAATTCTATTCTGAAGACGGAAAACTGTACAATGCCGGCACGCATCAGTTGTCCTCCGGAATTGATAAATCCATGTATCCGGACTGACTGTTCCTTGAGAATTTTATACGTTCTCGACAGTTCCCAGGAATACCGGAAGTCCTGTGTCCCGATCGACGATTGCATATGCATACGGACGGTCGCAGTATACTTTCTTCACTTCTTCCGGTTCCATCACGCAGCTCTCGGTCATGACTACAGCAGTTGCTGCAGCGGCCTTCGTGCCGGCACGGTCTACCTCGATGAATGTCTTATGAATGACATTGGAGATGTAGGCATTGGACTTGCACATATTCGTAAAATCTGCCTCTGCCGAACTGAATGCATTCTTCATGCCCATTCTCTCGAGGATCTTCGGAAGCTCGATAGCATACTCGCTCTTAAACTCCGGCATAAGTGTGTTTACTGAATACTCATGAGAGCAGCTCTCCCAGAACTCCCAGTAATCCTCTGAAGTAAAGTTTGCCATGAACTCGTTGATATCGACATTCTCATCTTTCGGAAGGATCGTCAGGAATGTGTATTTCCCGTCGTCATAATCCTTTGTGAAACCTTCTGCCTTCGTGCTGCAGAAGTACACGCCCTCACTGCCGCTGAGCATCGTTACTTTCTGCTTCTCACCGGATGCGGTCGTGAATTCACCTTCCGCAACCTGATAGTCTTCGTACCGTTCCGCCCACTGTCCGTCAAAAGTGATCGCATTGACGAGCACCATGAGGCTTGTTGAGTCGACTTCTTCGAGCAGCTTACTGATTCTGCCGTCCGTCTTCTTGCTGACCCATTCGTTGATCTTATCCGCTGTGCCCGCATCAAACGGAAGCACATCCACTCCTGCCTCGTAATTCTTCTTTACGTATTCGAGATAATCATCATATACGCTCTGGCTTCTTCCCTCGTTGATCCAGAGGGAATTGGCGATCTTCAGGGAATCATTCTTCAGAGAATTCATGCGCTTCACGGAATACCCGAAAGCTTCCACGGTATCTCTTCCCGGCACCATTGTGTTCATCATCTGATTCAGAGTGTCTCCGTTCGCACCTGCCGCCGTCATCGACAGTGCAAAGAAGATCGAATCCGGAGAGATCATGACGTTCTTCCCGTCCGCTTCTTCTAAGGAGTTCTTCATCAGCTCGAAAATGAACTTCGCATATGCTTTTTTGTTCTCTTCATCTTCTTTTGCCGGCTCGTACGAAGAGCTCGTGATCGGCTTCTGAACGAGTTCAAAGATCGCTTCCTGCCCGTTCTCTCTTTTCTCTGTCAGCACGTTCATCGTCAGGTTGTTATTCGCTGCTTTCTTCGCCGTTTTCTTTCCGCATCCCGTCGCCATCGACATCATCATCGAAGCGGTCAGCAGTAAAGTCATTATCTTTCTCGTTTTCATCGGTATTTCCTCTCTTTTCGTTCTTCGATTACACATAAAAGACGCTGCCAGTGCTTTTCCCGTTGCAAAAAATAAGTGCATCATCTACTTTTCGTGTTTTCCGATTTTGTCCCACTCCTCGCGAAAAGCACCTGCGCGGCGGGTTTGCGAGTATGATACAATACTTCTGTATTCTATATAGGATCCGGGGATGAATGTATGCACTACGATTGTCTGATCATCGATGATGAGCAGGTGCTCGCCGATAATACCTGCGAGTATTTCAATATGTTTGATGTCAAAACGAAGGCCGTCTACAGTAAGGCGGACGCGCTTTCCTTTTTCGATGAGGATGATACCTCATTGATCCTTCTGGACATCAACCTCGGGGACGGTTCCGGATTCGAGCTCTGTAAGCACATCCGCTCCACAATGAATCTCCCGATCCTTTTCGTTTCTGCAAGAAATACCGATGACGACAAGATCATCGCGCTCAATATCGGCGGCGACGATTATGTCGAGAAGCCGTATTCGCTGGGCGTTCTTCTGGCGAAGGTAAAGGTCATGCTCCGCCGCTTCGGCACCATGGAAGAAAAAGAAACATCCGACACCTTCGAAGACGGCGCACTCTCGATCGATAAGAAAAACAAGACCATCACCGTCAATGGCGAGCCGAAGAAGCTCACCAGCATGGAGTTCTCTCTTCTTCTCTACCTCGTGGAAAACCCGAACCGCCTGATCACGAAGGCGGAGCTTTTCGATAACGTGTGGAAAGACAAGTTCACGTCCGACGGCACGCTGAATGTACATATCCGAAAACTCAGAGAGGCGATCGAGGAAGATCCGAAGAAACCGCAGCGTATCGAGACCGTCTGGAAAGAGGGATATAAGTACGTCACGGGGGCCGGCAAATGAGGAAGAAAAGATTTCTTATCTTCATCATACTGACCTTTGTCATCGAAGGCGTGATCGCCGGTATTCTCCTGTACCGTTCGAGGGATATTGAGCAGGATACCGTCGCGATCAACGACTGCATCAAGGTCATCGAGGAGAACTTCGGACAGACCGACAAATACCTCACTTCCCGTAACTATTCTCTCATCGGCACGGACGGGAAGCTTCTTTATAAGAACGCGGAAGATATCTCCACCAGCGTCAACGAAGCCGTCAAAAACAACGACACGATCCTCGACATAAAGCAGGGAGATAAAGTCGTTGGAAAAGTGCTTTTCCATAATGACACACAGGATCGGATCGAGAAGAACCAGCGCGCGATCGCCGTCACGATCCTTGTCATTTCCGCCGTGCAGGCAGCGATCATCATCGCGTATGTGATCTACCTGAAAAAGACGATCGTAAAGCCGTTTGACGAGCTGTCCGGATTTGCCGAGCGCGTCGCCGGCGGCAACCTCGACATCCCGCTCCCGATGGACAAGAAGCACACGTTCGGTGCTTTTACCGAGGCATTCGATATCATGAGATCCGAGATCAAGAAGTCCCGCGCCGCGGAGAAAGCCGCCAACGACGCGAAGAAGGAAATGGTTGCGAAGCTCTCGCACGACATTAAGACACCGGTCGCCTCAATTAAGTCTGCATCCGAATTCGGATATGAACTCGCGAAAGACGAGAAAGTGAAAGAACGCTTCAACCTCATCAACTTCAAGGCTGACGAGCTCACCGTGCTGGTCGATAACCTCTTCCAGTCGAGCGTACACGATGCGACGGAGATCACTGTCAGTCCGCGCGAAAATGACTCGTCCACCGTCAAAGATGCGATCCTTCACGCCGATTACTTAAAGCGCGCAGGTGATTTTACGATCCCGGAATGCAAAGTTTTCACTGACAAGCTCCGCCTTCAGCAGGCCTTCGATAATGTATTCATTAATTCTTATAAGTACGCGGACACGAAGATCGAAGTGGACGCGAAGCTCGAGGGCGAATATCTGAAGATTTCTGTCCGTGACTTCGGCCCGGGCGTAACCGATGAGGAAGTTGCC
>JAEEGL015512796.1_pt1 | contig 30727 bp, 25 predicted proteins | sample 9134231 | NCBI WGS metagenome assembly JAEEGL01 (sample SAMN16246548, study PRJNA631951) | gut metagenome | biome: gut microbiome; feature: rumen; material: fiber-attached | host: Bos | place: Iran: Karaj | collected 2018-10 | reverse complement strand
TGTCATTGCGCTGGCAGCAAGATTCACGGACTGAGATATGGACAGATTTGATATTGTTATAATCGGAGCGGGCCCTGCGGGATGCATGTCGGCTCTGGCCGCATACGGAACGCCGGTCAGGGGACGCCGGCCTGACATATGTCTCATCGAAGCTTCCGGTATGATCGGAAGAAAGATCTACAGTACCGGCAACGGCCGCTGCAACCTGGCCAACAGAAGGCTTACGCCGCAGTCCTATATGGTCGACGGGACCGCTCCGGATAACAGGTTCATGGCTCTGTTCTCTGAAAGGAACGCGGACTGGCTGTTAGAGACACTGCGCAGCCGGGGGTTCCATACACATGACCGGGACGGCCTTGTATATCCGGTAAGCGATCAGGCTTCGGCCCTGGCCGCTTTTTTTGAACGGGAGCTTGCCCGGACAGGTATCCGTGTCATGACAGGTGTCCGTGTCACGGGTTTTGCCCTTTCGCAAGTTCCGGAGAGGACCGGACGGTTTACGGTCAGGACCGGAGCGGGAGAATATGGTGCCAAAAGGCTGGTCATATGCTGCGGCGGAATGGCTGCCCCGGGACTTGGAGGCACCGATGACGGCATAAAGATGATGGCCGGTGCCGGTCATGGGATCCATGACCCGTATCCTGCGCTGGTTCCCCTTTTGTGCGATGACCCGCGGCTCAAAACTGTGAAGGGGGTCAGGTGTTCAGCCTGTATCGTATTGTATGACGGTATAAACGGCCTTCCCGTATGCAGCGATACGGGAGAACTGCAGCTCTTGCAGGATTCCCTCTCAGGGATACCGGTATTCCAGCTTTCCGCTGCGGCAGGGCTCCTCTTGAAAAACGGCCGGAAGCCATATATCATTGTTGATTTCCTGCCGGGAAGAGACAATGGTTTCCTGAACGATGAGTTCGAATTAAGACGCCGGATGCCTGACGACCTTACTCTTGGTGCGGTACTGCTCGGACTGGTCAATGACAAAGTGCTCCGCATGATCCTGGCTGATGAAGGCCTGCAGCCGGAAATGAAAAAGCGCAGGATAACGGATGATACGCTGATGAATATCCTGAACAGGATGAAAGCCGTGCGGTTTGAGATCTTTGGCAGTGCGGGATTTGAAAAGGCACAGCTGATGGCCGGCGGTGTTCCGATGAAAGAACTGAATGAAGATATGTCCTCCCGCATCGTACCCGGACTGTATGCGGCAGGGGAATTATGCGACGTTAACGGCCTCTGCGGCGGCTACAATCTGCAGTGGGCCATGATCTCGGGGGCTGTCGCAGGTGAAAGTGCGGCAAGATCCCTGGCCGGTGACATTTGACGGTCGGTAAAGAATGATTACGATACACCAGCTGAAACTTCCATGCGGATGCGGACCTGATGCAGTCAGGACAAAGGCTGCGGCCAGACTGGGCATAAAGCCGGACGCGGATTTCGACTTAAGGATACTCCGGCATTCGGTCGACGCGAGAAAAAAACCGGACCTGTATGATGTTTATACGGTCTCTGTTTCCGGGCCGGCAGTAGATGCGCTCAGCCGGAAGGTGATGCAGGATCCTGATATTAAGACCGGGGAACAAAAGCGATACAGTGTTCCCCCTGGCGGCACAGGTGTTATGCGGCACAGGCCGCTGATCATCGGAGCGGGGCCTGCCGGGCTTTTCTGTGCGCTGGTCCTGTCCATGAACGGATACAGGCCTGTCGTTATTGAACGCGGGAAGCAGGTGGAGGAGAGAGTAAAAGACGTGGAGTACTCTTTCCTGACCGGAAGGGTCAGTGCTTCTTCCAATGTCCAGTTCGGTGAAGGCGGCGCCGGGACTTTCTCCGACGGGAAGCTGACGACCGGGGTCAGTGATCCCGAAGGCAGGGCAGGATTCATACTGGACTGTTTCGTAAAGCACGGCGCACCGGATGACATCCTGTATGAAGCATATCCGCATATCGGCACGGACAGATTAAGAAGCGTTCTGGTCGGCCTTCGCAGGACATTGTCTGAGTACGGGTGCGAATTCCATTTTGAAACAATGCTCAGCAGTCTTAAGATGAGCGGAGGCAGGATCTGCGGCGCCGGTTTTGACGGGCTGGACGATATGCCGGCGGACGTTGTTGTCCTGGCGCCCGGGCACAGTGCCCGGGACACATTTATGTATCTGAACGGCCTCGGCATCCCCATGGCGGCGAAAGATTTTGCGGTCGGTTTAAGGGTCGTGCATGAGCAGTCGCTGATCGACCGCAGCCAGTACGGTACAGACGATATCGTAAAGATGAGAAAGCTCGGCCTGAAGCCGGCTTCCTATAAACTGACATACAGATGCGGGTCAGGCAGAGGGGCCTATACCTTCTGTATGTGCCCCGGAGGGTATGTCGTCAATGCCGCTTCAATGCCGGATACAGCTGTCGTCAATGGCATGAGCGAATACGCGAGGGATTCAGGCGCGGCCAACAGCGCGGTAGTAATGACTGTCTCCGGTGCGGATTTCGGGACAGACAGCATCCTTTCCGGTATGCTGTTCCAGCAGAGACTGGAGGAAAAGGCATTTATACTGGGGAACAGCGCTATACCTGTATCCGATCTCGGCGCTTTCATGAGCGGAAAAGAGCCGTTGTTTACCGAACGGACGAGGCAGCTTCAAAAGAGTATTAAGGGCATAAGCAGGGAGGCTGTGCTTTCCCGGCTGTACGGTGAGAGACTGAATGCCGATTTTGCGGAAGCCATGAAGGGCTTCGGAAAAAAGATCAGAGGGTTCGACAGCAGTGAGACACTGCTTGCGGGACCGGAGAGCCGGACGTCTTCCCCGGTCCGGATCCTGAGGGATGAGTTTTTTGAATCACCGGTCAAAGGCCTTTTCCCCTGCGGTGAAGGAGCAGGTTACGCGGGCGGCATAATGTCGGCAGCGATGGACGGAATGAAGGTGGCGGAAGAGATCATCAGACGGTTTTCTCCGCCGGGTGAAGTATGATCAGTCACTTTTGAACGGGACTTGGAAGGAGAAATGGATCATGAGCGATTACAGGGATGAAATAGTAAAGATCGGCCGCACCGCTGCTGCCGTCAGGGGAGACTGCCAGCTGCTGGATGATAGTTCACGCGTAAAGATCCTTGAGGAAGCGGCAGGGGCACTGGTTGGCAATGCGGAAGTGATACTCGCGGCAAATGAGAATGACGTTTCAAAAGCCAGAAGCGCCGGGATGAAGGAAGGTCTTCTGGATAGGCTGTATCTGAATGAAAAAAGGCTGGGACAGATCGCGGAAGGCATGCGCCAGGTGGCTTCTCTTCCCGATCCTCTCGGGCAGGTGCTGGATGATCATACAAGGCCGAACGGGATGAGGATCAGAAAGATCAGCGTGCCCATGGGGGTCATCGGGATCATTTATGAATCCAGACCTAATGTAACCGCAGATGCATTTGCCCTCTGCTTCAAATCGGGAAACGTTTCCATCCTGAAGGGAGGAAGCGATGCGATCTGTACCAATATGGCGATCGTGGACACCATTCGCGGCGTGCTGGAAGAGAACAGTGTTTCTCCCGATATCCTCCAGCTGATACCGATCACGGACAGGAGTGCCGCCGCCCTATTCATGACGATGAGGGAATATGTCGATCTGCTCATCCCAAGGGGAGGAGCTTCCCTGATCGCCAGTGTCGTGGAGAACAGCAGGATACCGGTCATCGAGACCGGCGTCGGCAACTGTCATGTGTATGTGGATTCGGATGCCGACCTGAAAATGGCAAAGGAGATCCTGATCAATGCCAAGACCTCAAGGGTAGGGGTGTGCAATGCTGCGGAATCCCTGGTCCTGCATAAGGATATTGCAGACAGCTTCCTGCCTGTACTTGCCGATATCGCCCGGGAGTATTCCATAGAACTGCGCGCAGATGAAAGGTCCCTTCCGTTCCTTCCGGGTGCTGTTCCGGCATCCGAGGAGGATTATGCGGCGGAATACCTTGATCTGATACTGTCCGTGAAGGTCGTGGATACACTGGATGACGCCATCAGTCATATAAACCGGTACCATACCGGCCATTCCGACTGCATAGTTACGGAAAACGCAGAAAATGCGCAGAGGTTCCTGACGGAGATAGATTCCGCCTGCGTATATCATAACGTATCCACCAGGTTTACTGACGGTTTCGAATTCGGCTTCGGCGCGGAGATAGGGATCAGCACACAGAAACTCCATGCCCGCGGCCCCATGGGACTCAGGGAACTCACCTCCTATAAATACGAGGTCACCGGGACCGGGCAGGTTCGTTAACAAACATTTTTTATTGTGATAAACTTTTGAAGTGTGCATTGACAAGTATTGGATCGGAAGGACTGTAAGGCTATGCCCCGTAAAAAGATCGCAGATCAGGGAACGGACAGATATGTAGCTTACGTATCCAGCTATACTTCTGCCGGAAATGATGATTTCGGGATCCGTATCTATGATGTGGATATGGAAGCCGGAAGATTCTATGAAAAAGACAAGGTAAAGATCAGTAATTCTTCTTATATCTCTATTTCACATAACCGCAGATTCCTGTACTCGATCACCGATTTCGGCGTCGAATCCTACAGGATACTGGAAGACGGGTCGCTGGAAGTCATGAATACGGCTTCGATCAACGGTATGCGTGGTTCCTATCTGTCGACTGACTACACGGACAGATGGCTGTTCGTATCCGGCTATCATGACGGCAAGATCACGGTCCTTTCACTCAATGAGGACGGATCGATAGGGCGTATTACCGATGAGGTCTTTCATAAAGGACTGGGCAGCATTGCGGACAGGAATTTCAGACCCCATGTCCAGTGTGTCAAGATGACCAGGGACAACCGTTTCCTATGTGCGGCGGATCTTGGCCTGGACCATATCAACGTTTATGAACTGGATCCGGTAAACGGCCGCCTTCACCAGACCGATGTTATCCGCAGCGAACTGGAAGCTGCCCCCAGGCATATCAAATTTTCAAAAAACGGCAGGTTCCTTTATGTTGTCAATGAACAGAAGAATACGGTCGACGTCTTTTCCTATACACTGGAAAAGGACGATCCCGAGTTTGAAAGGATACAGACAGTGCCCACAGTCAATGACTATCATGCGAGCGGTACGGCTTCGAGCGCTCTGAACCTGTCATTCGACTTTAAATACCTGATCAGTTCCAATGCGGGGGATAATTCCGTCATCATATACCGGATCGACGAAAAAACGGGGCTTCTGACGAAGGTGCTCTGCCTGCCCGTAAGCGGGGATTATCCGAAGGATGCCGCACTGTTCCCGGACAACAGACACCTTGTTTCGCTGAATCATGAATCCAATACGATGACGTTTTTTAAGGTGGATCTGGACAAGGGGCTTCTGATCATGAACGGGAAGGAATTGAAGGTGGACAGGCCCAACTGCGTCATATTCCATAAACTTGCGGCAGGAAAGGAATGACTTACAATGGCAGGTTCGGTTTTCGGCAGTATTCTTAAAGTAACGACTTTCGGAGAGTCACACGGCGCCGCGACAGGCGCCGTTTTAGACGGATGCCCGGCAGGAGTCCCGCTCTGTGCGGATGATATCCAGCGCTATCTGGACCGGAGAAAGCCGGGGGCAAGTCCTGTCGCGACCGCCCGGAAAGAATCGGATACCGTTGAGATCCTGTCCGGTGTATTTGACGGAAAGACCAGCGGCACTCCCATCGCGCTTATCATCAGGAACAGCGGCCAGCATTCCGCCGATTATGACAGCCTGAAAGATGTTTACAGGCCCGGGCATGCGGATTATACCTTTGACAGGAAATACGGTATCCGGGACCACAGGGGAGGAGGGCGTTCCTCCGGCAGAGAGACGGCCGCAAGGGTCGCGGCCGGTGCGGTCGCAGCCAAAGTCCTTTCCGAACTGGGCATTACCGTCACCGCATATACAAAAGCAATAGGGCCGGTAGAGGCGGATACTTCCCGGATCGATCCCGATGTCATCCGCAAGCTCCCGACAGCAATGCCGGATCCCTCGGCGGATGAAAAAGCTCTCCTTTATCTGAAAGAGATAAGGGAAAAAGGAGATTCTGCCGGCGGCGTCATAGAAGTGATCGTAAACGGGCTCCCCGCAGGGATCGGAGAACCTGTCTTTGATAAACTGGATGCCAGGCTGAGTGCCGCATTTATGTCGATCGGCGCTGTGAAGGCGGTTGAGATAGGGGACGGCTTCAGGGTCAGCGGGGCCTTGGGATCGGAGAATAACGACGGTTTTTATGCAGACGCTGACGGGAACGTTAAGAAGCTTTCTAATCATGCCGGCGGTATCCTCGGCGGTATCTCGGACGGTACCGAGGTGAGGGCGAGACTGTACGTCAAACCCACCCCTTCGATTGCCGCGGAGCAGCACACAGTCCGTACAGACGGTGTGGAGACCGGGATCACGGTCGGCGGCAGACATGACCCCGTGATCGTACCGCGGGCAGTCGTCGTCGCCGAGATGATGGCAGCCCTTACCATACTGGACCTGATGCTGGTGAATATGGGCAGCAGGCTTGAATACCTGAAGGAGATCTACGGGACAGACAGGATATAGAGAGGTGGAAATGTATCAGCTGTTAAAAACAGAAGGCAGGGCCAAAAGGGGCAGACTGACGACGGTCCATGGCGTGATCGAGACACCTGTTTTCATGAACGTCGCGACTGCGGCTGCGATCAAGGGCGGTCTTGGTGCGGATGACCTTATGGAGATCAGGACGCAGGTCGCGCTCTGCAACACTTATCATCTTCACGTCAGGCCGGGAGATGAAGTGGTCAGGAAACTGGGCGGGCTTCATTCCTTTATGAAATGGGACAGGCCCATCCTTACGGATTCCGGCGGATTCCAGGTGTTTTCCCTGGCTGATCTCAGGAAGATAAAGGAAGAGGGAGTGACGTTCAAATCCCATGTTGACGGCGCGCGCATCTTCATGGGACCGGAAGAGAGCATGCAGATCCAGTCGAATCTCGCCTCAACGATCGCCATGGCATTTGATGAATGTCCGTCCAGCGTAGCGGAGTATGATTATGTAAAGGCATCGGTCGAGAGGACCACAAGGTGGCTGATCCGCTGCAGGAACAAGATGGCCGAGCTGAATGCAAGAGAAGACACCATCAATAAGGCACAGCTTCTGTTCGGCATCAATCAGGGCGGGATCTATGATGATATACGGACAGACCATGCGAAACAGATAGCGGAACTGGAACTGGACGGATATGCGGTCGGCGGGCTGGCTGTCGGCGAAACGCATGAGCAGATGTACCATATCCTGGATGTGACCGTGCCGTATCTGCCGGTCAGTAAACCTGTATATTTAATGGGCGTGGGCACACCGCAGAACATCATTGAAGCCGTGGACAGAGGTGTTGATTTCTTTGACTGTGTATATCCCAGCAGGAACGGAAGGCACGGGAATCTGTATACCGGCAGGGGGACGCTCCATATCCGCCGTGCAGCGTATGAAACGGATGAAAGACCCATTGAAGAAGGCTGCGGCTGTCCTGTTTGCAGGAAAGGGTATTCCAGGGCTTATATCCGCCACCTTTTAAAGGCGGACGAAGCGCTTGGCCTGCGCTTCTGTGTCATGCATAATCTGTGGTTCTATAACGACCTTATGCAGCAGATACGGGACGCGCTCGACCGGGGTGAATTTTCCGCCTTCAAGCGCAGAAAGCTTGACAAATTGGCCTCGGAAAATGCATAAATCGCGGAAAATACTATAGAAGTCAGCAGATTTTTGTTGTAATATGTTTATCAATATGCTTCAATAACATGTGATTATTTAAGGAGGTCTATCCATGCAGGCATTATTGCTCATGGCAGCAGGAGGTTCCGGAATGGCATTTACACTTATTTACATCATAGTGATCGTAGGTGTGTTTTATTTCTTCCTTATCCGTCCGCAGCGCAACGAACAGAAGAAGAAGGACGCTCTTTTAAGCTCACTGGCGATCGGCGATTCAGTACTGACGTCGTCCGGCTTTTACGGAACTGTGATCGATATGGAAGACGATACCGTGATCGTGGAATTCGGCAATAACAAAAACTGCCGTATCCCGATGCAGAAAGCTGCGATCATTCAGGTGGAAAAACCGCAGGATGCGGTGGATACCGGCTCCGAAGAATCCAAATGATCATTCGGAACGGTTAACTTAAAAGGTTAAGTGTTCCGGAATCGAGTAGGGCAACCTACTCGATTCCTGTATGGATATGACCGTAAAATGACTAAGAGGATCATTTGTTTATGAAAAAAGTATCGTTCAGGATTGCTGCCCTGTTTATGGTGTGTCTGATCGCTTTTCTGGCTGCCGTGCCCGTACTGCATACGGAAGCGGCCGGCGAGGCTTTGCCAAACCCTGGGCCAAGGGGGACGATCACCTATGATTTCGGGCAGGGACAGACATTCGTTCTTGATCCCTCCGCATCGATACTTCTGTGCGTACAGAACAGGGACGGTTCATTTTATGTGGATCCGGCTACCGGACGTTGTGTCGTTGACCCGGCCAAGTGCCTTACATTCCTGAACGCGCTGCAGAAGATGTATCCCAGGATAACAGGAGGCGGCAGCGCTTTCAGGACGACCAGGGGTGACCTTATACCGGTAAGCGGTGCGCAGGCAACGGTATATTTTGATGTCAATACCGAGCTTCAGTGGCTGTATGCCGCGCTGACGTCTGACCTGACAGCCAGAAGGACACCGGATTTCCACGGCGTCCAGCCGGGCGGTTCTTATTCCAATACCAATGCGCTGGGCGGTACCTATATTGAGATCGACCTTACCATGCAGGCGCTCTATTATTATGTGAACGGATCGCTGGTACTGGCCACACCGATCGTTTCCGGAAATGTTTCCGCCGGCATGGGGACGCCGACTGGCATCTTTGCCGTAAACGGCAATAAGAGAAACAATACGTACCTCACCGGCAGGAACTACAGTTCTTTTGTCTATAACTGGATGCCGTTTATCGGCAACAGTGTAGGAATACATGATGCAACCTGGAGAAGCAGCTTCGGCGGCAATATCTACAAGACGAGCGGCTCGCACGGATGTGTGAACCTTCCGCTGGATGCTGCGGCTAAATTATATCCGATCGTCAACGTCGGAACTCCGGTAATCGTATTTTATTAAGGCCCAATAGAAGAGGAGGAAGGAATGAGCAGAGTATACAATTTTTCGGCAGGCCCGGCTATGCTTCCGGAAGAGGTCCTGAAGATCGCGGCGGATGAGATGCTGGATTATCACGGAAGCGGAATGTCCGTTATGGAAATGAGCCATCGCGGCAAAGTCTACGACGGCATCATTAAGAAGGCGGAACAGGATCTCCGTGACCTGATGCAGATCCCCGATAACTACAAGGTACTGTTCCTTCAGGGCGGTGCCCATCTGCAGTTTGCCATGATCCCCATGAATCTGATGAAAAACCGGAAAGCTGCCTATGTCGTGACGGGGAACTGGGCTAAAAAGGCATATCAGGAAGCGGCGAAGTTCGGTGAGGCCATTAAGGTCGCTTCATCCGAGGACAGGACTTTCAGTTATATTCCCGACTGTTCCGATCTTGACATCCCCGAAGATGCGGATTACCTGTATATCTGCCATAACAACACGATCTACGGGACAACATTCAAAACTCTTCCCAACGCCAAGGGACATGAGCTGGTAGCGGATATATCTTCCGATTTCCTGGCTTATCCCGTCAACGTTTCCGATTATGCCCTTTTATACGGCGGCGTTCAGAAAAATGTCGGCCCGGCAGGTGTAACGATCGTGATCATCCGTGAAGACCTTATCCGCGAGGATATCCTTCCCGGCACTCCCACCATGCTCATGTATAAGACGCATGCCGATGCCGAGTCTCTTTACAATACACCTCCCTGCTACAATATCTATGTCTGCGGACTGGTATTTGAATGGCTCAAAAAGATGGGCGGCCTGGAAGCCATGAAGGAACGCAACGAGGAAAAAGCCGCGATCCTGTATGAGTTCCTTGATTCCTCATCCCTGTTCAAGGGTACGGTCGACAGAGAATTCCGTTCGCTGATGAACGTTCCGTTTATCACCGGAGATAAGGATCTTGACGCGGAGTTCATCAAGGCGGCGGAAGCGGAAGGACTGGTCAGCCTTAAGGGACACAGGAGTGTCGGCGGTATGAGGGCCAGCATTTATAACGCGATGCCGAAGGAAGGTGTTGTCAAACTGGTCGAGTTCATGAAGGATTTTGAAAAGAATCACTGAAAATCAGCAAACAGATAGCAGAAAGGCAGAAATATGTACAGATATGCGTGTTTGAATAATATAGCGGAGATCGGGCTTGAGAGATTCCAGAAGGGATTTGAGAAGACCGATACTCTGCAGGATGCCCAGGGAATACTTGTCCGCAGTGCCGATATGCATAATATGGAAATGTCGGACAAACTGCTCGCGATAGCCAGGGCCGGTGCCGGCGTTAACAATATCCCGATCGAGGAATGCGCCGATAAGGGCATCGTTGTCTTTAACACGCCCGGCGCCAACGCAAACGGGGTAAAAGAGCTGGTCATCGCCGCTATGCTGCTGGCTTCCAGGGATATCGTCGGCGGTATCGAATGGGTCAACGCAAACGCGTCAAGTGCCGAAGCGCTGGCCACAGTCGAAAAAGTCAAAAAGCAGTTCGCGGGGACAGAGATCCTTGGCAAGAAGCTCGGCATCATCGGCCTTGGTGCCATCGGCGTCCTTGTGGCCAATTCCGCCGAGAGCCTCGGCATGAAGGTCTATGGCTATGATCCCTATGTATCCGTCGATTCTGCGTGGCATCTTTCCAGAAAGATCAATCACGTTGTCGATATCAACGACATATATGCCGACTGTGATATAATCACCATCCATGTACCTTATATGGAATCCACCAAAAACATGATCGACAGTTCCGCCATAAGCAAGATGAAGGACGGCGTGATCCTCATCAATATGGCCAGGGGCGGTCTCGTTGACGAAAAGAGCCTGATCGATGCGATCGATGAAGGAAAGATAAGGAAATATGTTACGGATTTTGCCGACACAACGGTCGCAGGTCATGAGGGATGCATCGTTATCCCGCATCTGGGAGCTTCAACGGCAGAGTCTGAAGACAACTGCGCGATGATGGCTGTGGATGAGATCCAGGATTATCTGCTTAACGGCAACATCAGGAACAGTGTGAATTTCCCGAACTGCAATATGGGCGTCTGCCAGACCACTTCCAGGATCGCCATCATGCATAAGAACATGACCAGCATGATCTCCAGATTCACATCGGTCATGGGCAATTCAGGCGTCAATATCGCTGAGATGACCAATAAGTCAAAGGGAGATTATGCGTATACGCTGTTTGATCTGGATTCACCCGTTACGGATGACGTCCTCGACAACATGTCGCAGATCGACGGAGTCTTAAGGGTACGTGTGATCAAATAATAAAAGGATAAAGGGGAAAGAACGAATGGCCAAACTCTTACCGTTCAGGGCATACAGACCGGCACAGACCGGCAATGCGTCCGAAAATGCCGGTCGTCTGGCAGCTCTTCCCTATGACGTAGTAAATGAAGAAGAGGCTCGCGGGGAAGTTGCCCGTGAGCCTTTATCATTTCTTGCCATAGACAGACCGGAGACCGCTTTTCCGAAAGGAACGGACCCGTATGCAGATGAAGTATATCAGATGGCGGCGCAGATCCTGAATGACAGGATCGGCAGCGGCCTTTATGTACAGGATGATACACCCTGTTATTACCTGTATGAACAGACCTTCCGGGGAAGAACGCAGACAGGTATCGTCTGTGCTGCTTCCGTTGATGATTATGTGGAAGGCGTCATAAAGAAACATGAGAATACCAGGCCGGAGAAAGAACTGGACAGGATCAGGCATATCAGTGTCTGTAATGCGCAGACCGGCCCGATCTTCCTGGCATCAAGGACCGCCCCCGTGCTTTCTGAAAGGATCAGGGAAATCATAAACAGACAGCTGCCCGTTTATGATTTTGTCTCGGCGGGAGATGTCAGGAACAGGGTCTTTGTCGTGAATGACCCTGAGGACATCGATCTGATCAGGAATACCTTTTCAGGAATGGACAGTATCTACATAGCCGACGGCCATCACCGGTGCGCGTCGGCAGTCAAGGTTGCCCTGAAAAGGAGGGAAGAGGAACGGGAACCGGATCCCGGCGCGGAATATAATTACTTCCTTGCTGTTGTATTCCCGGAAGAAGACCTTTACATAATGGATTACAACAGGGTCATCCTTGACTGGAACGGTCACACGGAAGATGAACTGCTTGACTGCATCGGACAGTACTTTGAGCTGTCCGATTCCGGTACACCGGACAGCCATGATCCGGAACTTGTAAAGGGTTCCCTCCGGCTGTACCTGAAAGAAAAGCAGTATGACCTGAAGCTGCGGGACGGTATAAGGAGCGAAGATCCTGTGGCAGGACTTGATGTATCGGTCCTCCAGGACCTTATTCTGGAGCCGTTCTTCGATATCAAAGATCCGAGAACGGACCCGAAGATCGAATTTGTCGGCGGTATCCGCGGCAGTTCGGAACTGATCGGCAAAGTACGTGAGGGTGCTGCCTGCGCATTTAAACTGGCGCCTGTCAGTATGCGGGAACTGATGGCGGTAGCCGATGCCGGGAGACTGATGCCGCCCAAATCAACATGGTTCGAACCCAAACTCCTGAGCGGATTGTTCATCCACAGGATCTGAGGTTTATCTGCGGGATCATTTATCTGAAAGAAGGGAATAAAAATGCTGTTATCGATCTTATTATTCGCTGTCGGCCTTGTATGACTGATCAAAGGCGGGGACTGGTTCGTGGACGGGGCCAGTGAACTGGCCAGGAGGTTCCGTCTGCCTGAACTGCTGATCGGGGCCACTGTCGTTTCCATCGGCACTACCTTGCCGGAAGTCATGGTCTCAACGATGTCCGCCTTATCCGGCCATGGCGAGATCGCGTACGGCAACGCGATCGGATCGTGTATCTGCAATGTGGCGCTGATCGCGGCCATTACGATCGCGGTCAGGCCGGGAACCGTGGAGCCGGCGGCACTGAAGGCCCCGGTCGCATTTTTCTTCGTTTCCGCGGCTATCTATGTGGTCGCCGCATATGCCTTCCGGCAGTTTTCCAGGCCTCTCGGCATAATCATGCTGTTGGTCTTTGCTATCTACATGGTCTTTAATGTACGCCAGGTCAGGAAACTGACGGCGAACGGACAGGGAGATCCGGAAGATGGCGGGGAACGCCAAAGCAGCGGGATGTCCTCAGGCAGGATGATCTTCTGTCTGGTCGCCGGAGCGGCACTGATCGCCGTAGGCGCCAGACTCCTGGTGGACAACGGCACCAGGATCGCCGAAGGGCTCGGCGTTCCCGAATCCGTGATCGCGCTGACCTTTGTTGCCCTGGGAACAAGCCTTCCGGAGCTGGTAACGGCTGTGACTTCCCTGATCAAAGGACACAGCGACCTCTCGCTCGGCAACATCATCGGCGCCAATATCTTTAACCTGGTGCTTGTCAGCGGCCTTTCCGTGACCCTTGCTCCTTTCCCGGTGCCGGTGACTGCAACGATCGCCGGCAAAAACGCCAGCCTGGTCCTTGAGATACCCCTCATGCTGATAGTCATGCTCATACTTGCGGTCCCCGCGTTAAAAAAAGGCAGGCTCTACAGGAGCCAGGGAATCATACTCCTTCTGATCTACGCTGCGTTCTGTGCCATCCAGTTCTCGTTATGATGCAGACAGGATAAGAATGACGGATAAGATCAGAAAGCTGTTTTTCAGATTTGATACCCTGGATAAAAAGCCGAAGCTGTATAACATCGCAGCCATATCGGTAATTGCCGTTATCTGCATCGCATGGCTTCTGTATGAAGACGCGGGAAGATACGCAGGAGCGGTCAGTATCGTGATCCTTCTGTATTTTCTTGCGGTGCAGATCCTTCTTATCAGGGCTTTTTTCAGGCAGCTGCGGTATAATCCCTATTCCTATAATACGATATATTACATGGGGTTCTCCGTATTCCTGATGTTTGTCCTGATATCCAGTATCATCCTTAACGTCGGGGCATTTCTGCACCCGGAACAGCACAGCATAGATAAGATCCTTCTGCTGCTTTTGCATTCAGCCAGAAACTATATGCTTCTGTCGTTTCCGTTCATTCTGGTGTTTTCGGCTGCGCTGTTTGTTTCCAACATCTCGCTGATCCGTCACGAAGGAAAACGGTTCGTCAACATCCTTGGCATCATACTGTCTTTCTTCCTTCTGGCCGGAGAAGCATTTCTTTATTTTTACAACAGCCGTATACCGGCCGGATTGACACCCGGACAGCTGCGGCTCAGGGTCCTGTTCGGAAGCCTGTTCGCTGCTGTATACCTGTATTTCGAATGTATGATCATCGGTGCCATAGTGGCGGATACGATCGCTGCCTGTTATGAACCGGGACCGGACAAGGATTATCTGATCATTCTGGGCTGCGGCCTCAGAAAGGACGGTACGCCGACCCCGCTTCTTAAGGCGAGGGCGGACAAAGCGCTGGCATTTTTCCGCCGGCAGAAAGAACTGACGGGCAGGGAGCCTGTCTTTATTGCTTCCGGCGGCCGGGGACCGGACGAGATCATTCCGGAAAGCACGGCCATAAAGAGATACCTGATGGAGAACGGCATACCGGAGAGCAGGATAGTCGAAGAAGACGCCTCAACGGATACATTTGAAAACATGAGATTTTCCAAAGACAGGATCATGGAACAGGGAAGTCCCGGCAAAGTGGCCTTCTGCACGACCAATTATCACGTGTTCAGAAGCGGTCTTTACGCGAGGCGGGTCAAGATGCGCGCCGTCGGGATGGGGGCAAAGACGAAGTGGTACTTCTGGCCGAATGCTTCCGTCAGGGAGTTCGTCGGGCTCATTACGGAACACAGGGGCAAACAGCTGCTCATTTTCGGCGGGATGATAGCCATATACACGATCCTTACCTTCTTTGCATACAGATAAAAAACGGCACGGCCCAAACAGGGAGCCGTGCCGTTTTTGTGATCTGCTCAGTTCAGAATGATCCGGCAGATATTCTTATTTATCCTTTTCAAGATAATTATAAACAACAGCTGCCAGTGCGCCGCCGGCGAGAGGGCCCGCGATGAAGACCCAGAGGGCGGCAAGGGGGGGGCAGTGTTGCCGCTGAATGCGGCAAAGACGGCGGGAGCAATGCTCCTGGCCGGATTAACGGAAGTGCCGGTCAGTCCGATACCGAGAATGTGCACAAAGGTTAGCGTAAGACCGATCACAAGGCCGCCGAAGGAACCGTGACCGGCCTTTTTGGACGTAACGCCCAGGATCGTAAGGACGAAGATGAACGTAAGTACGATCTCTGTGACAAGACCCGCGAGAAAGCTCCCGTTCACACCGGCAAGGCCGTTGGCGCCGAAACCGCCGGTCATATCCTCTACGCCGCCGGCCCCGAAGATGACGGCGAGTATGATGCAGCCGGCAAACGCGCCGATGATCTCAGAGTATACATCCGGTTTTTATTTTTCAAATAGACAAATCGGAAAGGTTGTGCAATAATATGTTGGTGCTGTGAGAGCAGCGTAAGCTGGAATAGCGCAGTCGGTAGCGCAACTGATTCGTAATCAGTAGGTCGAGGGTTCAAGTCCCTTTTCCAGCTGGATGAAGATCCCGGGTCTTTATATAAGGCCCGGGATTTTTTATACACCGTTCTGAAACAGTATATGTTCGTATCCGCAGCTATGGAAAAAACACACCCCGTGTGCAAGAATAATACTTGGCATCTGTGCAGCGGACGGCCGCGCTGTCTGTCCGGATCTGACCGGATGATACCGACAGCATGAATGGAAGGTGATTTCCGCCCCGAATAAGCCGGTGAATGACAGACCGGACTTCTTCGTGTAAAATATATAGATTGGAGAATTGGAGAACGAAATGGATTTCAATTTTGACGATGCCGTGAAAGCCGGCAGTGAAATATTAAAAGATGTTGAATCAGCCGTTTTTTCCGGTGACTATTCCAATCTGAGCAGCAAGGTGCAGGGACATGTCAGGAGCGCTGCCGATTCCATATCTTCCGAGATAAAGAGGACAGCATCCGACACCGCGAAGAAGTACACCCGCAGCTGGTCGCAGGATGGCCCCGCCGCCAGATCTTCCAGCGAACGGGGGAGCACGCTGCACCCGAAACGCGCGTCGGAATACGGCAGTGATTCCAGAAGCAGGAAAGAGGATAATACCGGGAAAGCAGAGCTCACACCTTTTCTGGCGGGGAGAAAGCGTGCCGATTCCTCAAAGCTGAAAAGGATCGGCGGGATCATCGGAATGGTCTACGGCGGGCTGATCCTGCTGCCTAACGTTATCAGAATGATCGCAGCTATCGCATCCGGTTCGGGGATCTTTGAAAGTGTCTTTTCCGCAGGGCTGGGCGCGGTCGTACTTATACTGAGTATCCTGGTCTTCAGAAAAGGGATGCGTGAGCAGGAGCTTTCTGCCGCCTTTTCAAAGTATGCGAAACTGATCGGTGATTCGGAATACTTTTCAGTCAGTGAACTGGCGGCGCTGACAGGCAGCACGGCCGAGGATGTTGAGAAGACCCTCTCGGATATGATCGCGGGCGGCTATCTTCCAAATGCGGTCTTTGACAGGAACAGGACTACGGTGCTTTTGACCGATACCGCAATAGAACAGTACCGGCAGGCCGAGAAAGCATATCTGGAGAGGATAAAGAACGAGCAGGCTCAGGCCGGCGGCAATGATGCGGCAGATTCCGCTTATTCGGATGAAGTCAGGGAACTGCTTGCGGAAGGCCAGAGTTATATCACGCATGTCCGGAATGTTAACGATATCATTCCCGATGACCAGGTCATGTCGGATAAGCTGTACCGCCTGGAGAATATCATGAACAGGATCTTCGCCCAGGTAAGGAAGGACGCTTCCAGCGCCAAAAATCTTCGCCGCTTCATGGATTATTACCTGCCGACGATCACAAAACTGCTGGATGCCTACGTCGAGCTTGACAGACAGGATGTGCAGAGCGGCAATATAGCCGGGCCCAAGAAAGAGATCGAAGAGACGATGGATACGGTCAACGATGCCTTTGAGGAACTGCTGGATGGCATGTTCCAGAATATGGCATGGGACATCTCTTCAGATATATCGGTAATGAAAACAATGATGAAACAGGACGGCCTTACAGGAGATAAGGTAAGTTCAGGCAAAAGGGAAAAGGTCGGGGTAGAAGCCCGCGGACCGGAATCAGGAGGTCAGTAATGAGCGATACTTTTGAAGAATTGAGAGATGCGGTCCCTACACTCGTTTTCGGGGCGGCTGATGCAGAGGAAGAGGCACAGGAACATGTGACTGTGGCTGCCGCTGAGATCGCCGAAACCATGGAGAATGCCCCGCAGCTTTCAAAAGAAGAGCTGGAACAGGTCGAATCCTTTGCTTCGCAGATCGATATCAGAAATACGAATGCTATCCTGAATTACGGCGTCGGAACGCAGAAGAAGATGGCCGATTTTTCCGAAAAGGCCATTGAAAATGTCAGGACCAAGGATATGGGCGAGGTGGGCGACATGCTTTCCTCCCTGGTCACACAGCTGAAGGATTTTGACGTTGAAGAGGATAAAGGGTTAAAAGGTCTCTTTAAGAAGGGAACGAACCGGGTCGAAGCGCTGAAAGCGCGATACAGCAAGGTGGAGACCAACGTCGAGTCGATCGCGACAGAACTGGAGAAGCACCAGGTCATGCTCATGAAGGATGCGGACGTGCTTGACCGTATGTATGATCTGAACCTTACCTATCTGAAAGAGCTGTCGATGTATATCATCGCCGGAAAGAAGAGGCTGGAGGAAGAGCGGGCCAATGAGCTCGTAAGGCTCCAGAAAAAGGCGGAAGAAAGCGGTCTTTCCGAAGACGCGCAGGCAGCCAAGGATTTTGCCGCTCTCTGCGACAGATTTGAAAAGAAACTGTACGACCTGGAACTGACCAGAACAGTCTCCATGCAGACTGCCCCCCAGATCAGGATGGTCCAGAATTCCGATACGATGATGGCTGAAAAGATCCAGTCCACGATCGTGAACACGATCCCGCTCTGGAAGAACCAGATGGTGATCGCGATCGGTGTCGAGCACATGTCACAGGCAGCAACGGCGGAGCGCAAGGTAAACGACATGACCAATGAGCTTTTGAAGAAGAATGCCGACAAGCTTAAGACAGCCACGGTGGAAAGCGCGAAGGAATCGGAGAGGGGCATCGTCGATATCGAGACCTTGAAGCATACCAACGAACAGCTGATCTCTACGATCGACGAAGTACTTCTTGTACAGAAGGAAGGCAAGGAAAGACGCGCCGCCGCCGAAGTGGAACTTCTGGAGATCGAAGGACAGCTCAAGCAGAAGCTCCTGGAGGCTTCACGTTCCTGAATACAGATCAGAACACGGGGAGAATAACGTTTTATGGCACAGCTCTGGGGCGGGCGGTTTGAAAAGCCGACTGAAGAATCGATCAGGAAAGCAATAGATTCCGTATATTTTGACAAACGTCTGTGGTCGGAAGATATAACGGGCAGTATTGCCCATGCCCGGATGCTGTCTGCATCAGGGATCATTTCTGAAGAGGAATGCTCCCTGATCGTAAGCGGGCTTAAGGGCATTGCAGAAGAGATCGCGGACGGCAGGCTCGAAGTCACTCCCGAATATGAGGACATCCACAGTTTTGTCGAAGCCGTGCTTACAGCCAGGATCGGCGACGCGGGCAAAAAACTCCATACGGGGCGGAGCAGGAACGACCAGGTGGCCCTGGACATGCGATTGTTTATCCGCAGCCGTATCGACGAAACAAAGGACCTTATCCTGTCCCTTATGACGACTGTGCTGGATATCATGGTAGCGAACACGGACACCGTCCTGCCCGGGTTTACACATTTACAGAAGGCACAGCCTACGACGCTGGCCCATCATTTCGGCGCTTATTTTGAAATGCTGCGCAGGGACTATGAAAGGCTGTGCGACTGCAGGAAGAGGATGAATCTGTGCCCGCTGGGCGCAGGCGCCCTGGCCGGGACGACATATCCTCTGGACCGTGATATGACAGCGGCGGAACTTGCGTTCGACGGACCGACAAGGAACAGCATGGATTCTGTTTCCGACAGGGATTACCTGATCGAATTCGTTTTTGACCTGTCCCTTATCATGATGCACCTCTCCAGATGGTGCGAGGAACTGATACTCTGGAATTCCAACGAATACCGCTATATCGAGATCGATGATTCCTATTCCACGGGATCCAGCATCATGCCGCAGAAAAAGAACCCGGATGTGGCTGAACTTATCAGGGGAAAGACCGGGAGGGTCTACGGGGCACTGCAGTCCCTTCTCGTCATGATGAAAGGGATCCCGCTGGCCTATAACAAAGACCTGCAGGAAGATAAGGAAGTATCCTTTGATGCCGTGGATACGGCAATGACGGCGTTAAGGCTGTTCAACGGGATGCTGCCGGGGATCGCGTTCGATAAGGAAAGGATGAGGGAAAGCGCAGCCCTCGGGTTTACGAACGCGACGGATGCCGCAGATTACCTGGTCAGAAAAGGCATGCCTTTCAGGGATGCCCATTCCGTGATCGGGAAAATGGTGCTGTACTGTATTGAAAAGGACTGTGCACTCGGCGATCTGACGGTAGGCGAATTAAAAGGCTTTGCCGATACCATCGGAGAAGACTTCTACGATGCGGTCTCGCTTAAGACCTGCATCAGCAGGCGCCTTACCAAAGGAGCGCCGGGGCCTTCTGCGATCAATGGGGAGCTCAGGGAAGCAAAGGAATTTCTGTCATCTGTTTGCAACCCGGGCAGGAACTGATATATAATACAGCATCGTTCAGGTGTATCGGGGGAAAGTAACGTACACTGATCAGATCCGGAGGAGAGGAATACAGATGGAAAGAAAATTACGTGTAGGCGTGCTCGGCGGTACAGGGATGGTGGGACAGAGATTTATCTCTATTCTTTCCGATCACCCGTGGTTCGAAATAGCTGCCATCGCGGCAAGCCCCAGAAGTGCAGGAAAGACATACGAAGAAGCAGCGGGCGGCAGATGGAAGCTCGAGATCCCCATGCCGGACAGTGTCAGGAACATCGTTGTCCGGGACGTGCGGGATATAGACGCGATCGCATCAGACTGTGATTTCTGCGTCAGCGCCGTCGACATGTCCAAGGAAGAGATCCGGGATATAGAGGAGGCGTATGCCAGAACGGAGACACCCGTTGTCTCCAATAACAGCGCCCACAGATGGACGCCCGATGTGCCCATGATCATACCGGAGATCAATCCGGAACATGCGGACGTTATAGAATACCAGAGGAAGAGGCTCGGGACCAGCCGCGGCTTTATCGCTGTAAAACCGAACTGCTCGATCCAGAGTTATACGCCTGCGCTGGCCGCATGGAAGGAATTCGATCCGGTGGAAGTCGTCGCGACGACTTACCAGGCAATATCCGGTGCCGGTAAGAATTTTGCGGACTGGCCTGAAATGGTCGGAAACGTGATACCTTATATCGGCGGAGAAGAGGAAAAGAGCGAGAAAGAACCGCTCAGGATCTTCGGAAAGATCAGTGACGGAGTGATCGTTCCTGCTGTTTCACCGGTCATTACCTGCCAGTGCATAAGGATACCTGTCCTTTACGGACATACTGCAGCGGTATTTGTCAGATTCGGGAAAAAGCCGGAAAAGGAAGTGCTGATAGAAAAACTCCGCAGTTTTTCCGGAAAGCCCCAGGAACTGCATCTGCCCAGTGCACCTGAACATTTCATCCAGTATCTCGAAGAAGACAACAGGCCGCAGATCACGGCGGATGTCAATTACGGGAACGGTATGGGGATATCCATCGGCAGACTCCGTGAGGACGCAGTCTACGATTATAAATTCGTGGGTCTTTCCCATAATACGATGAGGGGTGCCGCAGGCGGTGCCGTTGAGTGTGCGGAACTTCTCTGCGCGCTCGGATATATCAGCGCTAAATGATCAGATCTCCATTTCGGGAATTTCATGTCAAAACGGATATTTATTTCTGAGAAACCCAGTGTCGGCCGCGAATTTGCGGCTGCACTGGGTGAAAACTTTCAAAGACGCGACGGATATCTGGAATCGGAAAACAGTATCATCACCTGGTGCGTAGGCCATCTGATCACGATGTCCTATCCGGAAGCCTATGATGAAAAGTACAAGAAATGGTCGATGTCCACCATTCCTTTCATTCCGCAGACATATCGCTATCAGGTCATTGATTCTGTAAAAAAACAATACCAGACGGTCAAAAAACTGCTGACTTCTCCGGAAACGGATACGATCTATGTCTGCACCGACTCCGGGCGGGAAGGCGAGTATATTTACAGACTGATCGCTGACAGCTGCAGCATCGGCAGCAAGAAGCAGCTGCGGGTATGGATAGATTCCCAGACAAAGGACGAGATCCTGCGCGGGATCAGGGAGGCCAGGGATGACAGCGAGTATGATCATCTGGCGTCCGCGGCTTATCTGCGCGCAAAAGAAGACTATCTGATGGGGATCAATTTTTCACGGGCAATGACGCTTCGCTACGGAAATGCCATGAAGGATTTTCTGGGCCGGCAAAAATGCGTGATCGCTGTGGGAAGGGTCATGACCTGTGTACTCGGTATCGTAGTCAGCAGGGAACGTGAGATCAGGAACTTTGTAAAGACCCCCTTTTTCCGCGTTATCGCTTCTGCCGGGGATGGCGTGACGGGAGCAGATCTTGAGTGGACCTGTTCGGAGGACAGCGTATATGCGGATTCAGCTGCCCTGTACTCTGAAAAAGGATTTAAAAAGAAAGAAGATGCGGAAAGGCTGATCGGACTTTTGAAAGAGAACGGCAGCGCGAATGAGCTGACCGTAGAAAGCGTCGTCAGAAAGAAAGAGACCAGGAGGCCGCCGCTGCTTTATAATCTCGCTGAGCTCCAGAATGACTGTTCACGCATGTTCAGGATCAGCCCTGACCAGACTCTGCAGGCAGCACAGGAACTGTACGAGAAAAAGCTGACCACATATCCCAGGACCGATGCCAGAGTGCTTTCCAGCGCGGTAGCCAGACAGATCGGCGTGAACCTGAAAGGCCTGTCCAGGATCCCGGCCTACGCACCGTACATAAACTACATCGCCGCATCCGGCAGCGCGGCAAAGATCGTAAAGAGCCGCTATACCGACGATAAGGCCATAACCGACCATTATGCCATCATACCTACGGGAGACGGAATATCCGCCCTGTCTTCACTGCCGCCGGTAACGGCCAAAGTATATGAGGCCATCGTCAGGCGGTTCCTCGCTGTCTTTTATCCGCCTGCTGTTTTTGATAGAATACAGGTGACTGCAGCCGGCATGTCCGGGAGTGCCAAAAACGGCAAAAAAGCCTGTATTGAGCGGTTTGTCGCCGGCGAAAAGCATCTTAAGGAAGAAGGCTATCTTGCCGTCATGAAATACAGCTTCTTTAAGGACAAAGAGCAGGCTGAGGAGAGCGAAGAGACAGGCAGCGGCGGATATCTTTCCGGCATCAGAAAAGGCCAGAAGATCCCGGTAAGGGGATACAGCGTCAGGGAAGGCGAGACAACGCCGCCCAAAAGGTATAACTCCGGGAGCCTGATCCTGACCATGGAAAATGCAGGCCAGTTCATAGAAGAGGAAGAACTTCGCGAGCAGATCAAAGGCGCCGGGATCGGGACCAGCGCGACCAGGGCGGAGATCCTTTCCAAACTCGTCAGGAACGGATATCTGTCCCTGAACAGCAGGACCCAGATCGTTACACCGACACAGTTCGGAGAGATGATATTTGATGCGGTCAGTGCCTGCATGAAGCCGCTGCTCGACCCGAGACTGACAGCCAGCTGGGAAATGGGCCTGCAGAGAGTCGTTGAAGGCGCAGTCAGTGAAGAGGAGTACATGGAGAAACTCGTCAGTTTTATCACGCGCAGGTGCGATTATGTAAAACAGACAGATTTCAACCGTGCACTGATGGATAATTACAGGCAGATCGCGGGCGTATATCCTGAAAAGAAAACGTCCGCCGGACGCGGAGTAAAGAAGAGGAAAAAGGAGACGGCTGAAGGCTGATGTTTGATATAAATATCGCTTTTATCACCCTTATATGGGAACTGATGAACCACAAGACGGAGAAAGTGGGCAGGGTAAGTTTCAGGCCGCAGAAGCCCGCATTTTCCCTTGATGAATCCAAAAAGACCGACCTTCCCCGCGCCCTGCCGGAAGAAGAGGGAGTATCATCGGCCGATCTGTACGCCTTTGTGAAAGAACTGAGTGAGGATGAAAAAGCGCATGTCCACCAGCTCATGATCGTCAGGCACGGCAAAGTGATCTTTGAGACCGCGTTCGATCCCTATGTACGCGGCGTATGGCATTATGCCTATTCCATGAGCAAAAGCGCCGCCGTCATCGCTGTCGGGATCCTGCTTGATGAAGGCCGGATCTCTTTGGATGACAGGGTGATCGACTTTTTCCCCGAGGAGTGGAGCCCGGTAAACGGGATCCGTTTTTCATCGATGACGGTAAAAGACCTCCTGGTCATGTCAGCAGGATCTTCGTTCAACGAAGTCGGGGCGATATCCGGAAATGACTGGGTCAAAGGATTTTTTTCATCTTCCCTTAAATTCGTACCCGGAAGCAGGTTCGATTACAACAGCATGAATACGTTCATGCTTTCCGCTGTCGTATCCAAATGCACCGGCATGGACATGTTTTCATTCCTGAAGCTCAGGGTATTTTCCGTTATGGGGATCAGGGAAGTCTTCTGGGAAAGTTCGCCGAGAGGGATCACCAAGGGCGGATGGGGACTGTTTATCAAAACGGAAGACGCTGTCAAGATCGGGCTCCTGTTCATGAACAAAGGAGTATATAACGGCGTAAGGATCCTCTCGGAAGAATTCGTCAATATGGCGACCACGCCGCAGATCGGTACGGATATGCCGTACAGCCCCTTCTACGGTATGCAGATCTGGATGGACCACAGGGAAGGCAGTTTTATGTTCAATGGGATGCTCGGCCAGGACGTCCACTGCTACCCCGACCTGGATATGGTCATTGCCGTTAACGGGGGACATGATTCCATATTGCAGAAAAGCAGGGTGACCGATATTATCAGGTCACATTTCGGCGACGGTTTCAAGGTCATGGCCGAAGGCACAGATCCCTCGGCAGCGCGGGGCGATCACGCAAAACTGGCCGCACTGAAGGAACGCTGTGAAGGCAGCGCGCAAAGCAGTATACCCTGTACAATCGCTAAGGGGGGATGGAAAAGAAGGTATATGACCGGTGCCGGACTGCTGCCGGATCCGGTGCTCTTCTTCAGAAATATCGCAGGAAAAACATATGAGCTGCAGGAAAAGGGCATAGGTGTGATGCCGCTGATGATGCAGGTCATACACAATAATTATACAAGAGGTATATCGCTTATCAGGTTCAGGACGCTCAACAGGACGGTCTATATGGACGTGCTGGAAGGCCCGGAGACTTTTTCGATACCCATCGGATTCGGAAAAGGAAGGCATGCCAGCCTTGATTTCATGGGGGAATCGTATCTTATCGGTACGAAAGGCAGGCTTTCAAGGAATGAGGATGGAAGAGACGTGCTCAGCCTGAGGATATGCTTTATCGAAGAAGCCTGTGAAAGGCTGATAAAGCTGGTCTTCGAAAAAGACGGGAACATAAAGCTGCATTTTGACGAAACGCCCGGCAGTGAAATGATCGCGACAACGCTCGAGAAGATAGGCCCGGGAAGCAGCGGTACTTCTACTATCATGAACAGTATCATGTCACAGATATCGCCTGAGCTGGTCCGGAATGCGGTAAGGACGGGCATCAGTCCTGTGGCCAGAGGAATACTGAGAGAACATTGACCGGAACGGGAGGATAACTATGACGGATGAATACAAAAGGCTTACGGAGATCTGCAGCTATATCAGGGAAAAGACTGATTTTGTACCCAGGGCAGCGCTGACGCTGGGATCAGGCCTTGGTGATTATGCCGGGTCTCTTGATGTGGTCTGTGAGCTGGATTACCGTGACATTCCCGGTTTCCCGGTATCGACCGCGCCCGGTCATAAAGGCATGTTCATTTTCGGCTACTGTAAGGGGACGCCCGTCGTGTGCATGAGAGGAAGAGTGCACATGTATGAAGGGTATTCCGCGCAGACTGTCGTCATGCCGGTAAGGATCATGAAGCTTCTTGGCGCTGAAGTGCTTTTTCTGACCAATGCCGCAGGCGGGATCGACCGCACTTTCAGGCCCGGGGATCTGTGCCTGATCACGGATCATATCTCATCCTTTGCCGCAAATCCCCTGATCGGACCGAATATACGGGAGTTGGGCGTCCGTTTCCCGGATATGACGAACGTCTATGACAGGCAGCTGCAGGAACTGGTCAGACAGTGCGCCGCGGAGGAAGGGATCAGTCTGAAGGAAGGCGTTTACCTTCAGACTACAGGGCCTAGTTTTGAATCTCCGGCGGAGATCAGGATGTTTGAGATGCTGGGTGCGTCGGCAGTGGGAATGAGCACTGTAGTGGAAGCGATCGCAGCCAGGCATATGGGGATGAAAGTTGTCTGTGTATCGCTGATCAGCAATCTGGCCGCCGGAATATCGGAAAGGGAACTCAGTTCGGAAGAAGTGGACGAAGCAGGGAAAAATGCCGCAGGAAAGTTCTCCGCACTTGTCACCGCCGTGATCGGCAGGCTTTAAATGAGGTGGAAGCAGTATGAAATACAGGTTTTATAACGCGCGTATACTGACGATGGACCCGCTTTGCGAAGCGGGGGATACAGCAGTGCTTAACGGGGAAGTCCATACGGAAGACGGACAGATCACCTATGTCGGCGAAAGCTTTGGTCAGCCGGCCGGTGAAGTATATGACAGGGAGATCGACTGTGAAGGAAATCTCCTTATGCCCGGGTTCAAGAATGCGCACACGCATTCCGCCATGACGTTTTTGAGATCCAGCGCGGATGACCTGCCGCTTCAGGAATGGCTGACTGAACAGGTCTTCCCTTATGAGGCAAAGCTGACGGGCAGCGATATAGAGATCCTGACAAGGCTTGCGATCCTTGAATACTACACCAGCGGGATAACATCGATCATGGAAATGTATCTGGATCCGCCCGCTGTTGCCAGGGCATGCACCGATATGGGCATGAGGGTAGTCCAGGTCGGCGGTGTGAACAATTTCAGCCAGTCGCCGGAACTTCTGGAAGAATGGTACCTGTCTCTGAACGACCGGCATCCTCTGTCCTCATTTGCTCTGGGATTTCATGCGGAATATACCTGCAGCAGGGAACTGTTGGAAAAACTCTCAGCCCTGGCGGAAAAATACAGGGCGCCGTTTTTTGCACACATATCGGAAACAGAGAATGAAGTCAGCGGATGTCTGGAAAGATACGGTAAGACTCCTGTGGACCTGCTCTGCAGCCTGGGACTATTTGATTACGGCGGCGCAGGCTATCATCTTGTCCATACGACACCGGACGATATTGCCATCATGAAGCAAAAAGGGATCGGCGTGGTGACCAACCCGGGTTCCAACACAAAACTGGCCAGCGGGATAGCGCCCATACAGACATATCTTGACAGCGGACTGAAAGTGGCGATAGGGACAGACGGGCCTGCCAGTAACAACTGTCTGGACATGTTCAGGGAGATGTTCCTTACAGCCGGCCTGGGAAAACTCCTTACAAAAGACGCTGCTGCCGTCCCTGCGGAAAGCGTGCTCCGCATGGCCTGCGTAAACGGCGCCGATATTATGATGCTGCCGGACTGCAGCTGCCTGAGAGCCGGGAAAAAGGCGGACATGATCATGATCGACCTGGCCCAGCCGAATATGCAGCCCATCAACAATATTGCCTGCAATCTGGTATACAGCGGCAGCAAAGCCAATGTAAAAATGACGATGATAGAAGGCCGTATCGTTTATGACAGATTTGACGGATCTGCCCGTTTTGGCATTCCCTTTGAAACGGAAGAGATCTATCGTACAGCACAGGAGGTAAGAGACAGGATCCTTGGATAATACACTGACAGTTTTCCTGATCTTCGTCGCGGCATTTCTGGTCACGGCCGCGGTCTACGGCAGATATCAGAAAAAGGCAATTTACAGGAGATTCGAAGCCCGGTTCCGGAAGGATTTCGGCATTATCCCGACTAAGGAGATACCCCTTGAAAGGTATGCCAAGATCCCCACGTACTACTTAAGGCACAGAAAAGATGACCAGATAGATGATATAACCTGGAACGATCTGAATCTTGACGATGTGTTTGCAAGGATCGACAACACACAGAGCGCGGCAGGGGAAGAGTATCTGTACTACCTGTTAAGGACGCCGGATGCCGGGAACAATGAACTCATAACGGATGAGATCATCCGCTATTTTGAAGACTCTTCGTCGCAGGATGTAAGGGTCAGGCTGATGCTCGCCTTAAAGCTTCTGGGTCATACAGGCAAGTATTCACTGTATGAATATCTTGACCTTCTGGATAACCTGGGTGAACGGCCCCTGTGGCCGCATGTCGCGGCAGCGCTCCTGCCGTTTGCGGCCTTTGCCGTCATGCTGGCCGATGTCAGGATCGGCTCGCTTCTGCTTATTGCTTCCGTTGCTTACAGTTTTGTCAGCTATTTCAAAAGCAAACGCGAGATGGAACCCTATATCGTTTCATTCCGTTACCTGCTGCGCATGATCGATGCAGGGGAGGAGATCCTGAAGGTGGACTGTCCGGTACTGAAGAAAAGTTATGACGAACTTTCTTTGGGCCTTAAGGAACTGTCCGGGTTCAAAAGGGGCTCGTTCCTTCTGACCTACGACACACAGACGGCCAGCAGCGGCAATCCGCTGGATATCCTGCTGGATTACCTGCGGATATTATTCCATCTTGATCTCATTAAATTCAGCCTGATGCTGAAGACTGTCAGGGAGAAGGCGGACCGGGTCGACCGTGTCCTTACCGTACTTGGCAGCATAGACACAGTCATCTGCATCGCGGGTTTCAGGCTTTCTCTTCCGTGCTGGTGTGTCCCGGAATTTACGGAAGATAATGCGCCGTTTACTGCCAGAGACATGTATCATCCGCTGCTACCCGATCCGGTAGGCAATTCGATCACTGCGGATACGCCTGTGCTCCTGACCGGTTCCAATGCATCCGGAAAATCGACTTTCCTGAAGGCCGCCGCGCTGTCGGCCCTGCTTGCCCAGACTATCTGTACGGTATGTGCTTCCTCATACATGGCACCGCGGTACAGGATCTATTCTTCCATGGCCCTCAGGGATGATATTGACAGCGGTGAGAGCTATTTTATCGTTGAGATCAGGTCCCTGAAGAGGATACTGGACGCGACCGCGCAGGCAGACGGGGAAAGGCCCGTCATCTGCTGTATAGATGAAGTGCTCAGGGGGACCAATACGATCGAGCGTATCGCCGCGTCCGCAGAGATCCTCAAATGCTTCAGCGAGAGGAAGGTCATGTGTTTTGCGGCAACGCACGACCTGGAGCTGGCATCGATACTTGAAGGAAGCGTTACCAATTATCATTTTGAAGAAGAGATAAAGGACGGCGACGTCGTATTCTCATACCAGCTCAAGGACGGGAAGGCAACGACGCGGAATGCGATACGCCTTCTTTCTGCACTGGGTTATGATGAGGATATCGTAAAGGCTGCCGGCGACAGGGCGTCACGTTTCATGGAAAGCGGTGTCTGGTCATGACGCACGTGACGATATACTCGGACGGGGCGGCAAGGGGAAACCCGGAAGGGCCCGGCGGATACGGGGCGGTGATACAGTACGTCGACAGCCGCGGCGTCCTGCATGAGAAGGAGTTTTCGGAAGGATTCGAAAAAACATCCAATAACCGGATGGAACTCCTCGGTCCGATCGTTGCGCTGGAAGCCCTGAACAGGCCGTGCGAGGTGGATCTGTATTCGGACTCCCAGTATCTGGTAAAGGCCTTTGAGGAGCATTGGATAGACAACTGGAAGAAGAACGGATGGAAGACCAGCGGCAGGACACCTGTCAGGAACCGTGAACTGTGGGAAAGACTCCTTGCGGCAATGGAAATGCATCATGTAAACTATCACTGGGTCAAGGGGCATAACGGCCACCCTTTGAATGAAAGGTGCGACAGGCTGGCTACTGCCGCCGCGGACAGTGTTTTGAAAAAGTGAGTGCTATGAGTGAAAGGCTTTTGATCCGCTATATCAGCAAAGATATAGAAAAACTGAGACCAGTCGGAGGCAAATCCGACTGGATCGACCTTCGGAGCGCGGAAGAAGCAGTACTGTCAAAGGGGGAAGCCAGGCTGATCAGGCTGGGCATCGCCGTCAAGCTGCCGGAGGGGTATGAGGCGCATATCGTGCCCAGGAGCTCTACTTTCAAGAATTTCGGGGTCATACAGACCAACCACCAGGGCGTTGTGGACAGCAGCTACTGCGGGGACAATGATGAATGGTGCATGCCCGTACTGGCACTGCGGGATACAGTGATCCATGTAAATGACAGGATCTGCCAGTTCAGGATAATGAAAAAGCAGCCTGAACTGATATTTGAAGAGACGGATCACCTGCCTGATAAGGACCGCGGAGGTTTCGGATCGACAGGTATCAAATAAGATCGGAGGGGAACAAGATCATGAAGATTCGTACCAGATACGCGCCCAGTCCTACGGGGCGCATGCATGTAGGCAATTTAAGAACGGCGCTCTATGCTTACCTGATCGCCAAGCATGAAGACGGGACTTTTATTCTGAGAATAGAAGACACCGACCAGGGAAGATATGTGGAAGGCGCGGTGGATATCATCAACCGTACCATGGATGCTACGGGGCTGATACCGGATGAAAGCCCGGACAAGCCGGGTGAAACAGGCCCTTATGTTCAGAGCGAACGTATGAAGAGCGGCATCTATATGCAGTATGCGAAGGAACTGGTTGAGCGCGGGGAAGCATATTACTGCTTCTGTACGCCGGAACGCCTTGCCACGCTGACGCAGGAGATCGAGGGAAAAGAAGTAACGGTCTATGACAAGCACTGCCTGCATCTGTCGCCTGAAACGGTCAGGGCAAATCTCGAAGCGGGCATGCCTTACGTGATCCGCCAGAATAATCCTTCCGAGGGCTCTACGGTATTTCATGATGAACTGTACGGGGATATCACTGTGGACAACAAGGAACTGGATGATATGATCCTGATCAAGTCCGACGGGTATCCTACCTATAACTTCGCCAATGTGGTCGATGACCATCTGATGGGGATCACGCATGTGGTCAGGGGAAATGAGTACATCTCCTCCACACCGAAATACAACAGGCTGTATGAGGCCTTCGGCTGGGATATCCCGAAGTATATCCATTGCCCTCTCATTACGGACGCGGAACATAAAAAACTCAGTAAACGCAGCGGGTATTCCAGTTATGAAGACCTGATCGAACAGGGCTTTCTTCCGGAAGCGGTCGTAAATTTCATCGCGCTTCTGGGATGGTCGCCCGAGTCCGACGAAGAGATTTTCTCCCTGGAAGAGCTGACCCGTATCTTTGATTACCACAGGATCGGAAAATCCCCTGCGGTATTCGACTATACGAAACTGAGATGGATGAACGGTGAGTATATCAAAGCCATGGACAATGAAAGATTCTATGCAATGGCCATGGACTATATCAGGGATGCGCTGAAAGGGTCCCC
>JAEEGL014467975.1_pt1 | contig 30727 bp, 22 predicted proteins | sample 9134231 | NCBI WGS metagenome assembly JAEEGL01 (sample SAMN16246548, study PRJNA631951) | gut metagenome | biome: gut microbiome; feature: rumen; material: fiber-attached | host: Bos | place: Iran: Karaj | collected 2018-10 | reverse complement strand
TAGATAGCCTCCAAAAGCGGGAAGTCCATAATGGTGGGCAACTCCGAATTGTAGCCATCGTTGTTGTGAGCATCTTTTTGCCAATAGGCCAATTTGCTGGCTTCGCTTATCCACGCTTCGCCCACAATGTTGAAGTTGGGATACTCCTCGCGCACACGCAAGTTCCATTCGCGCATAGCATTTTTTTCTGGATAAGGATACGTATCCTGACGAATGCCATCGAGGCCAACCGTCTCTATCCACCAAATACTATTCTGTATGAAGTAGTTCTTTACCAGCTCGTCACCAAGGTTCATATCGGCCATCGACGAATCGAACCAGCCTTCAGTAGCTTGGCGCAAATCGTATTGCGAGCGATGCGAATCGGCCACAGTTGATAGGCGATACGACGAGCGCATTGGGTTGCCGTTCCATTGAAAAATCCAATCTTTACAAGGCAAGTCGTTCATCCACCAGTGATTAGTGCCGCAATGGTTGAACACCATATCCATAATCAACTTCATGCCATTCTGATGAAGTTTATTGCTCAACTGTATATACTCTTCGAGCGAACCAAGACGCGCATCAACAGCATAATAATCGGTAATAGCATAGCCATGATACGACGACTGCGGCATGTTATTCTCCAGCACTGGCGTCATCCACAGAGCCGTCATACCCAGATTTTTTATGTAGTCGACATGCTCAGCAACGCCTTGCAAGTCACCACCGTGGCGACCATAATCGGCTTTGCGATCGGCTTTCTCCACCATACCTGGCATATCATCGTTATTCGGATTGCCATTGGCAAAGCGGTCGGGCATAAGTAGGTATATGGCATCTTCGGAGTTGAAACTCTGACGATTAGCCGAGCCAGTCTCGCGAGCCTTTAGTTCGTATGTATACGACGCCTTCTGCTTGCCATCTTTCACGAAACTGATGTCGAACTTACCAGGTTTGGCGTCGGCAGCAATGCGCAGGTTTATAAACATGAAGTTCGGATTGTCGGTGAGCGTAGTGCTGGCAATGGTTACGCCAGCATAATTAATCTCTGGGTGCAAGTCGGAAATGCCCTGAGCGTGCACAAGTAGTTGCAGATTTGGGTTATGCATACCAACCCACCAGTTCATCGGCTCAACGTGCTGAATAGCGATGTTGTTGGTTTGGGCATGTATGGGCAATAGCGACAACGCAGCTATGGATAATAGTATTATACGTTTCATTTTTATAGTTATAAGTTTTGGAGTTTTACGTAATAGGTAACTCGCTTTCGTTGTCATCCTGAGCAACGCGAAGGATCTCCAATTCCATAAATACAATGAGATTCTTCGCTGCACTCAGAATGACATGCGACAATTCATTCAATTCTTCTTCACAAACAGTGCTTCGCCATCACCGATGGTGCACTCTTGTCCGTAGACGCTGAGGCTCAGCTGTCCGTTGCCGCGCTGCTTGATGGTGGTGCCTTTGGCATCGACAATAACATCAATGTCGTGACCGCGGAAGGTGATGGTGAATGTGTAGCTTTGCCACTGCTCTGGAATTATTGGGTTGAGGAAGAGTTTGCCGTTGTAGACACGTTTGCCGCCAAAACCTTCCACTATCGACATCCACGTGCCAGCCATTGAGGTTATGTGCAAACCTTCGTGAGCCTCGCTGTTGTAGTCGTCGAGATCGAGGCGCGAGGTGCGCAGATACATCTCGTAGGCCTTGTCGGTGCGACCGATGCGAGCTGCCAAAATGGCGTGTACGCAAGGTGAGAGCGACGATTCGTGCACGGTGCGTGGCTCGTAGAAGTCGAAATGTCGAGCGATGGTGTCGGTGTCAAATTCATCTTCGAAGAGGTAGATGCCTTGCAGCGTGTCGGCTTGCTTTATGAAGCACGAACGCAAGATGCGGTCCCACGACCAATGCTGGTTTATCGGGCGTTCGCTGGCTGGCAATTCGGCTGCGGTGAGTTGCTCCTTATCCATGTAGCCATCTTGCTGCATAAATATGTTGAGCTTCTCGTTGAACGGATAGTGCATACGTTCGTTGATGTCGTGCCAGCGCTCAATCTCAGTGTCGCTGAAGTGCGTCTTTTGGCTAATGCGTTGCCATGCTTGCGGATTGTCGGTTTTAACCTTAGCTATGCACTGCGCCGTGTAGCGCATACACCAGTTGGCAAGGCGGTTGGTGTACCAGTTGTTGTTAACGTTATTCTCGTATTCATTCGGACCCGTAACTCCAAGCATGACATACTTACCGCGCTCCTCCGAGAAGGTGATGCGCTGGCTCCAGAAACGCGCGATGCCGATAAGCACTTCGAGACCATACTCTTCCAAATATTTATAGTCGAGCGTATGGCGCAAATAATTATGAATAGCAAAGGCAATAGCGCCGTTGCGGTGAATTTCCTCAAACGTGATTTCCCACTCGTTGTGGCACTCTTCACCGTTGATTGTCACCATTGGATAGAGCGCTGCACCACCCGAGAATCCGAGTTTCTGCGCATTTTCTATGGCGCGCTCAAGGTGTTTATATCTATAAATAAGCAACTGGCGTGTTACCTTCGGGTCGGCGGTAGATACGAAGAATGGTATGCAGTAAGCCTCTGTGTCCCAATATGTTGTGCCGCCATATTTTTCACCCGTAAAGCCTTTCGGCCCAACATTGAGTCGATCGTCTTCGCCAGTGTAGGTTTGGTTGAGTTGGAATATATTGAAGCGAATGGCCTGCTGAGCCTCTACATCGCCTTCAATCTTTATGTCGGAATGGCGCCACTTGCCAGCCCACACAGCCACATGTTCGCGTAGCATGGTGTCGAAGCCTTTGCCGATAGCTTTTTCTGCCTGAGTGTCAGCAGCAGCACGGAGTTTATCGGCGCTGTAGTTGAGCGTTGAGCATACTCCTATATACTTCTCGATAGTTACCGTTGTACCTTGCTGACAGTTGATGCTCACGCGGTTGCCCACCCAAGCCTCTTTCTTGATAAGCTCTGGACGAAGCACGGGTTCGTTGCCGCTGATGCTCGTCTTATAGCGCATCGAAAAAGCCACGCGGAAATCGAGTTTTTTGGTCTGAGCCACAAGCGATGCTTGTCCGCCCTTTACGTCCATCTCGAGAATGTTCCAAAATGCCTCGTCGTAGTTGCTATCTGTATTTACCACGCCACCATCGATATAAGGCACAAAAGTTATCGTGCCACTAAAATTGATAGGCGTAACGCTGTAGCGAATAGCAGCAGTTTCGGTATCGGCCATGCTGAGGAAGCGCTGAGTCTTCACTTCAATAATTTTTCCGCTTGGCAACTCTGCTTTGAACGAACGACTGAGGTGCCCTTCCTTCATATTTAGCACACGACGGAATTCACTCACTTTACATATATACAAGTTGAGCATTTCGCCATCGATAGTTACATCAATGCCTATGTAATTAGGCGAGTTGAGCACTTTAGCGAAGTATTCGGGGTAGCCGTTTTTCCACCAACCCACGCGTGTTTTGTCAGGATAGTATATGCCTGCAATGTAACTACCTTGCAGCGACGGGCCAGAGTATTGCTCCTCGAAGTTGGCTCGCTGACCCATCTTGCCATTGCCGAGGCTAAATATGCTTTCTGACGAGCGATGATTAGCAGGATTGAACCCGTCTTCAATGATGCACCATTCGTCGGTGGTGAGATACTTTTTCATAAATACAAGTATGAATTATATATTACTTTTCATTCTGAGCGTAGCGAAATTGAGATTCCCTCGCTCAGGATGACGGCTATTCAAGTTTCAATTTCTCCAAATTCATTTCATACAAACCGTTCACAACCAAGTTGGCTTTGCCAAGTATCTCGGGCGAACCGATACCTACACAGCGCATTCCGCCAGCAATAGCCGCCTCAATACCTGCAGCAGCGTCTTCAAAAACTACGCATTCCGACGGCTGCAAACCAAGCGCCTCGGCACCTTTGAGGAACACCTCAGGGTCGGGTTTTGCTTTGCTCACCTTCGTACCATCGATAATTGCATCGAAAAGTGGTGTCAACTGCAGACGGTTGAGTATGGTCATGGCATTTTTGCTGGCCGAGCCAAGCGCTACGCCTATGCCTGCTGCGCGCAATTGCTTGAGGAAGTCGGCAGCACCAGGCAGAACTTCGTCGGGCGTCATTTGGCTAATTAGCTTAACGTAGTTTTCGTTTTTCTCGGCTGCAAGGCGTTGTTTCTCGTCATCGCTGAGGCCTTTTATTCCGCCCACTTCGAGCAAAATCTCGAGCGACGCCATTCTACTGACGCCTTTCAATCGTTCGTTATCCTTCTCTGTAAACTCAAAACCAAGTTTCTTGGCAAGGTCGCGCCAAGCTATGTAATGATATTTTGCTGTATCGACAATTACACCGTCGAGGTCGAACAAACAACCTTTTACCATAATTATTTTACTATTTACTATTATCCAATTTTGTCATGTTGAGCGCAGCGAAACATCTCAGTACTTATGTTCCTTCGATTTACACTAAATGACATTTTCAAATCTCAACTTTCAATTTTCAATTTCTTTTTACTGCAAATGCCGCCGCAATGCCGCCGCACAATATTAGCACGCCTGCAACAACAAGCATTGCTGGTTGCGAACCACCTACAATGCCCAAGATGACGCCACCTACCAAAGCCGCAACAATCTGTGGCAAGCAGATGGTGCAGTTGAACAAACCTAAGTATGCACCCATACTGTCCGACCCTTCGAGGGCGTTGGTAAGTATGGTGAATGGCAATGCCAACATTGCCGCCCATGCGCAACCAATAAGAATCAGCGGGACAAACATTAGGTATGCATCGTGAACGAACATTGTGCCGATGAAGCCAGCGCCTCCTATTGCCAAGCTAACTATGTATGCCATGCGAGCCGAACGGAAACGCGGTATCACCATAGCCCAAAGCACAGAACCAATAGCTTGCACGGCGTAGAGAATGCCAACCCAGTTGCCAGCCTCCTGATAAGCTGCCGAAGTAACGTCGGTGGTGTTCCACACGTTGTCGGCAATAGCACCTGGCATATAAGTCCACATATACAGGAACGCTGCCCAGCAGAAGAATTGTACCAATCCGACAGTCCAAAATTCGCGCGGAGCATTGCGCAAAAGAGCAACAAAATTGTGTTTTGGTTTTTCGGTGGTCTGTTGCGTGGTGTCGATGCCATGAAATTCGGCATACTCCTTAGGTGGCATCTCCTTCACACGTAGTGTTGTATAGATGACGCATAATATAAGTATGGCGGCACCTGCGTAGAACGAGTAGATGACCGTATCGGGCACCACACCTTCGGGCGCAATGTTGCTTATACCTATCCACGCCAATACAAAAGGAAATACAAAACCTACGAGCGAACCAGCGTTGCACAAGAAACTCTGAATGGAGTAGGCAAGGCTCTTTTGGCGCTCGTTCACCATGTCACCCACAAGCATCTTGAACGGCTGCATAGCCATATTTATGCTTGTGTCGAGAAACATCAGTGCAACGAGACCGAACATCATAGCCGCACCCACCGTTAGGTTGAAGCCGCCAGCATTAGGCAATAAGCACATAACCACTACGGCAGCAGCTGCGCCTATAAATAAGTATGGTATGCGTCGTCCAAAGCGCGTCCAAGTGCGGTCGGACAGCGTGCCAATGATTGGTTGCACAATCATACCCATCAGCGGCGGCAGAATCCAAAAGAAACTGAGGTCGTGTGGGTCGGCACCCAATGTGGCGAAGATGCGACTAATGTTGGCACTTTGCAAAGCATAGGCAATCTGCACTCCGAAAAATCCGAAGCTCAAATCGACCAAGCCTCTGAAAGGCAAGTCGCGTTGTTTGTTGATGTTGCTCATAATATTTTTCGTTTTTGTCATCGAACCAAGCGAAAAGAAACAACCGTCTCCGTCCGCTCGGCTCGGTGATACTTTTGTATTTGTGCGGTTGCTGATGTAAAAAAGAAGCCTCCAACGCCAAACTCTTTTAGCATTGCAGAATGATTTTTAGCAAGTGTAGAAAAAATGAAGTCGAAGGCAAAGGTAGCTGAAAAATAATAGGCTGCAAGCCCATCAATACTTAGGAATTGAGAATTAGAAATAAGGAATTACGATGCAAACCGCATTTCAAACGTTTGCGATGAAGAGACGAAAAAACCGAAAATTTTTGAAAATTTTTTCGCGGCAGTTTTTGCAAACGATTGCAGGAGATGAGCAATAAAGGATAATGATTAGAGCAGATTACAAATCCACCTAAAAACGCGACCAAAGGCTATCATATACAATGTATGAAAAATAAAAAGAACGGGAGCGAAGCCACACCGCCTCGACTCACCCGTCCGTTATGTCATTGCGACAATGCTAATATCGCAATATATGATGAAAGCCAAAAAACGTCGGAGACGATTAAAAATCCGCCTGAACAGTTTTTTCAACTTTCAATTTTCAATTCAAATCGCCTTATATCTTTCTACAGCGCAGCAACACCTTCTTGCCATCAGCCAAAGTCGATGCAAAGAAGTAATCCTTGCCGCCCTCCTTTAGTTTGAGCTTAGAGCGAAGTTTTTCTGGCGACATCGGGAAGTTGCGCACGGCAATGTTGGCTTGTTTGATGCCCTTCAGCACCGAAGCCAAGTCGTTACGAGCAAAGCCCGACCATGCCAACACTTCGAAACTGCGTCCTGGGAAGTTCTCCACCTCATCGTCCGATGTGTACAAGTGGCTATTTACATGAAGTTTCACAAGTCGGAAGCGATCTGCCACAATCTTGAATCCGCCCGATTTCAATATCGACGAGTTTGGCTCGTACAGATACATACGAGGTGCGTAGGCATACTTACAAACCGCCATCAGTTCGTCGCTCGGCGTAAAGTCGAAATGCTCTTCGCGGTCGTGGTGTATATTGTAGGTCTTTATTTCTGGCTGCTGGTGATCTTTCTTCATCACAAGCAGAAGTTCCTTGCATTCGTTATCTACCGACACAATATGTATTTCGCATACACTCTTCAATGCGCGCAAAGCTTTAGAAATATCGAGCATTGGCGAGAGTTTTGCCACCACCATGTCGGCGTGTTCGAGCAGAAGAGGTTCAAGTTCTTCCAAATTTGGTTGGCAATCGGCAAGTTGAACAGCCTTTTCGCCTTCTGTGGTGCGACGCGCCGGGTCGATATATATAACCGAAGCATGCTCCGTCATATTCTTTAGGTAGTTAATTGCGTCATCGCATACGTATGTAGCATTATTTACACCGAAGATTGGAAGATTTATCTCGGCACAAGCAACCAAATCTTTATTCTGCTCTACATAGACTGCTTTTTGAAATTTTGCCGACATAAAAGCAAAGTCGACACCAAGGCCACCAGTCAAATCCACCAAAAGTTCGCCACTGACGAGTTTTGCTTTGTAGCGTGCAGTCTGCTCCGACGAACATTGCTCGAACGGGAGTTTTGCAGGCAACATCAATCGTGTGAAGTTGGCTGGATCATCGGCAATTGCTGCCCACGATTTCACCTTCTTCCTAAGCACCTGACGACCTTGAATCTGATTCGAAATAATCAATCGGCGCTTTGCTGGTATGCTTTTTAGCTCTAAGTCAGCATCATATATATCCGAATCTTTATATTTCAACAATATCTCCGATTCGCTTTCTGTTAGTAATTGTATTTTAGGCATAAGTATAACTACATTTACAAATTTGTATTGAGTGCGTATTTATCATTTATACTCGCAACCGGTTAATTTGGTTACAATTATCGGTGAAAAATTTCACTCGACAAAGACGATTAAATATTTTTGGCTTGATATTTGTGGAATGTGAAAAATCATATATACTTGCACCGATTATAAACCTCTTAACAACTACTGCATGAAGCACTTCTACCTTTATTTATAGGGTAAAAGACAATGAAATCAAATGTTATGACTTGCGACTCAGACTTGATTCGCGGGTTTCAGTTTGGCAATGATGCTTCGTTTGCAGCGTTATGGAATCGATATAGAGCGAATTTGCGCAGTTTTATTCGACACCACGTAAACTCCAACGACGTAGATGACATCTTACAAGAGACATCGATGAAAGTGTTCTCTTCGTTGCGCGAACATCGTTATAAAGACGATGGCAAATTCTTTTCGTGGATAGCGAAAATTGCCGCCAATTGCATAAAAGATTATTATCGCAGTCGCAAAAAGGTGTATGCCATCACCGACAGCGAGCATGCGTTGGACTACTTCAACGAATCGTCGCAAGTGGCAGAAGTTAACGACAATGTCGAAAGCGATATTATAAAAGGCGAAGAGAATCAGCGTTTGGGCATTATGATACACATGCTGCCCGAAAAAATTCAGCAAGTGGTGGTTATGCGCTGCTTCAACGATATGAAGTTTGAAGAGATTGCCGAAGAGACCAACGTCAGCATAAATACTGCACTTGGACGTATGCACAATGCTCGCATCTATCTGCGCCAATTCATCGACAATGGTTCGCGTATATGTATATAAATTTGTAAAAATATGGAGCGCATAGATTTATCGTACATACGTTCGGTAGCCGATGGCGACGAGGAACTGGTGAAGCAATTCATAGAGATATTTATTTCGCAAGTGCCAGAATTTACGACCGACATCGTCAACGCGCGCAAAACGTCCGATTGGCGAGCTCTTGCCGCTGCCGCCCACAAAGCCAAATCGTCTATTGCTTCGATGGGACTTAACGAACTTGCACTGAATATGAAGCGATTAGAAATGCTATGCAAATCGATATACATAGATACAACAGCAGACAACGACACGATGTGCGACTCTATAAAAGCACAGTTGCAAACTATGCCAGACGAACTAAAGTCGTGGATTTCGCTAAACAAAAATCTAAACGCAGTAGATGAGTTGATTAATTTTTATAACTTGCGTGTCGATTTCGCTATAAGCGAACTAAAAAATGTGATTGATAAATCTTGAAAGTCATGGTTGATATAAAAACTGAAGGTAATGAGGCTGTAATTTCGGTGATTAATACAGATCGGATAACCGTTTCCAATGCCAGCGAGCTAAAATCATCGATACTTGAGGCCATAAACGAGAAGAAGCTAAATGTTGTCATCGATTTAGGCAGCATTCGTTATATAGATAGTACAGCAATTAGTGTACTTATTAGTGGCGTGAAGGCTTCGCGCATAAATGGCTCTGCGTTCAAGTTGCGCAACTTGCAGCTTGAGGTTATGCGATTACTCTCGCTTATGAAGATTGACCAAATTATGGATATTGAGAAGTAATTCTCGATGTTCGTTTATAAGAATATATTGCGCGTTGCCCCGCAGGTGAGGTAACGCGTATTTTTTATAGTATAACACCCGAATAATACAACGATAGTGGCATCGACAAAGAACATAGAGATTCACAACGCACGAGTAAACAATCTCAAGGGTATTTCTATAGATATTCCACGCAACAAACTGATAGTCATCACAGGTGTGAGCGGCTCAGGCAAATCGTCATTGGCTTTCGACACACTTTATGCCGAAGGTCAGCGCCGATACGTAGAGAGCCTCAACTCGTATGCTCGTCAGTTTCTTGGACGCAACAACAAGCCCGAAGTCGACTACATAAAAGGTATTCCACCGGCTATAGCTATAGAGCAAAAGGTAAATACGCGCAATCCGCGTTCTACCGTTGGCACGCAGACGGAGATATACGACTACTTGCGACTGCTTTTTGCACGCATTGGTCGCACCATTTCGCCCATCAGCGGCGCCGTTGTGAAGCGCGATACTGTTACCGATGTTGTGAATTTCGTCACAAGCTTGCCACAAGGCACCAAAGTGGCTATCATTACGGACATAAAGATTCCCAATGGCAGCACACTGACGCAGGTGCTAAAAAATATTATTCAACAAGGTTTTAGCCGCGTAGAACAAGATGGCAACTTCGTCCGCCTTAGCGATGATGAGTTGCCCAACTTGGCTGCATCTAAGACACCGTTGCACCTCGTTGTTGACCGTCTTGCAGCCAATACAGAAGCCGATACCATCACACGTCTTTCCGATTCTGTTGCAACCGCATTCTACGAAGGCCACGGAGCGCTCATAGTTCGCACATTCGCAGCCGACAATAGTTTCACCGACACAGCATTCTCCGACCGCTTCGAAGCCGATGGAATGGCATTTGAAGAGCCATCGGAACAGCTATTTATGTTCAATAGTCCGATGGGCGCGTGCCCACGTTGCGAAGGCTTCGGTCGCGTCATAGGTATTGACGAAAATCTTGTCATACCTAACAAAGGATTGAGCGTTGCCGAGGAGTGCGTAGCTTGTTGGCATGGTACTAAACTCAGCGAATGGAATAGAGATTTCATGCTTGCTGTTCGCAAGAAGAATTTCCCCGTTCATTCGCCATATTACGAACTTACGCAGGAGCAAAAAGATTTGCTTTGGCATGGTGCTCCAGGAATTTATGGCATAGACGATTTCTTCAAATTTGCTGAGAGTCAGCAATATAAAATACAATACCGAGTACTGTTGGCGCGCTATCGTGGCAAAACGATTTGTCCCGAATGCCATGGCGCACGACTACGCAAAGAGGCTCTGTATGTGCAAGTTGCAGGCAAAACAATAGCCGAAGTCGTATCAATGCCAATAAGTAAATTGCGCGAATGGGTGAACAGCATCACTCTAAACGAATACGAAGCCAAAATTGCTGAACGACTTCTCACCGAAATACGTACACGCGTAGAATACCTGTACGAGGTTGGCCTTGAATATCTAACGCTCGATCGCCTTTCATCAACACTTTCGGGTGGCGAGAGTCAACGCATAAATATTGCCACTTCGCTTGGTAGTAGTTTGGTAGGCTCGTTATACGTACTCGATGAGCCAAGCATTGGACTACACTCTGCCGATACAGAAAAACTTATTTCTGTATTGAGAAAATTGCAAAAATTGGGCAATACCGTTGTCGTTGTGGAGCACGAAGAGGAGATTATCCGCGCTGCCGACATGATTATCGACATCGGTCCTGAGGCGGGTCGATTGGGCGGTCAAGTGGTATTCGCTGGCGATTTTGAGCAGATGAAGTCGGCTGATACGCTCACCATAAAATATTTACGCGGCGAATTGAGCATACCTACGCCCAAATCACGTCGCAGTTGGACACACTCCATTCGTCTTTCGCACGTAACAGACAACAACTTGAAAAATCTCAACGTAGAGATTCCGCTCAACGTACTTACGGTAGTTACTGGCGTTAGCGGTTCGGGTAAATCTACGCTCGTATCGCGCGTATTCTACCCTGCCCTCTGCAAAGCGAAAGGCATGAACATAGGCGAACATTTTTCGTCGAACTGTAGCATAGATGGCTGCATTGACGCTGTTGGTAGCGTAGAGTTTATCGATCAAAATCCTATTGGAAAATCGTCGCGCTCAAATCCAATAACATATTTGGGTATATACGACGACATACGTAAACTGATGTGTTCGCAGCAGTTGGCTAAGCAAAATGGCTATACAGCAGCACATTTTTCGTTCAATGCCGCCGGCGGACGATGCGAAGAGTGTCAAGGCGAAGGCTTCATAAAGATAGAGATGCAGTTTATGGCCGACATCACTCTCGAATGTCCACAGTGCCACGGACGCCGATTCAAAGACGATGTTCTCGAAGTGAAATATCGCGACAAGAGCATCGCCGATATTTTGGACATGACCGTAAATCAAGCCATAGAGTTCTTCTCGGAGTCGACAGCAGCATTGGAAAAACGCATTGTAAACCGCTTGAAACCGCTCCAAGACGTAGGTTTAGGATATATAAAAATGGGACAATCGTCGAGCACACTTTCTGGCGGCGAGAGTCAGCGCGTAAAATTGGCATATTTCCTTGCTGGCGAGACAACTACACCTACGCTCTTCATCTTCGACGAACCAACAACAGGTCTGCATTTCCACGACATTAGCAAACTAATGAAAGCGTTCCAATCGCTCATCGAACATGGGCATACGCTCCTCGTAATAGAGCACAACTTGGACGTGATAAAATGTGCCGATTGGGTGATAGACCTTGGTCCGGTGGGCGGCGAGAATGGTGGTTATATCATAGCGCAAGGCACGCCCGAAGATGTAGCAAAATGCAAAGATTCTAAAACTGGCAAATATCTGATAGACAAACTAAAATAGATGCGAAGAAACCTTCTGGGAGCACATCACATTGGTATTCTTACTGTCAATAAGTATTAAGATATGTTTAATTGTTTTTTCGCGGCATTATAGGATAATATAAGAAAAAGCATAAATTTGCGTTGATTTCTTCATAGAAGCAATCCACAAATTAACCAAGTTAGAAGGCAATAAAAGAAGATTAAGTAATGGCTTGCGAGTGTGCAAATAATAGCATAGCAAGGACGGATTTCGATTTATCGAAATGGGTAGAACAAAAACGCGAAGGCAAAGTTCTACTCGAGCATGTTGGCTCCTTTACGTCTGATTTTATTGACGCTATACTTCCCGAGATGGAGCAAGATGTGAATGAGAACGTTGAAAATGACGGCATTCGCAAGAAAGTGTTCCATGTTTTTGTGGAGTGTATCCAAAATCTTTACCATCACGTAGAACCGCTCGAAATGATAGAGCAAGAGTATGGCGATTGCCGTATGGGCGCGATATTCTTGGTTGTTGAGGGTAATGGATGCCGGATAACTACAGGAAACTTCGTGAAGAAGACCAAAGTAGAAGTTCTCTCAAGCAAGATTGAGAAGATTAATGCTATGGATAGTAACGAGTTGAAGGCATTCTATCGCGAGACAATCAGCAAACAAGCTTTCTCGGCGAAGGGCGGAGCAGGAATAGGCATGATAGATATTGCAAGGAAATCGGGCAACAAGCTCGGCTATCAGTTCTATTCGGTTGCAGGTTCGCCCGACTTGTGTTTCTTCTCTTTTGATGTTTTTATTAGCTAAATGATACAATAAATACTATGGACGTTATAACAATTGCCGCAAGCCCCAAGACACCTTATATTTGTGCAGACCCTATCAAAGGGCAAATAGAGATAAAGGGTCGTTCCATTCCGGAAAACTCAATCGAGTTTTACCGTCCACTTGTTGAATGGCTGGAGCAGTATAGTGGGCAAGAAATGAAAACAACGCAAGTAAAGATACAGTTGGAATATTTCAACACCAGTTCTTCAAAATGTGTGTTGGATATTTTCAAGCGTCTCGAAGTTATGTATCGCAAAGGTTGGAACATTGAGATTTATTGGTATTACGACGAAGACGATGAGGATATGTACGAATCGGGCGTCGACTATCAATCTATACTCACATGCCCAATATCGCTTGTGGAAGTAAAGAGTATGTAAAAACGTACTCACAGAGTTTTGAATTAATAGACCTAATGTTTCCTACTCACAGGGAATATTTAGCAAGGTAAGAAGGTTGTAGGTTTAATATTACTTGATAATGAATTGTGTAATAGTTGATGACGATTTGTTTTCTGCTAAAGTGCTATCAAGTTTTATAGCTCGTACATCACGATTGGTGTTGATAGAGACATTTACGACCGCCATTGACGTTGCTAATTTTCTGATGCACACCGACTTAGAGGTCGACGTAATATTTCTCGACATTGAAATGCCAGAGATGAGCGGCATCGACTTCATGAAGTCCATCAATACCAAAAACATACAAATAGTTATATGCTCGTCGCAACAAAAATACGCATTAGAGTCGTATGAATACAACGTTTGCGACTATCTACTAAAACCAATTACATACGCACGCTTCATAAAAGCCATAGGGAAAGTATCTATGGCGCTTCAGCGTGTGCAAGCTACCGAAGAGCAAACTGCCATAGAAGAGCAAAATACCGACGAAAGCGAAGTGATGTATCTGCGCGAAGGCTCTGGTCAAGTGACCAAAATTCGCAAAGATGATATAGTTATGCTTCAGTCGATGGAGAATTATGTGGCCGTTACTACCAAGCAAATGCGCATCACTGTACACGACACACTAAAAAATATGCTCGATAAGATTGGCGAAAAGTATGTAATTCAGTGTCAGCGTTCGTTTGCTGTAGGCATACGCTACATACAGCGAGTGAAAGGCTCAAATATTGTTCTTGGTGATGATAAAAAAATCGCAGATGTTCCGATTGGCAAATCATACAAAGAACGGTTGAAAATCCTGATAAATTCTTTCAGTTCGTGAAAGTTTATATTGTACTGTTGCTCATCATATTAGCAACAGTTTTACCATGCAAGGCGCAGGAAAAATTTCATCGCGACAATAACAGTGAATTTATTGTGAAGGAGGGCGACACTTTGTTGCCTTTCTCGTTCGTCACGTTGAATGGCGATTCACTCGATAGCGACTTCTTCGTAGGCAGCGTAGTGCTTTTACAGTTTATAGCGTCGTGGTGTCCGTTCAGTACATCGGAAATGAGAGCTATAGAACGCGACATTTGGCAGAAATATCAATCAACCAATAAGGTTCAAGTATTCGGATTTACGGTCGATGACCCGAGCGACACGGCGTCATTTCATAAATTCTTAGCCGATAACAACATCTCATATCCTTTTAGCTTCGACTGCGACGAACGAATATATCGACTCTTTTCTACGCCCAAAGGGACAGTGCCTCGGTGCGTGCTTGTGGATGGAGAAGGGCGCATTGTGCAACTATCGGACGAGTTTTACAGACGCGATTATAGAAGAATGCGTCATTTGATACGCAGCATGGTCAAGAAAATGAGTAAAAGCAGCAAGTAAATGCTTATTTTTGCAGGACTTTTTTGAGAATGGAACAGCTATCGCTACTTATAAATCTATTCAAGGGCATGTGCATAGGCTTCACGGCATCGGTGCCGTTAGGTCCTATAGGTGTACTTGTAATACAGCGCACGTTGAGCAAAGGACGTCGCTATGGCTACGTTAGTGGTGTAGGCGCAGCAACGTCCGACTTTGTCTATGCATTGGTGGCTGGTTTCAGCGTTTCGTTGGTGATGGAGTTTGTAGAAGCTCATCAGCAAATACTTATTGTAGTAGGCGCATTAGTGTTATTGGTTTTGGGCTTGAAAATTTTCTTCACAAACCCAGCAAAACAGATGCGTTTGCAACGACGCAAAAGAAATAGCGGATTGTGGCAAAACTATATTTCTACGTTTTTTCTCACCATAACAAACCCATTGGCAATGTTTCTCTTCCTTGGAGCATTCACATTGGTTGGTGGTGAACGCGACATTTACACGCAATCTGCGCTCATCTTGGGCGTACTATTGGGCGCTTCGCTTTGGTGGTTGGTACTTACTATGCTCGTAGGTATTTTCAGAAAAAAACTAACCATACGCCGCTTGTACTATATAAACAAAACGGCAGGAGCTATAATAGTAGCCTTGGTGGTAGTTGCTCTATTTATGGAGCTATTCAAAGTAATATTCTCGTAAGAAGAATCTGTCGATTCAAGGAGAGTTCCCTTCTCAACATCTTTTATAATCGCCTTGTCGACTCTCTTGGCTGCAAAATCGGCGTAAACACGCGCGTTTCGTATTCGGTATTTATTATGCCACTTTCCATTTGGCGAATAAGCATACGCATAGCTTCTGCACCCATCTCATAGCCTTTTTGCTCAACGGTCGATAGTGTTGGAGAGACTATTTCCGTTAGCGGGCCATCGCCAAAACCTATCACCGCAATATCGCGCGGAATGTTGTAGCCGTTGCGCTGCAAGAGTTGTATGGCGGTAATTGCCGTAGAGTCGTTGATGGCGAACAATCCGTCTATTTCGGGAGCTATAGTTATGAGTTTGTCGCTATTGGCAATGATAGCTTCGCGCGAATCGGCTTCGATGATGTAGTCGGGATTGACTTCCAAGCCAGCCTCACGCAGAGCTGTGGTGTAGCCATCGCGACGTTGCTTACTTATAATTAGCGACGAAGCGCTCGTGAGGTGAGCAATACGCTTACATCCTTGACTAATAAGATGGCGAGTAGCGATGCGTGCACCCTCAAAATCGTCGGTTATTACGCGATTGGACGGCAAACCTTCGCACACACGATCGAAGAAAACCACTGGTATGCCATCGGTGGCAAGATTGGTCAGATGGTCGAATTGCGTAGTATTTTTGCTCACCGAAATCAAGAAACCATCGATGCGCATATCAATCATATTCTGAATGCTACTGCGTTCGCGCTCTTCGCTCTCGTTAGTTTGGCATAGCATGGTGTTGTATCCCGCATTATAAGCCACGTCATCGATGCCACTGATGACGGTTGAGAAGAAGTGGTGCACAATCTCGGGAATGACAATACCAATAGTATTGGTATTGCTCTTGCGCAATCCAATAGCGAGCGTATTCGGGCGGTAGTTGACCGAAGAAGCCAACTGCTGCACTTGTCGTTTCGTTTCGGCACTAATATCTGGATGATCTTTTAGTGCACGGCTCACCGTCGACGCCGAAATACCAAGTGTGCGAGCTATATCTTTTATGGTTACCTGATGCGGCTTATTCATCGATTAGTTGTATGTAATAAGTTTCGTAAATATACATAGCATTTACATAAGCAAAAATATACATTTTTTCACAATCACCGCAAACGTTACCGCAACAAGCATTTCAACTCTGTTTCTATTTAGTATCCAACGATTTATGCACACACTTTTCAATAAAGATCTCACGTAACACATAGATTACTATTAAACACATGATTTAGCGTAATATCTAATTATATCTTTAGTATCGACTGCTATAGGCGCATTGATATCTTACTTTCTACGTATATTTGCGACTCGAAAAACAAATCATAATATAAAAATCAGATGAGTAAGACAGTTATAAAGAGCCATGCCGAACTTGAAGCTTTGGTTGGTAAAGAATTAGGCGTATCGGATTGGCACACTTTTACACAGGAGCAAATCAACCTCTTCGCCGATGCTACGTTGGACCATCAGTGGATTCACGTTGATGTTGACCGTTGCAAGAAGGAGTCAACTTTCGGCAACACCATCGCTCACGGATATTTGACACTCTCTATTTTGCCTCACCTTTGGGAGCAAATTGTTGACGTGCAGAACATCAAAGACCAAATCAACTACGGCATAGAGAACTTCCGCTATCAGCAACCTGTTGTTGTAAACAGCCGCGTTCGCTTGCATGTAAATGTAAATGAAGTACTTAACCTCAGAGGCACCACCAAGGCTACTATGAGCGTTAAACTCGAGATTGAAGGTCAGAAGAAACCTGCTTACACGGGCGACATCGTATTCCTCTATCACTTCGCATAAAACAATTTTTACATAAATATGAAAGCCGGGCCTCACGAATGAAGTCCGGCTTTTTTCTGCTTATAATTTATCTACGACCTACGCTCCGCGACCACAAATATTTACGAAATCGCAGTATTTACAACTCTTTTCCGCCTGTTTCTCGGCACATTGCACAAAGGGAACTGTGGCATCGAAAATTTCGGAGAGGCAACCGCTTAAACGTTTTTCAAATTCCTCTCGAACTTCGTGGTATGTAAACTCGTGTTTATCCTTACTACGAGATTCGCCCAACTGCAGCGTTACACCATCGCCATTTTTAGGCAAATCCTTCACCTTGTAAATACGTAATTTCATATCGTCGGCGAAGGGTGATTGAGCATCGCTGCAGAGCATATAACTATACAACAGAGTTTGCAAAATAGCCTTACTATCAACCACTTTTTCAGAGGTAAATAGTTCATCGACGTCCGCAAAACTGAAATTTTTATCGCTACCGGTTTTGTAGTCGCATACGTATGTAATGCCGTCGCACTCATGTATGCGGTCGATGTTGCCTATCAGTTTTATGGTATCACCATTGGCAAGCTTTATAGGTATTTCGACCTTTTTTTCGGCTGCAATTATCGTCACACCTTGCTTCGCATCTATGTCGACCATCTTTTTAGCATAATCGACTATAGCATTGTATAGCAATATATTACGGCCTTGCAAATCTTCTTTACGAAACTTCTTATTCTTAGTTAATTGCTCGCCGAAACCTTCAAGCGTAAGGCGCTCTATCTCGCCGGCATGCCCAATCTCTTCAGCAAGATCCTTGGTAACATGTATAGGAAACTGTCGATTACCGAGCTTATACACATTCTCCATAACAGAGTGGAAAATCAAGCCAATCATGCGGTTATCGAGTTCCTCAAGCACATCGTCTGGAGAGCCTATTTTATATACGCGAGAGAAGAAAAATTTCACCGGACACGATATATAATTAATTATGCTCGTAGGCGAAACATGGTCGAGTTTCGCACGCATAAGCTGCAGAATCTCAGGCGTTTTATTTATAGTCACAGCGCCTTGTTCATACTGCGAAATAGTATTCGACGACACGCGATTTTCAATATCTATTTTGAACTCGTGGCGCAGTTGCAGAAGGAAACGGCTCTCGCCTACTCTATCGCCCGAAATGCTTGTAGAATAGAGTAAATGAACATTCTTGGCACGCTGAATGAGTCGAAAGAAATAGTAGGAGAAGATGCTATCTTGATGTTCGTGCGTAGGAAGTCCAAAGCCGAGACGCAGATTATACGGAATGAACGACGGCGAAACGACATTTTTAGGGAATACACCTTCGTTGAGATCGAGAATGATGAGATTGTCGAAATCGAGCGCGCGAGTTTCCAAGATACCAAGCACCTGAAGTCCAGCGTGTGGCATTCCACAAAAATCGACCGTCTTGCTTGCCACCACACAATCCACCATGCCGAAGAGCATATCCACCGACGAAATATCTACACCAGCCTTTACAACTAGCGCCTCAAAAATGCGTATTGCACTGATTATCGCATAACTACACTCGCGTTGCAGTTGGTCGCTCTCTTGCAAATTGGTATAAATATGCTCGTAAATACTTAGCAAATACTTGAGAAGATTTGCCGCATCGACGGGTTGAAAAATCGTCTTTAGCAACTCATTTTCAGCAAAAAAGTCTGGCTTTATCCAGATGGCATTACTCTTAGTTATAGCTTTACGGAGCGCACCAATCTGCTCATCACCACAGAGATAGAGCACCGTAGGATGTTGCAAAATGCTAAGCACGCAAGTGTGATAGAAGGCGATGTCTCCATCGGCAGTGTGGCGCACGTAGACATCACTCTGAAGGCGACGCAACAAATCGAGCAGACCGTATAGCGGCGTCATCTTGATGGGATAACCCATAGTGACGTTTACTTGGCGAACATTGTCGGGCATGGCACTAAGCACGCCCAGAAGCATATTCTCGTCTGTAAGCACAACGGCAGAGCGAGTGCCACCATCGTAATTATTTTGCAGATTTTCGTGCACAAAATTGAGCTGCCCTTGCGGATAGGCAAAACTTGTGACGGTAATCTTGGGCTGCTCTTGCGGTTGCGGCAACCGATAGCCCGCAGGTGACGGATATTGCTCTACATATTTACGCACGAAGCGTCCCGGGCCATGCTCATCACCCGGAACGATGGGCACAAGCATCTGCGGCGTATAATCCCAAAAGAAATCGGCACGTGTGGCGGTGCGGAAGAAGGTGAACATCTTCTCCTCGGCACGTGTGAGCGCATTGAAGCCCACAAACGCATATCGTACGCCATCGTCGGGGAAAACGTCGACGAGATTGTCAGCCACATTCCTATATATAACGCCAGTGTAGGCTAAACCTTTCTGTTGCAAACGCTTACGAAACTCAGTATAAATGGTATGGAGTTTCTCGTAGAGCTGCACAAATTCGCTCTTCTCGGAGTCGGCTTGGGTGCCACGCTCAAACGTGACATGCCAAAACTCCTCTATAGCTTTCTTCTGATTTTCAGTAAGATATGTATACTTATCAACTAATCGCTCAAGGTCGAATGCGTTGACGAAAATATCCTCTGCATCGATAAGATACTTATCAATATCGTCGAAGTCGCCAATGAAGGTTCGCGCCCAGTTGTAGAACGACTCAAAATCGGCGTTTGCATCATAAATATCCCGATAGACTTGAAAGAGTTCGAAAGCGAGCGTAATATCATCGGCAACCATCAAGTTTGAACGCGAAGCAAGAAACTCGGTGATGGTGGTTGTATTTACACCAAAAATAGTTTTTTGCCTAAGTTTCAGCTCATTGCGGAGTTCGTTCATAAACAGAACTCCAGCGCGATGACTCGGAAAGACAAACATCAAGTCGCTCCAGTTGGAGGCGGCATGACGGTCTAAATAATATTGCGCAACAGACTTTAGAAACGACATCGGTGTAGTTACGAGTTATGAGACATCTGTATTCATCTATAAACTATCGCAAGCGGTCGAGGCTACGCACGATAGCTTCGTCGATGCCAATGCGGCGATAAGCCAAATAGTGAAGCACGGCAGCAAGCAACGGCACAATAGAAGCCACTGGGAAGTGCCAATCCATCTCGAGACGCGATGCACAGAGAATATTCACTGCAAATATCATTATAGCTACACCAACAACGATAGTTATGTTGATGCCACATACGCGCATTTGCAGCGGACGGTTCGAGAAGAGAAAAATATCGAGCAAATTGAACAGCGCAGCCACAGCAAGAAGCACCGTTAGCGGCCAAAGCACAATAAGCGTTTGCGGATTCTCGGCATCGGCAACGTCGATAAGGCCATAGAAACGAATGTCGAACAGACCTGCTGCGCCCGAAAGCGAACCGAGACTGATGAAGCAAAGTGAGATTAATAGTAATAGGCTAACAAAGAGAAATAGAGATTGTTTGCGTTGAATCATTGAGTTATAATTTTAGAATATGAATAGGCAAAAATAGGTAATTTTGCACGCTTCAATAAAATAAATATTGCTTATGGCAAGGCTTTTCAAAGTACATTACAACACTGGCGCTGGTGACAAAATAGTTATTTGGACACGCGCAACACAAAAATCGGAACCGTTGATGCACGAGATGACAAACAACGGAGAAATACACACCTACACCGACACAACAGGAGCAGATTTTTGGTATAAGTATGGCCTCATAACACCCGATGGAACAATATCCGAACGCCACGAACGCCACATCGGCGAATCGAACAACTTGACAGTATACGACGAATGGCGCTCGCCCGAAATGGCTCAAGACGCTTTACGCTATGAGGCTTTCGCCGCAGCTCTGTTCATTCCTAACAATAATGACAAACCTTCGCCCAAACCTAACCCTGGTTCGCTCACTATCACGCTTGACGAGCCTCGCATTGGTGCCGACGAAGCATTCTGCATAATTAGCAAACAGATAATCAATTGGAACACAGCCGATCCGTTCATCATGACGCGCTACACGGGCAACGTGTGGCAATACGAGATTGAAGCATCGATACTGATGAAGGAGTTTGAGTTCAAATTCGGCATTTGGGATACCAAGAACAATTGTTTCAAGCGCTACGAAGATGGTTTCAACCACATAATAGAGGCTGTTGCTGGCGAGACGCAAATGGTGAACTTCAACGCATTCAACTACGGCAACGAATGGCGTGCTGCAGGCGTGGCAGTGCCAGTATTTTCGCTACGTACGAAGCAGAGCCGCGGCTGTGGCGAATTCCTCGACATAAAACCACTTGCCGACTGGTGCAAGGCTGCCGGACTTCGTGTCATCCAACTATTGCCTATCAACGACACCACGGCAACTTTCGGTTGGCGCGATAGCTATCCGTACAACGCCATATCTACCAACGCGCTTCACCCTAACTACGTATCGCTCGACCGCGTTTTTGCATATTACGGCGTACGTATGCCTGTGCTCGAAAAGGAATCTGGTTTGTTCCTCAACGACATAAATTTTTCAGACTACAACCGCACACGCGAGTGGAAGCGTAAAAACTTGAAATACGTATTCGAAAAGGCTTACGACCAGATAGTTAACGACGCAAAGCTCAACAAATGGATCGAGCAAAACAAGTTATGGATTTATGACTATGCCGTATTTACAATGCTTCGCGATAAGTACAACACGTACAATTGGCGCGAGTGGGGCGACGATGCCAAATACAGTAAAAAGCTCATAACTAAGTATATAACTAAAGACTCCGATACGTATAAAGATGTGCTCTTCAAGATATTTATACAGTATCATCTCGAGATGCAGCTGCGCGAGGCTGTCGACTATGCACATTCGCTTGGCGTAGCTATAAAAGGCGACCTTCCTATTGGCATCAATCCTTCGTCGGTTGAGGCGTGGGTAGAGCCAGAGCTATTCAACTTTGGTTTGCAAGCCGGTGCGCCCCCCGATTTCTTCTCGCGCGATGGTCAGAACTGGGGTTTCCCTATTTACAACTGGGACAAGATGGCTGTGGACGGATTCGACTGGTGGGCTCGCCGCTTGAATCGTATGCAGCAATTCTTCGATGCTTTCCGCATAGACCATATTCTCGGTTTCTTCCGCATCTGGTCCATTCCGAGCGATTTCAAGAGCGGTTTGATGGGTATTTTCTCGCCCGCACTGCCCTACTCTGCCGAGGAATTGAAGCAACGCGGCTTCAACCACGACCCGAATTTCTACACTCGTCCTGTGGAGACGAACGAGACGCTCAACAAGATGTTCGAGGAGTATGCCGACCAAGCAAAACACGAGCTTTTCCGCAAGATGGACGATGGTCTCTACCGATTGAAAGACGAATATTTCAGCCGCGCAGCCATCGACAAATGGATAACCGCCAACATTCGCCAAATGTCGGTCGAACGCATAAAGCACAACATTGCCGACATACTACACAACGTACTGTTTGTTAGCGTTGTAGATAACGAATATCACCCACGCATAATGCTCACCGAGACTCGTCGTTTTGCGATGCTCTCGCCTGAGGAGCAGAACACTTTGCGCAGCATTCACGACGATTTCTTCTACTCGCGCCACAACGACTTTTGGAAAGCCAAAGCTGTGGAACACCTCGAAGGAATGCTCAAGAAGTGCCAAATGCTCGTCTGTGGCGAAGATTTGGGCATGATACCAGCGTCTGTGCCTATAGTTATGCAGCGTCTGCAAATACTGTCGCTCGAACTTCAGCGTATGCCAAAAGAAAATTGGCAACGCTATGGTGACTGCTCTCGATTCCCATACTTATCGGTATGCGCCACATCGTCGCACGACATATCTTCGCTACGTGGCTGGTGGGAAGAAAACTACGACGAGAGTGCCAATTACTACAACAGCGTTCTGCACGGCGTTGGACAAGCGCCTAAAGTTGCCAATGCAAGCATAATTACGCCGATAGTGGCACAGCATCTCAACTCGCCTTCTATGCTATGTATCAACCCAATACAGGACTACGCAGCACTGATAGACGAGATGCCACACCTACTGCCATTCGAGGAACGCATCAACGAGCCTTCCGACCCGAACCGCAAATGGTGCTACCGCATACCATTCAACCTCGACGACATGGAGCGACTTTACCAACCTCTCACTCAGAAGGTTCTTGATATGGTAATAGCAGCAGGCAGAAAGAATTAGCTCTCGTTTTTTGTTGGAGTCGCCTCTAAGTCACATTAGTAGGAGCACGCAACGTAAAAACAGAAGCACAGAAAATCGCCAAATGGTGAAGTTCTGTGCTTTTTCTGCATCATAATGTATTTCTACTTTCTATTAATCTCTAATTTCCAACTTACCAACAATCAATTACGATCTATAGGTCCAAAAGTTCGATGACGATAATAAAAAGAGCCAATCTCACAATCTATAATCCTTATGCTTATGCGGGCATAGTGGAAGGCTCTGGTGCCACAATGTGGCTGAAGTGAAAACGCTTGAACTTATTTCACCTATGGTGCAAAAAAGGTTAGACTCTGAATAGAATCTAACCTTTCTCCTTTTTTGATTTTGACAATTGATGGGATTTGAAATAAAAACTAACTAACTAAAAAGACATCCGTCTTTTGTCTAAAAAACTTAAACCTATCCTCTATATTTTATTGATTTCTAAATAGTTTTCGGGTCGTAGCTTGGCATTGCACCATTTTGCGTGCAAACAAAAGCCGACACTTTCACTGCTATCTTATGCGCTTCAACGATATTCATACCACTAAGAATCGAAGCTATGAAAGCTCCTGTAAATGAATCGCCTGCGCCAACAGTGTCGGCAACTGCCACATGGGGCGTCGGTTCAAAACTGCTCTGGCCATCGGCTGTAAACAGATAGCTACCTTGCGTTCCACACGTCAATATGAGCATCTTCAGATTGTACCTTTTTATCAACTCTTCGCATATTGCTCTTGATGTCTCCAAATAAACTGATGCAGAACCATTTAGCATTTGACTTATTATGATAAGTTCTTCATCGTTTATTTTCAAAATATCACACATGCGCAACGATTGTTCAATTATCTCTTGTGTATAAAACGACAACCGAAGATTGATGTCAAATATCTTTAGTGCATCGGGTTGCAGTGCTGCTATAAACTTGTAAATCGTATTTCGACTAACAGCATTTCGCTGTGCCAATGAACCCCAACATACGGCTTTGGCTTGCTTTGCCAAATTGAGCATCGGATCGGTCAACGGAATGTTATCCCACGCAACATCTGTTTTTATTTCGTATTGAGGAACGCCCTTGTCGTCCAATTTTACTTGCACCGTGCCAGTTGGATAATCCACAACCGACATTATATTTCTGACCCCTTTGGCTTGCAAAACATTAATTATTTCTGTGCCCAACTCATCGTTGCCAACGGCACTTATGGCATATCCATTCAAGCCAAATTGGCTAACGTGATAAGCAAAATTGGCAGGTGCGCCACCTATTTTTTTCCCATTAGGCAAGCAATCCCAAAGAGCTTCGCCTATTCCTACTACAATGCTATTATTCATGTTGTTTGCTCATTTTTTGTGAAAAGAAAAGAAGATATAAAACACCAATACTCATAACTATTACGGCACCTATTTGTCCGATAGCGTCGCTCGCAAAGCCCATTACGAGTGGGAAAATGGTGCCTCCAAATAGTCCCATTATCATCAGACCCGATATTTCGTTTTGCTGGCTATTCTTTGTTAGCAATGCTTGCGAAAAACAGATGGGGAATACATTTGAATTGCCCAAACCTATCAGTGCTATTGCTACATATAGCAAATTTTGCGATTGCGATATTGCTAATATGCCCATTGAAACTATCATAAATACAACGCTTACTATTAAGAACGAACGCTCAGAGATATGTCGCAGAATAAACGAGCCCGATAAGCAGCCTATGGTGCGGAATATGAAGTATAAACTTGTTGCAAACGAAGCTTCGGCAAGCGTCATATCTACTCGTTCAATCAATATTTTAGGTGCTGTTGTGTTGATGCCAACATCGATGCCTACATGGCATACTATACCAATGAAACACATAAGTATGCCCTTGTTTGTCAGCAATTTGAATGTAGAGCTGATGCTTGTAGCCTGCTTTGTAGGCGTAGTTTCGGTAATGCGAGTAAACTCCAAAATGATTACGGCAACTATAGATATTGTCATGTAAATAGGGAAAAGAATGCGCCACTCTAATCCTAACGATGGTATGGCGTGAGTTGCTCCCCACATGGCTATGTATGGTGCTAAAAATGAGGCTATTGCCTTGATGAATTGCCCGAATGTGAGTGAGCTTGCTAATTTGTCGCCGCTTATCACATTGGCTACCAAAGGATTGAGCGACGTCTGCATCAGAGTGTTGCCTATGCCTAAGAGCGAGAATGCTATTAACATTGCTGCGAAACTGTTGCTGGCAATTGGTATCAACAATGCGATGAATGTAACATAAAGACTTAGCTTAACCATATTCTTTCGCCCAATTCGGTTCATCAGCATGCCAGTAGGTACCGAAAAAATAAGAAACCAAAAGAATACCAACGAAGGGAAGATATTAGCTTGTGCGTCGGTTAGGTTGAAATCGGCTTTGACATAGTTAGATGCTATGCCAACCAAATCGACAAAACCCATGCAGAAAAAGCATAGCATGAGAGATGCTATTTTGTTGAAATTGCTATTCATTATAATAATTACTGAAGGTTGTAAATAGAGTATGAAATATTTTCTCCTGTTGTGGTAATAACAGAATATGGCTCGGTAGGGAAAACTAAGTTTGTCATGCAGAATTGTCCGTTGCTATCAAATATTTCGATGCTCTGTCGGTCGACAATTATCCTAATTCTTTGTTGTTCACATTTATTTATTGATGCCTTGGTTATAGCCTTGAACGATGGTGCGAAATCTGTAATTCCGCTTTGAGTGCGGTCCATAGAGAATGTTCGATTAGCAAAATCGTATTCGAATGTCACTTTCTCATTTTTCCGATTCTGAAGTGTTATGATTGATCTTTTTGGGTCGTTTGGCTCAACCACAATATCAATTTCGTAGGCACAATTTTTCACCTCATCAATTGAGTTGACACGTTTTTTTAGCTTGTCTATTTCGCTGATAGGCTGAACAATCAGTCTATAATCGTCGTTGTCTTTTTGTATCGACAATTCAGTTGGTATGGCCATGCAACTTCTGAATGTGGTAGCTGGAATTGCTGTAGCATATTCCCAATTGTTGAGCCACGTAATGGCTATGCGTCTGTTGGCGGGAGCATTGTTGTAAGTTACTGTAGCATAGTGGTCTTTGCCATAATCCATCCAACGCTGAGAACCTATGTGGTCGTCGGCAATGAAACGTTTGCCATCAAAATTGCCTACAAAATATTGTGTTGCACTTCCACCCCAAACACCACCGGGATTGACGCTAACGATAAGTACCCATTTGTCATCGAGCAAAAACATGTCTGGGCACTCCCACACTCCTTGATGATTGCCATATCCATATCCGAATGAGCTGATTTTCCCCCATTCTTTCAGATTTTTCGATGCATAAAATTGTATTTCACCTCCTGCAGCAAGAAGCATAATCCATTTTTCATCTTTTTCGTACCAAAAAACTTTTGGATCGCGAAAATCTGGGCAATCAGCCGTAAGAATAGGTCTGCCTTGATTGTATTTCGAAAAAGTTTGCCCACCATCGGTGCTGTAAGCAATGGCTTGTGCTTGCGTAGTGGAAGCCACAGTGTAGATGGCAACTATGGCATTATGCCCGAAGCCAGCAGTGTTATGTTTATCAACCACGCAGCTGCCACTAAAAATCATTCCGATGCTGTCTGGATAGAGTGCTATGGGCTGATGTTGCCAATGTATAAGGTCTGTGCTTGTGGCGTGACCCCAATGCATTGGAGCCCAAACAATTGTGTCGGGGTTGTGCTGATAGAAAAGATGATATTGCCCATCAAAATAGACTAATCCATTTGGATCGTTCATCCACCCTTGTGGCGGTGTAAAATGCAATGATGATGGACGATAGTCTTGTGCCAATGATGGCAAAAGCGAAATCGTAATTATAAGTATTGTGATATATTTTTTCATTATCGATATTAATTTACAAATTAATACGTTTTTGATTTTTGCTTATAACTAAACCTTTGGTTGTGGCTGATACTCTTTGCCCCAAAAGATTGTAGAACTGGTTATCAGATAATGATTTGGGTGCTGCTATGTTTCTTGCTCTCGTTATCATACCGTTGGTTGTTAGCGAATAAACGCTTGCCGACTTTATTGTTTGAGGCGAATTGGAATACAAACTAACCGAGTTGGCACCAGCGTTGGTAGGAAACAGACGTACGGAGAATGCATCATTGTCGTTGACAAAAACGTCGAGAATGGAGCCATCGAGAATGGTGCGAACAGATATTTCGTCGCCATTATTTGCTGATGGCAATGGTATGCTATATATGCCGTTGTACACGCCGTTATCATTCGCTATTCGCTCTAAGTTTGTTAAGTCTACATTTATTTTGCCTTCACCAACATATAGTGCAGCATAGTTATCTCCATTTTGCAAAAATCGGAATCCTTGTATTGCATTAGGACGATAAGTAAAAGTGCCACACATTTCAATTTGAAACCCATTTATGCCGAGTGGCATTTCGCCATTTATCTCTATGTCGCTGTTGCTAAAGTAGTTATCTCTATTGCGAAGTTGTTGTATGTCAGTGACAAATTTCTGTTGCAATGTAGTTCCATCATTATTCAACTCTATTTGCCGAGGAAGCGAATAGTTGTGTGCCCATCCCCAATTATAGTTATCGAAGCTACTGACCTTGTCGGGAACAATGCCGAGCAACATTGTTTGTCCGTTGTGTTGCCAGATGGTTGGCGACAGCAATCCGTAGCCATGTTTTGAAGCACCTTTCATTTCAAGTTCTTGTGGGTGTTCGCTTTCAGGCACAAATGTTCCATTGGCTGCTATCGTGCCAATCCAATAAAGTGTTTTCACTCCATCAGAAGTTTCGAGAGGTGTGCAACAGAATAAGTATTTACCATTTTCAATCTCAACAACTACTGGCATTTCCCAAAATCTGCCACATTCGGCTTGGGTAGTGCCTCTAAAGAATATGTCGCCATTGTTGGTCCATTGTTTTGTTGTTGGGTTGTATTTATGTAGCGTGCAAGCGCCTATGTTGTCTTTGCTTGTACCTACCACAATGTATTTTTCTCCATTTGCGCTGAAGAAATAGGGATCTCTGAAGTCGTCACTCAATCCGCTTGGTCGACCATCAATTATTACTCCATCTTTTTGCCACGATATGAGTTGTTCGTCGGTGGGCGATGCCATGCAGATGCGAGCTTTGGCATTGTCGACACCAGTGTATAGAATATATGGTTTGTTATTAGTTATTTCGGCGTCGGAGAAAATGCAACCACTCCAGCAACCTTTTATATCGTATGATTCGGAAGGAACAATGGCTATGGGAGCTTCAGTCCAATGAAGAAGGTCGGTCGAGGTCAGATGTCCCCAATGAAGCCGAGCCATGTAAGGTCCGTTGGCGTTTTTCTGGAAAAAGAGATGATATTTCCCATTGTAATATGTTAATCCATGACATTCGTTGGTCCATGCATGAGAGGGCATTCCGTGGAATTGAGGTCGGAGGATATTGTTAGCAAAGGCTTCTTTGGCACTATTGAATTGTGGATTGTGAATTGATGTGGAGCTATAAATAGAAATTATCTCCTCTGTTGTAAATACTTGATTGTCAATTCTAAGTTCGTCAATCAGTCCGTTGAAAGTATTAATTATGAAAGGTCCACTAAGAATAGTTTCTTGACTTTTCCCAATCATAAAAGGAGCTGCTCCCAAACTCATTTCATAGGGGCATTTAGCACTACCTACTTGTTTGCCGTCGACGAAGAGTTGTATGCGATTGCTTTTTTGGTCTACCGTAGCTACAATGTAACTCCATTTGCCGATAGGAATTTTTCTATCAGAAGTGCATATAAGTTGCCAACTATTCAAAAAACATTTGAACTGCAAATCGCCTTGCGAACTAAGCATCAGGCCAAATCCTGTTTTGGCTTTTTCGTCAAGGTTGCCTGCTATGAGTGTAAATGAAGGCGATGTCTCGGCTTCGTTTACGTTCATCATTGGGTATGTCTCGGCAGCAATCCACATTGAAAATGTCATTGCTGATGTTGATATGTCGTTGCTAAGCTTTGTGCTTACATAGTTTGAATATCCATCGAGGTGAAGCGCTTTTCCACTTATTCCGTCGGCAAATGGTAAAGTGCGAACACCTTCAACATTGCACTGTGTACCAGAGATATGTTCATCAACAGAGTTGTCGAATTTGAAATACAATGCTTGCGCACTAATATCTATAGTGCATAACGATAGCAACGATAGTATCGGAAAATATTTATTCATTGTGGTTATAAGATTTTTGGCATTAGTAGTTTGATTGGTTATAAGAAATTCACGGGGCAGAAATGCGCACTTCTGTTTATCCCCGTGAAAATCAGGGTTTCTTATAACCTCCAAGTTCCTATTTTAGGTAATCGATACAGTTTTTAGTGAATAGCTCGATATTGCTCTGGTAGGCATTGTCGGTACCATCTTGAGGCTCGTTTTGCTTAAACTCATAAGCCGACAAGCCGCAAGCTATTATTTTGCCTGCACAATTGTCTGTTGGAAAGAATTCAACCACTCCGGCTACACAGAAGTCGGCTACATGTCCCCACACAGCTAAAACAGACGAGTTGGTAGCATCTTCCCAATTTACGATAACGTTGGGCTCACGGCTAAAGCTATATGCATTTAGATCCCACATGCAGTTATGGTCTTCGCGAAGTCCAGGACCTTCCATTGGGTATGTTTCGAAGCCGTAGCCGTTGGGGTCGCCTGCTTCCATGCCAACAAATATCGGATGATTGCGATGGTCGTATGATACGTCCATTTTGCATCCTATCACACTGTTCATACACCACACGTCGGTGCCTACGCCGCCTTCGCCATCGCCAAAAATGCCAGGTGCATATTGGCTATCGATGCGTTCTAACGCTGTTACAAGTTGTGTAGCATGTTTGGTTAATAAGATGTTGCCGCCATCGTTTAGATATTGTTTTAGCGAACTAATATCCGACTGACTAAAAGGCAGATTGTCAATGCCGTAGCCAATGCCGATGCGGTCTATCTGAATCCACAATGCCGACACTTCATCTTTATTCAATGTGCTCAAATCGGCCGAATGAACAAATGTGCCAATGTTGTTGGCTATGTATGTTTGCTCAAACCATTGTGCAGCAGCCACTTCGTCATCGTCGGGCAGGTCGGTATAGTTGTTTGTCGTAAGGTAGTATCCGACCTTTATTTTAGCTTCTACAAGAGCAGTTATCGTTGTGCCTTCTGATATTCGACCGTCGACGCCATAGATAGCTTTCACTGTGTAGTAGTGCTCTATGTTGTCATCGGCATTTGCAATGGTATACGTAGTTTCGGCATTGTTGAGCGAAGCAATCTGTATAC
>JAEEGL011778325.1_pt1 | contig 30727 bp, 29 predicted proteins | sample 9134231 | NCBI WGS metagenome assembly JAEEGL01 (sample SAMN16246548, study PRJNA631951) | gut metagenome | biome: gut microbiome; feature: rumen; material: fiber-attached | host: Bos | place: Iran: Karaj | collected 2018-10 | reverse complement strand
TATCCTATTGATATTAAGTTCAATTCAGGTACAGAAGCTCTTAAAGGACATGCTACATTCACTCATCAGAACAATATAGCCTATATCAACGCTGAAGTATATAGAGAGAATGGTAAGATAGTTATACGTCTTAACTACGACATAACTGCAGGCACAACATCTAACGAATTAAATCTAAAAGATATGGTGATTCTTCTTAACTAAAAAATAAATATATATATAACTCACTACCCTAGGAGGTAGTGAGTTATATTTTATTGCTATGTAATATATTTAGTCAGCATTACGGAACATATCCTTAAGATCGTCACATACCAGTAATGATTTAGCATGTAATAATGTACTATATGCTCCTATGTGATGAATAATATAACTTAGGAATTAAAAAATGCAAATATTTAAAAAACCAAATGGTATTATAGCAGGATGTGCGCCACTAGATAATATCGGATTTTGCCTGTTAGAAGTTAACCTTGAAGGTGAGGTGTATACATATGCTATACCAAGTACAGCAGAATGTTGTAAAGCGGAGCGCGTAGGTAGTAATAAATGGAAAATAAGAAAGTACGATTTCTCAGGAAATCCGATCGAATGTGTTATTCGAACAGATGTACTTGTAGGTTGTGCTTGGTACAATATCGATGAAAAATTATGGCAAAATAGTACTTATGCCGATACTATCAGAAGATGTAAAGAATTTTTCAGTATATCTAACTTAGATAAAGCTAAAACCAAATATCAGACGAGTAACGGTTTTAGCTATTATGTTACCCGTTTCGGCGAAGTTTGGAATACTGATAAGATGACCAAGGTTAAAGGGAGTATTGATCGTCATGGTTATAGACAGACATATCTAGGATCTGTTAATCATGTTAAGTTTCATCGTCTAGTAGCTTATCATTTTGTAAGTGTACCTAAGGATTTAGTAGATCAAGGGTTAAAAGAGGATGATTTAGTAGTTAATCACCTTGACGGCAATAAACTTAATAACAGGTGTGATAATTTGGAGTGGACCACACAAAAGGGTAATGTCGAGCACGCATCTATAAATGGTCTTATGCATACTACTATAGATGATCATGTACTTGAACGCGTATTTAAGCTTCTACAAGAAGGTTATTCAGATACTGATATAAGTAAGTTAACTGGTATCCCTGTTCCTACTGTAAGTAATATACGACAAGGTGTATCTCCTAGATATAGAACTGATAAATATACGTGGTCTAAGCATAGTCCCGGTCTTAGAGAGTTGTATAGAGATACTATATTTAGTATTTATGATGACTTTATTTATACTGATAAGAACAACTGTGAACTAGGCAGAAAGTATAATGTAAGTCGTCAATATATATCTAAGTTACGTTTAGGTCATCGTTGTTCTGACTTAGCACGAGAGTATATTAACAGTAAAGGTCTAGACGGATACTGGAAAGGATACAGACATCCTAAATAATGGTAAAATCGTAATTAAGCCTGATTACGATATAAAATCTGGTATAACTTCTAACGAACTGAATCTTAAAGACATAGTAATCCTTCTTAACTAAAACTAAAAAATAAATACTACCGTAGGCCCAAAACCTGCGGTAGTATTTTATGTTATTTAACGCTGTATATCAGCCCAGAGGTCTGCGTGGAACTCACCCTTAATAACTGCCTCCTGATCTATATAGTCGCGCCATCCACGAGATATGGCACCCAGTAATCTATTTATATAGTTTTCACCATCTGGTGTTTGTATGGAATCCGTTACAGTACAGAAGTCACGATAGTTAGCCTCATCCATGATGACCTCTTCTGGCATTTCACCATGACGCCTGTCGCTGTACAGTACTCCAGGGATTGATATATGCAATCTACCATCCTTCCAGCCATTGCAGTTATCATACGTGATAGCAAATGTATATCCGTTCTGATATACCTGATATCCGTTTTCCTCACACAGCTTTACTATTGCCGAATGGGAAATATACATAACCCTCGGGTTACAGATATCTTCACCGAAATAATGTCCACGGAATTCAACATGACAATCGTAGTCCCATGCTAGTGGCATAATAATGCCCTTGTCATAATACTTACTCTTGCCGCCGCGCTTGACTTTCAGATCTTTAACTTTACGGAGAGTTTCATCATAGTCGGTGCCATGAACAGTTATAGAACTTCCGTTATCAGCTGCACAGAGAAGCTTCGCCCATTCAGGGTTACGGCCAAGCCTAATGATCGCACATTCACCAACTTTGCTGTTGCGGTCTACAAGGCACACTGTATCAGTGTCCTCATACACACGAGCAGATAAACCACAGTTGAAGTACCCTACACCGAACTTCACGTTGATGTCCACGGATTTAAAATTATCTTTTTTCATTTTGATTTTCCATATATTACTTGTTTGGATTTAATACATTCAACTAACAATACTAGTTAGTTATAGAGGTAGGTATCCAAACACAACACTATTCTCACTTTAATAATGTATAAACAAAGGATAGTTGAATAACACACTCCTACCTTTTTATATGGTAGGAGTATGTTGTATGTGGTTTACTGGTCGGAAATAGAACCGTTACTGTTAATCTGGAAAGTAGATTCAAATGTCATACCTTCTCTAGTCAGGTTAGCGCCTAACCATGTTACATGATTGTACAACTGTGTTTGAATAGATTCCAAATATGTAACACCACCTGATGTAACTTCTACATCTACACCAGTGAAGAACCCTAACTCAGATATTTTAGCATATCTAGTATCACCGTTATATGCTGCACGGATATACTCCAGTACTTCATTCGCCTCTACAGTAACATTAGCTTCAGCATAAGCGATGATTGAAGTTGCGTTAGTTTCGATAGTTGTATCAGTGTTAGGCTTTTCAGGTACCGGACTTAAATAGCTGGTGTTGAGCTCATAGGCTTCTTCTCTACCTGTAGTTATATTAACTCTCTTATATCTGATATCAGTACTACTATAGTTGAGTACCTTCAGATAATAGCAGAAATATTCATCACCATTGATGACTTTCTTAACTCTCATTCTGTACTGAGCACGCTCAGCTGCACTCAAGTCTTCATCAACTGGTCGACAACGGATAGGGATCAGATTATACAGATTCATATCTGTACGCTTAGGATTGTATGCTGACTGTAAAATACCATCATCTGCATTATAACAACCCTTGATACCTACACCGAAATATTTAAGCTTAGGAGTTTCACCATTAAGCAATTCATTAGGATATACGTTAAACAAATGGTTAAGTGTGAACTCAGATTGGGTATCCATACTTACAGGAAGAAGTAGAGATAAACCTAATTTAGAACCTAATAAGGTTGTGACATCAAAACTGTCTGATACTACGTTTTGCATATTTAGCCCTCAATTTTCTTACAGGTATTATCTACACCTGTATGTAAAACAAATCTTGTACGAATAGTGTTATTCTTTTCTGTAGTCACAATATATACACGTTGTGTTATAGGTAAACGATAGATCATTATACATTTTCTATAATAGTCTAACCATACACGTACATAATGACTGTATACTACATCCATGCGTGATATTATCATGGTGTACATTATTTCTATGTCATTTAACCGCATTTTAAGTTTATAGCGGAAATGATCACTAGAAAGATAGTCAGTTAGTGATACTATTAAGTTGAATACTGACCCTTCTTTACCGTAGAACTCATTTGTATTTAGTCCAACGATAAAATCAGGTTCTTCTACAGCAAGATACTCAACCACATCACGTTTAGCATCTATGAATGTTATATTGTAACTACATAAACTTATAAATAAGTCACGTATAGCATCATAAATACTATCCATCTTACGAATAGTATTCACACCAGTCTTACCATCAGCGGTATCAAAGATACCATCATAACACACCATGGACAGTGTCTTATAAGCATTGCACTGAGCTTCGTGCTCTAAGGTACTATACTCGGTGAATATAGCTTTAACTACAGAATTACTATTTATCCAATCTTCGTATGTTGTATGATCAGATAGATGTACATCTATAAACTCATTAACAGTTAAATCATCTAACAATCTACGTAATGCTTTATGGTAAAGATATTTATTAGATTGCTCCATCTGCTTAAATAAGAAGTAGTAAGCATCAAACTGTCTATTTATAAATTCAGCAAAATGGTCAACAGATACAAAGACACGGTTTTCAAATGGTATAAGACCTAGCACACCATCTACATTAACTAATTCATTTATAGGAAATACTTTATCACCATAACGTATTTCTTTAGTCAGAGTATCTGGTACCGTTAGTGTATATGGTACACGTACTCGTACGCCAGTAGGTATATATGTAGGTGTTATACCAACAGACTTGCATGCAGTATAGTACAGTAAACAAATCATATCGTTTATGTACAGTTTCACTTTACTTCCGGTGTATATGTCATTTACGGTAACACTATACTCTAATTTACCATTAGCAAATCTATACATTAAACTATGTAAGAAGAATGTCACCATCATCTTTTGTGATGATGTGTCTATACGTTCTTTCTTTAGTTCAAGATATTTAGTTGGTAGTAGATTGTATGCATGTGAGCCTAATTCATTTTCTCTATCGTGAATATACTCAGGGTCATCTTTATCATTTAATCCTAATTCATATAGTTTAGGGTTAATGTCATCTAGCTGATTAACCTTCTCTTCTTTATCCGTTATGTAGTTATGAAATATAAATTGTGGTAATGTATGTAACGTAGCATCAAAATCACTTATATCCTGTTGCATATCCACATAACGCAATGATACAAATGCATCAGCTAATAGATTTTCTGCCAATATCTTTAAAGTACTAGCTTTACCTTTATTACGTAAGATATAGTCAATATTGCGGTATAGCCACAATGACTGTTCTGTAGTTAATACATCACGATAATCACCTAGACCTTTAGATTTTAAGTATTCCCATACATGGAAAGAATGTACATATGGGGTTCTAATATTCTCAAAACGTTTACCTAAAAGTACCATAGGTAACATTTGCCACAGCATTGCCCAGAATGTTACAGCATACATGTCTTCATATGTGTACTCTTCTATCCACCATCTAGTACGTACCATGTCTAGAAAATCTTTTAGACAACTTACAATACTCTCACGCTCATTTACCTCTAATAGCGAATCATCATACGCTAACAGAGATAGATTAGGTGCAGCTATAGCTGTATCTATATCTTTTACAGGATACACCATACAACGAAGCAATCCAGTATATTCCGGGTATTTTTCTTCCAGATGCTCATATTCAACATTAGGTATGTGGTATAATGCTGCAGTTTTCTTAAAGTTCAGTTTGATAGTTTTATCGAATACAATATCCTCAGGTAATTCATGTTCAACCGTATATACGTGCATGACATTGCCTGCCGCTATTTCTTCTGCAGTATATTCCCCTGCTAAGTGTATGTAGTAGGGATTCCATTTACCATGCGGGTTGGTGATACCATACTTAGCCATATATGGTTCACCCATTAAGTATGCGAACGGTTCAAACTTAATGGTAACCGTGCGTAGGAAGTTAAATATCTCTCTACGATACAAATCAAGGTTACTTGCCATATTTAAGCTACTCCTTGGTTTAAATTATACTATAATCATTATCTCCATTAAATAGAAATATATGAAACACTATAAGGAAAACATATATGGCCGACGCAGTACGCTTATCAGCAAGCGGTGTAAAATCTATATTAGGATTAGACCCTACTGTTAACGTTAATCCTAATAACAATATCGCTGATGTATCATTTGTAAATAAATTTTCTCCTGTCGAAATGAGGTCATACCTAAACAGATTATACGTTAGACCTGACCGCATGGGAGTTAACAATAACGTTACTGCAGGTGGTATACTGCAGTATCTTAGACCTATACATGAGAAACTAAGCACAGCTAAAATTGAAGCTGAGAAATTAAATAAATTAGCACCTGAGATAGAGCAATCTCGTATCTTAGTGAGCTCATCTATAATGTCACCTAATGATTTACAAGATGGTGAATTTATATTCTCATTTAACGATATACCTGCTCTTGAGGAAGACCCAGATTTATTAAAGGAAGTTACTGAACTGTATAACCAATACTTCAATCATGTACTTAATTTAGGTATAAAGTCATATGACTGGATTGGTGATGCCATGTACATTTCTGGTGCTAAATGTATTCTTATATTACCTATAGCTACACAGATAGAATTAAGACACAGATCTCAGAGCGTTGCTAATGCTAACCGTTTCAATGCTGAAGTTGGTTTTGAATCGTTTAAAGAATTCATTAAAGGTGGTGACGATTATATCTTCTCAGGTAAAAAGCTTTCATTCGCTGACTATCTGAAAGGTGCGGATGTTAGCGTATCTAACATGGTACCCGCTATGGAATCATTCGGTGTTAGAGTACCTACAAAATTCTGTTCTAGTGATGATCTTGATAGATATTCTAAAGTAGAACCATCATACAAGAGCACATATGGTCAGTCATATGTTACTGGTATAGAACAGATGACTATCAACCTAAAAGCTAAAATGGCTGAAGGTGATTTAATCCGTATAACTGAGAATACAGATAGCTTTAGATATGTTAATACATCTAAAGAATCTGTAGCCGATGACATTTGGAGCAAATTAGCAAATAAGTATGGATTCAACAATAGACCAGTACGTGAAGAAATGGTTATGCTTAAAGCTAACCCTCAAGGTTATAAGCATAGAGGTCATCCAACACTAATTGAATTACCAACTGAAGCGGTTATACCTATATTCATCCCGGGCGCACCTAATGAACATCTAGGTTATTTTGTAATGCTAGATGAACATGGTCAGCCATTGACTGCTGCCGACAGTAAGGCTGCATCTGATACAACAGGTTGTGCAGGTGGTAGTAATGCAGCTACGTTTGAAGCTGTGTTCGGTACATCTTGTTGTAATGCTACTTATTTTAATCAGAATAATAACTACACACAGATGGGTAATCTCATTTTCAATAACCTGTTAGATGGTTATATACGTACCCGTATGAAAGGTGTGTTACATAGAGATGATTTACAACTAGGTAGATTCAATGCTTTATCAACCATATTGTTCCAGAGAACATTAGAAGCTAAAGAAACAACTATAGTGTTTGTACCGCCTATGTTGTTACATTACTTTGCATTTGACTATGACAAGCATACCGGTTGTGGTAAGAGTAAGACAGCCGATATACAGTTTATCTTATCATTAAGAACTACCTTAATGATGGCTAACGTTGTTGCTGCAGTTAATGATGCTATCGAACATAAGAAGATTGAGTTTGGTGTTGATGATAAGAATGCTAACATTGAAGCGGTTATGGAGCTCATAGCTAACATCTTCATAGAGAAGAATAAGCTTAACGGTTCTATAGACCCTTCTGAGATAATGAGAGATATGTATAGTAATTCATTGACTATCATACCTAAGAACATACCAGGGTTATCTGATATATCAGTTGATGTGCAGTCAGCCCAAGGTGGTTCTGCACGTGTAGATGAGAATACTATCGAACAGCTTAATAACTTACTGGTAGCTCAACTGGATGTACCATCTGCTGCACTTAATCAGTTGAATGAACCAGAGTATGCTAGATCTCTAGTAGTTGGTAATTTGTTCTTCGCTAAGAAGATAACTCGTTATCAGCATATTTGGTGTAACTTTATATCTGAGTTTATACGTGTGTATACCTTAGTTGACGTACCGTTCCAGGAAGCACTTAAGAAGAAGTTAGCGTTAGCTGTTAAACATAAGGTTAAGCAGCATCTTCCAGATGCCGTAGCTAAGATGAGGAAGTATAACCCTAACGAGTATGATGAGCTGGAGGATTTACCTAGCATCATCATGAATAGTGTTCAGGTGGCACTACCTAAACCTAATATAGTAGTAGATAAGACACAGTTCGAAGAAATCTCTAACTATATTAATAACCTCCAGACAGTAGCAGATAAGTTCTTCAATCAGGAAATGATACCATCTGAAGATAACCTAGCTCAGGCAGCATTACCATTAGTTAAGGCTAAGTGGATAAGTGATCAGGTAGCTAAGTTTATCACTGAAGTTGGTTCATTCAAGATGTGTGATATCCCTGACCTAGATGAAATTGATCCAAGTGAACTTACTAGTTACATACAGATATTCGAGAACTTCGGCTCAGCTGTCGCTCGTCACAGAACTGCTATATCTCAACCATCTGAGGATAATGGTGCAGGCTTCGGTGGTGATGGTGGATTCGGCGATGCATCATCCGGTGGTGGTGATTTTGGTGGAGGTGATGACTTCGGCGGTGGAGATGAATTTGGTGAGGACACAGGCTCTGAAGGTGGATCTGGTCCAGAAATAGGTTCTGAACCGCCTGATGTAACAGGTGAAGGTGGTGAATCTAGTGACTTCGATAAGTTAGGTGGTTCTAGCATGCTAGCCAACATCTACTACCAGAATGCTAAAAAGAACAAAGATAAGGATAAATAATCATGTTAGACAGAGCTATAGAACATGGTAAAGAATACCGTGAACCGTATCATGATTGTCGATCAGTACGCAAAGCGTGTCGAAACCATGGGTCATGCCCGAGATGTGTAGGTAATAGAACATTTAACGATCGTAAGAATCGTGAACCTGCTGATGCGGATGTATCAAAGATGAAACCTAATACAATCATAGAAATAATCGAATAATACAACCTAACTACTACAGGCTAAACACCTGTAGTAGTTATATGTGATTATTTGTTAGTCTTCAGTATTCCACAAAAACGGCATGGTGTTGCACATAACAGTCCATAAATCAAAAGATACATGTCTGATTTCATCTTGTGCATGACTATCCATGCGTAAATCGATGAGATGTTTTAGTTCTCTAAAGTTCATGGTTGTCTGGATATCAGTAGGCATAGCGTTAGGGTAAACACAGCGAATATCTTCATTCTTGATACCACGTGCCTTAAGCTTCTTAATCAGCGGTGACAGCAGCTCAAGATAATCGGATACATCTTTAAGCGCTTCTGGATCTTCTCTAATAGCTCTAGGTATAACGAAAGATAGATTATCAGGGTCTTCGCTTATGTAACGCTGTGATGCCTGTGAGTATGATGCTAATCTACATCTCACTAACTGATGAGTGAATGATCTACTTACGTATTGCAGCATGTAGGTGATTACACCATGCTCGAATGGTGATTCGTGACCCATTTTAAGTTTAGGGGCGATGTGCTTACATGCGTTAGTAACATGAATAGCTGCTATTGCAGCTGATACCATACCTTTATCTTCTATGTTGTTACGGTTACGTATAATATCAATTACGCTATCGAAACGTGCTTTAGCACTTGCAGCTATGTCTTCTTTAGTTATAGTCTTCAGGTCTTTCTCCTGATCGATGTGAATAGAATTACATACATAACCATACTTGAGAGCGAAAGCAATCTGTTTAGTTACACACTTAACTGCATCGTCTACATAAGCGTCTCTGAGTGCGAATAACTTCTTTTCAACTACATCCCACTTAGATTCATCCTCAAGGTCAGCAAGCTTGAACGGTAATGCATCTACCCAGTCTACATCTTTATAATAACAGATACGATATCCAGTCCAGATGTTACGGATTTCGTTAATGAATGGAATAGGTGCACCGCCCGACCTAGTATCTATGTTGATAATTGGTGACTCAATTATTTTGATAGCCATATTTTTAAAACTCCTTCTCGAATATGGGTTTTACACATAAAATATATGTCGATACAATAAAAAATAAATAAACTACACCTCATGTACGAGGTGTAGTCTAATTCTATTTAAAGTTCTTGTGCTTTGAAGAATGCATCCATATAGGATTTCTTCTTAGGTTTCATGAATGAACCTTTAAATACAGCTTTGCCATCAGCTTCCATATGATCAATTTCGATCACGAATCGATCTTCTTTGTCAACTGATTCTCTTTTAGCAACTGCATCCAGTAGTTGTGTTCTGACGTCAGCAAGAGATTCTGTCATGCATAAAGCCAGTATACACTTGATGGTAGTGTGAACATTATTGAGCCACTCATCACGCTCGTCAGCCGGTGCGATTGCCTCTCTGAACGGACATTTACTGAACGGCATGTTGAAATACACCACAGGATGAAGAGAGATACGGTGCATACCGTCTGATGCGTGTTCTGCCGTGTGTATAGTTACACCAATTAAATCATCAATCGGATAGCACTGAAGTGTTACTGAACTACCGTCTTTGCACTGTATCAGATACTGACTAACAGGATTTATCATCCCACATGACATTTCTCCGTGAAACCGTATTGTACTACTATACTGTTTGTGATTTTCTCGCAGAACTTTTCCAACAAGGATAAACACGATATTTGTTGCCCTAATCGATACAGCATCACATAGCTGCCTCGTCTTAGCATCGTTAAGATCCATAACCATTCCTTAATAACTCCTTAAAACAAATGCAGTACCATACTAGTACTGCAATAACTAACAGACACAACATCTTTAAATATCGTGTCTCCTAAATCCAACTAGGTCAATCACTTCTGCCGAATCGTTTGTGTATTCAGATAGAAAGAAGAGTACTTCATTTGGTGTGACTGTAAAATCAAACTCAACTGCTTTATCTTCTTGTCTTTTGTGCATGACGCTGACTGCTTCGCGAAACATGCGAGTTAGTGCACCACTTTGGTAAGCATCTAACAACACATCCAACATTGTGTTCACATTTTCTAACCACTCGCCGTTAATCTTATCATCGTCACATGCTGGCAACTTGATATATACTTCTGGTGCATCGTAGTTAGTATCAATTAGTTGAATACCGAGTGATGAATTCCCATAGTCGTTGCTTTCAACATATCTAATGAACATTTCTTTGATGTTCGCGGCTGATATTACGTGGAGGAACGCCTTCTTAACACCAACAGGCTTTAAGACACCATATGAGGCTATTGACCAATCCTTGGCGTGTCGTTCAATGTGTACTACACAACTAGCAAGTAAGGGCATAGCTTTAGGGGTTAGCCCCATGTCTGCTATTGTAGTAAATCCGTTGTTAGAATCCATAATTACTCCTTAATTAAAAACATGCATTAATGTTTCTAAAACCACCTGGTCTCTACAACTATAATCATCTTTGACCCACTTGTAGTCATAAGCTAAAACTACATGATTGTAAGCATCGGTTTTAACAGTTAATGCAACAATACGACCACCATCTATGCCGTCTTCGCTACGATGGTTCGATAAGACAGCTTCAAACGAATAAGTCCATGGACCGTATTTACCAATTTGAGACACAGTTACCTTACCAGTAACCATATCGTCATCCTTATCGTCGTACTCGTAGTCAACAACAACAGGTAAGGGCATGCCTGGCTGTTTATTTATAAGATAATTATACGTTACACTTGGCATATTAATCCTCACCATATTTCTTATAATGTAATATAAACACCATAGTACCGTCCTGCAGGATGCCGACATAGCCATTCTCATGTAGGCCGTCCCGAATAACAGTACGTAACGTCCCTAACGGCTGGTCCCTATTAAGGTCCGTTAAAACACATCCTACTGATGGTTTAACTTCGCTTACGACGACACCAGGTAGGGTTTTCTTTTTCTTAGGTTTTGTATCCATAAATAATTCCTTAACTTATATCGTCAGTTGACTTAAGCATCCCGAATGACAGTTCCAATGCTTGCTCTATCTGATCAGCGACGGCATCGAATAATTCGCCAAGTAGGTCGAATTCCTCTTTAGACAGTATAGCTGCATACTTTTCTTTAATAGCCGGTAATAACTCACCATCATCAACACTTGATACAGTAAGAGTTAATACTGATAGTGGGCGAGTACGTAAATGCGCACCCGGAACCTTATTCAGCACATGCTGATATCTAACAGCATGTAATTCCTCATATACAGCGATACAACGTTCCTGTGCATGATGTAACATCTCTGCGTCGATAGTTGCACCATCCTTTCTGGTTAGGGTGGTGTTGCAGATAATAAGTCTTATTACTGCAATATAGAACGCATGAAACTTTTCATACAGTTCGTCGCATGACACCGATTTAATCATTTATTAACCTCCTTAAAATAAGTATCATTCTTTAACATAAAACCCATTCCTTCGTTATCTCTTTATGTACTCGTACTCGACCTTCCTTCATATCAGCAATGTCCAGTAATGTACCATCTTTGTGCATGTGTAAGACATCTTCAATGATACGACGAAATAAGCGTGTTATCATCCGTATATCCATGTTGACGCATTTAAGATAGTAAACAGCATGACCTCTATGCCGGAAAGCATATCCTGGAAATTCCATATAACACGACGTTGGATCCGATGATAGAACTGGGCATGATATCTCGCTCATTAAGTTATCTATTAGATCCTTTCTAGCAATTTCGTCTCTACATACCGGAATATGTGCATTATTGCTACGATGCAGTCCAACTAATGTTGCATAAATTTTACGTGATCCAAACTCATAGATCAGTTGTATAACGTCACCATTATCGCAAATGATGTACATTTGTACTGCCATCATGGCACTATTCATACGTACAGCCTTGATACCTTCTAGTTTAGTAGAGTCGTTATATGTCATAGCAAGCTCTACTAACTTGTCAATTTGTACTGTAGTATAATCCAAAGTAACCTCCTTAAAATTAAATTAGCAATGTTGTTCGTCTATATTTTCACACACGATAACATGCATAGTACCTGGTATATCTACACCTTCTATATCTTTCTTATGGCAGTAGACGTGGCCGATTGAGAACCTACGTGCCCTTCTTAATACGTCAGGTATGTCAGCATCTGGTACATCTGGGTCGTCAAAAATAAGCACATCTGGATCATTATCGAAAACACCATTAGGGTCATATTTGTACCAAGTATCAGTGTTTAATTCTGCCGTCATGAACGCAACTTCTACATCTTCGTTGATATTGCATATATAATCAACAACGGCAGATTCATGCGTTGCATATCTGCCTACTGTCGTGATAATTAAACCCTTTTTTGCGTCGAACTTCATCCCGAGAAATGCATCATCCATAGTTGCAGGGTGATTTGCAAATATACGTTCATTACACGGAAAACCGTTGAATACATGCTGTACTTCAAATAGTGCTTTTCGTGGTCCTTGCACGACATATGTCGTACTACAAGTGTTTGCCATATAAACTCCTATAGCTAAGATTAATACAAGATAGTTAATTTACTATTAACTATCACTTTATAAATAGTATATAACCGGACACAGGTTGAGCGGAAACATTCATTTCAGAGCTGCGTTAAGCAGTTTAAATGAATTGTTTGACAATACCGTTCCGTCCTTTGCAGTTATATACAATAACCAAATAAACTTATTAATTACGTTATATGTATCTTTATCTTCTGATGATAACGCTTTAAGTTCTTTTACTTTATCTTCGATTTCACTCTCTGAAGCGAATTCACAAAACTCACGTACTGCTGCTTTAGCAGATTCGATTTTATCGATTCCATCCAGAGCTACATTGAGAATACGTCTGTGTACCTCATCGTTAAGTGGGTAATACATAATACAACTCCTTATAATAAAATTACAACACGATAGCTAAAGTACTATTAACTATCACCTTATTAATAATATATATCTGAAAATATATTGAAAATGAAAGAGAAATGAATAGTACACTTCTGGTATATACCAGAAGTGTACCGTAGAGTTTACTTATTGTTTGGTATTAGACCACTTCGTAAGATACCCATTAACAGTATCCTCGACTGCGTCATGTACCTTATTGACATAATCTTTAGGTAGTGCACCATCAGGAAGAGATTGTTGTAATTCTTCTTTTACACCAGACCACCTAGCAAGATATGCCGCATCACTGGCTCTGATTTCATCATAAGTAGTGTTAACATATTCTTCATACGTTACGCTATCCGGAAGATCGGACGGTTGAAACTCTGGATTAAATACTTCATTTTCGAGGAATGTACCACAAACACTATCTTCGCACATTGCATCTTTAAGGACTTGTGGTAATTTTGCTATATCCTCCTCAGGTATATTATATCCACTTACCCAGATATAGTCATCAAATCTATTATCCGGATCAACCTTCTCGAATATCCCCATGCCTGGTTCTTCACACATAAATGCTACTGATAACTTTGGGTAGTTAGCTTTTACCCAATTAGCCCAATACACTGGGTTACCGTACCATTTACTATCGGTATGCATACTGAATGAATCAGCATCATCCCAGAGTTCTTCAATATACTCAATCCATTCACCATTAACAACGACGTTTTCAGCAGTTCTATCAACGCAGCATATATTGCTACCAATCTTCTCATATAACTCGCTAAGTTCGTCGTAACACTTAACTAGCTCATCTCTATCACCATAGAAGAGATAAGTGTTATTAGCTATATTAGCCATAGCTACTCCTTAATTCCCTAACCAAAATAAAACAAGATAGTTAATTTACTATTAACTATCACCGTATAAGTAATATATATTTTAAAACACATTGAAATAAATGAACAACGCTACCCTACTATCACTAGTAGGGTAGTGTTCTAAGTTACTTACTTAAAGTCTGTATAGAATTTAACTATTTCTTTATTCTTAGTGAATACTTCTTCTACTTCTTCCTTAGAGATGATATTAAGATCTACACCTTTAGCGAAAGCTTCTCTGAAGTAACTTTCGTATTGCGGGCATTCCTTAATGAACTCAGGTCTGGAGTAGCTTATAGCACCATATCTAAGTACCTGTCTATCTGAGCAATACGACCAGATCATAGTTTCAGGCAATGAACACAATCCCATAGCCATACCTACTGTTCTAGCTTTACAAGTCATGATAGAACTGATTATAGGGCCTATAAGTGCAGCTTGCTCTACACACAAATCCATACCTAATATAAAGTATACAACCTGATCTGGCGTTCTGGTATCTAAGAACCTACATAAGTTGTTGATGTCCTTAGAGCCGAATTTAATATCAGATCTCATATATACTCTATACGCACTACCGTCACTAGACAATATTCTTATCTGTGGCGGTCTTTGTGCCATGATGGTTATGCCACCCATCTGACTATTATTAGCAGTAGGTGTAGATCCTGATAACGTATTTATAGTCTCCATAAAGCTTTCCATACTGGCTTCAGGTGCATCTATACCTGAATTGATAGTCTGTACTATCTCATCTGTTGGGTTGATACTTTCCTCAGTGATACCTAAAGCATCATACGGATCATTGTAATCTGACATTATTTATCTCCTTGATTTGATGTTCTAGCTATCCAATCCTTAGCTGGTATAATGATATTCTCACCAGTTTGTATACGGTCAAACTCATCCTGAGTAATATGACCTTCAGCTAAAGCTTTGCTTAACAGAGTAGAGTTAACATATTTAACCTGTTTAGCGGCAGCCTGTTCTATCTTAGTAGATACGCCCATATCTGCATGACTACTCATATGGTACAACATAACAGCGAATGGTGTGACACTGATATGTTCTTTCTTAGCTGAACTGTGTATAAGCGCAGCAGCAGATGCACATAACCCTCTGGCTATAGTCTTAACCGTACCCTTACAGCTATCTATAGCACTAGCTATCAGACCACCGCTAGATACATAACCACCAGGACTATCGATGTATATAGATATACAGTCATGTTCATTCATTGTCAGCAAGGTTTCAATCAGTGCAATATAGTTATCAGTTTCAGATATCTGACCTGAAATATATGCAGTGTAGCATATACCATCATTGAGTCTACCTACTTTGTATACAGGGCAATACGCTTTACCTTGTCTACTAGGTTCAGCATATTCTCTAATGCATAAGTCACTGTCTACAGGTCTCGCCATAGTAGGTTGTGGTTCAGTGAAATCTTCCATAGTAGGTTTAGCTTCATTAGGTTCAGATGTACCTAAATTCAGCGAACCCCACATATCGTCAAAATTTAGCATATTAGTGTCTCCTGTACAGTAATGATGCACTTGGTATAAGTTCACCGTTCTTGTTATACACACTATTTGCACCACCTACACCAGCAATAACATCATTACCGCAACGTATACTACGTTCATTATAGATACGAGCAATATCTTTATCGGTTATCATCATGGATTCCATACCTGATGAGTGTGCAATAGCATCTTCTAACTGGTGTCTTGTTACATGGATTTCATCCATAGATTCTTGACCTGAAATATATCTCTTAGTGGCGATTTCATATCCAGGGGCACCTACGGCATCAAAGGTAACGATGATATCTACTTTACGATATTCATACTTGGATTCAGGGCCAGTAGTAGGCTCGCAGAGAGAACGGATACTAAAAGCAGTGTTAATATTAGGGTCTTGTAAGCTCTTTTCGAGATACGGGCCGAATGGTCCGCATGGTTTGACTTTAGCACGTATAGGGAATGCGTTGCAACCATGCATATTAATAGGTTTGTCATCTATCCATACCTTAGTAAATAAGTGAGACATTTTTGATTCATCAATCTTAAGTAATCGACGCATATCCTGTCGACCATTAGCATCATAAATGTCAGGATGACCCCATTCACCGAATAAGATACCATCTTTAAGACAAAGATTGAATCTTGAGTTAGGGTCTCGCATAGCGTTAACTAGTGAATTAGCTTCATAGATAACATTAGCTCTAGTAGGCGCACCTACGCAACCTAATACAACTTCGTAACATCCATTTTCATCAGGCTTAACAGCTTTTAAGTCATGTCCATTATAATTAGTTAATGTGGAGCATGAGAATTTAAGCTCAGCAGGTAAAGTAGTCATGTTCATAATAGGTAATAATCTCCCTTAAGCATTTTTTGCAATAGTGTTCATCACATGATCACTATTGACGATACATATCCTCAAATTCATTATTCTTAGTATTCTGGGTAACAAGAGCAGAGTTAATACCATCACCGCTGTAGGCACCGAATACCTTAGAGTGGTTAGACTGTGCAATGTGTGAGATATCACGCATAGTTAATATGTGGTATGGAGTACCTGGACGGGCTAAACGATATGGTTTGTCGACATGTTCACTATCACGGAATAGATGTTGGTAGATAACCTCTAACAATGTATGACTAGCGTCGATGCCCTTACCTGTAACGGTTTTAAGACTATCAAGCAGCCAGAATATATTGTCATAATTGACGTATTTAGGGAATCTACCTAAACCGATAAATTCTTTCCATAGATAATAACCCATTTTCTCTATTTTAACCACATCGGTGCGTACCATGAATTTATCACCCTTGTAGAAAGTGAGTACTTTAAACTTCTCATCATTTATAGTAGCATCATCTACCTCACTGGGTTTCATTTCAATAGCTGCAGGTAATTGGATACCTATCTTTTTGCCATCAGCTTCCATATCAAATACTGCCAATGCAGTTACAGTTTCAGCCAGCTTAAATAAGCTATAGGTTTCATAGTGTTCAGGTATATAGGCTATTAACTTTTTACCTTCATATGTAACTGAACCATCACTCTGATGTACAAATAAATCTGCACTACTCATTGATATCTCCTAATATCTTCAAACCATCACATCCGCTTTTATTAATGTCCTGGAATTTGTGACGTCTACTATCTGCGTGTATGAATGCTAGTGAACCACCACTTAGAGTATCATTAACTAGATTGATAACTTCATGATTTTGCATTATAAGTTCATTTCTATCATCCAGCATGTCTAGATGAAAGTTGCGTATAGTACCTGTTGCTTTATTTATAAGCAGGTAAGAACTTTTATCAAAATCATTAGCGGTGTTATGATGACGCCATACATCTAAATTAGATTGTCTTGTTATAAATAAGCGTTTAGTGTGGATGAATGCAACAAAACAATCAGCAGATAAGTCTTTAGTAAATTCTCCACGCAGATATTCTTTATATGGAAGAGCTTCATATGCCACATTAGCATTTGATACTGATGCATCCTGCAATAGTTTCTTCATAGCTAATGCTTTCTTAAATGGTATCGTATCTATATTGACTGATATGGTGTTCTTATTAACCAAACTATACTGATCTGGTAAAATCATTATACCAGCCAATATTAATATAGGTGTATATTCATCTAAGCTATAGTTAGTGAAAGTGAATAACCATTTAGAATCTCGTTCAGTAAACAATACATCGTTAAGTGTATACTTATCTTCGGAGAAAATATTGGATACAACTACATCACCTAAAGATGTGAAGTCGAGTAACTGTACTTCAGGTGTAGTATGCCCACCATCAAACCAACATAACTGTGCACCACCCAGGGCGTATAAAGCATTGCTTCTATCATCATACGCAGGTCTACATACAAATCCGTTAACGATAGGTATACATCTATTTAAATTAGGAGTCTCTGATTCACAATCATCTTGTATACTTATACGTAAATCATGAAGTAACCAACGATAAGAAAATATGTTATACACACGTTTGATATAATCACCATAATCGAGGTTAAACGTTTTTAAAGTTGCTAGGGCATCCCATATTTTGATAGGGTTGGTTGGTATAACGGTACCTTCTATATATGCAGGAAGATGTGTCTTATAACCAAGAACTAACCCAGATGTTAAAATCGAATCATATTCATCCCAAGAGGAAGCAGAGGCTGCTTCCTCATAATCAACAATCATACGACTATAGTCTAACGCAGTAGAGGAACTATCATAATCATGTGTCACTGCTACATACACGTGGGTGTTGAGACCAACCATAGTCCATAGAGTAGCAGGAGTAATCTCTTCTCTAGTATATACATTAATTCGACTTTTATGTTCGATATAAATTAGATGAGTAGTATACATAATGGTATAATCTCCCTTTATATAGGTAATTAGTCTATAGAATATGTATTTAGAAAGGAATTTACAATGTCAGAAGATTTATCAGAGTTTATGTGGAGAGAATTTGACAAGCAACATGTAGACTTCCCTGAACCAGCAATGGAACGTATGTTCGAGAGCAAGTTCAAGCGTAATTATACGGTATACATGTTAGCACATTTTGCTTCAAGGATAATAACGTTAGATGATAAGTTCCAGCTACCAGATAACTCCATACTTCATGTGGCAGATAACTTTTTCCACATGGATGACTGCACAGATACACCTAGGTTAGATGATAATTTATTTGTTCAAAACGAAGTATACATGAAGTATCTTTATCACATTCGTGATTTTGATAAAGGTCCTGTAGAGTACCCAGAGAAGTACATATATAGACAAGCTGGTCTACCATCCAGACTCCTCGAATATAGAAGTAAACACGGCTCAGAATACAAGTATCTAAATGCTTTAGACATGTTACCTACAAGAAAGACGGCATTAACTATTATTAATCATAACCCGTTATTCCGTATAAAAGTGTTTGGCAGATTAAAGATGTATCGCCGTGTACAGCAGATTCTAGCATCTATACTGAATACTGTACATAAGCTAGCACCATTAGGTAAAAATCAGTTCATAGTACTACCGTGGGGAGAAGAATATTACGATAAAGCATTATTCTTGCGTAATAGAGAAAAATTAACATTTACCACCATCAAGAAACCTGATGATTTGCACTACATCTTGATGATGCACCTAGTTAATTATTTCTGGGATACAGCTACCACCTCTATGTTCTCTAAGTTACCTGAGGAGACATATGAAAAGGTATACTTCGTATTCAACACAGGTGATAAATATCTGTTCTATAACTTAAGAGCTCTTAAGGCTATGGATAGCAACAACAGAGTATATAGAAAGCTATTCAATCAGCTTAACCTGTTGTCAGTACTGGGTAGACCTAACTCGAATAATGAAGAGTCTAAACAGTTAATAGAAGAAATAAATGCAGATGACGCCATCATTACTGCGAATAAACCTACAGAACATGCAGATGAACGCAGTGATGATACGCCGGTAAATAAAGTATATGAACCTAAGGTTATAGCCACTATACCCGGAAGTACACGTGATGTAGTAGAAACCGTTACTGAAGAAGTCATAGACAAACTGAATAGAGCCGTACCTGTATCCAGTAAACCTACTCCAGTACGTGGTATAAACAAAACAGCTGTAAGTATAGAGGTACCGCAGGCAACTATACCCGTAACAGAAACTAAGAAAGATGCGAAGACAGTGAATCCCATTGTTGCTAAAGGTGCTACTAATACTACTAAGCTTAGAGATATTAAAGATGCTCCACCTAATAATAGTAAACTTTACATCACTGAACTAGATAAAGATACAGATGATTACATTGATTCAGTAGAGACATTAACACCTGCAGCTAAGAACCATTTCAAGAAAGTAGCTAAGAAATATAAGACACTTGAAATTGACGGTGAACCTCTGGAAAAGATACTGGAAAGTGATGACGATTTAACATTAAAGGATACTAAACTAGATAATAAAGTAGTTGGTGATCTGCCTGATGAATCTTCACTGGAGTGTAGTGTACATACTTACGATAAAGACTATTTAGAGAAGACATATAAGAAACACATCGCTGGTGTTATAACCTCATTCCAAAAATCAGGTGTATACCTTGTTGATGTTAAAACTGAGAAGACTGTAACTGATTTGCACAACTATACTACTTATAGTTGTCAGTATGAAGATATAGATGGTAAGAAATCTACAATTAAATTTAAGTTGCCTAACATTAATGAACAAGGTATCGTTAAGATAGATGGTGTTAAGCAGTATATCAAGAAGCAAAGATTTCCGTTACCAATAGTTAAGATAAATGATAAAGTAGTATCTTTAACATCTAACTACAACAAATCTCGTGTGATAAGAAACTCTAATAAAGCACATAGTTATTTGGATTATGTACATAGCTTTCTGACTGACAAAGACAAAGCTAATTGTAAAATCACCTATGGTAGAGATATTTCTAATCTACCGTTAGCGTATGAATATACACAATTAGCTAGTAAGTATTCTGTATTAGAATTCACTAGTAGAACCGATTTAGCACGTTATTCTCTATTCTTTAATTATGCTGATAGAATCAATAAGTTTGATGGTAAACCAGAACTACTGAATAAGTTAGAAGCACAATACGGTGTGTACTTCGGTAAGACTAACGATATTTGGCTATTTGCTGATAATACTAATAGAGTATACGCAGTAAAGAAAACTGGTGGGGAAATTGATATAGGTTGCTACAGCATATTGGATGTATGTAAGTTAGCACTTAATGTACCAGCTTACAATAAGCTTAAACCACTGTCTGAATGGGTTACTCTAACTATATTGGACTTGAACATACCTATCATCTTCATGCTAGCATACAGATATGGTTTACGAAATACATTAGACTATATAGGTGCTAAATACACTATCACCGAAAATAGAAGTAAAACCATAGTAGGTGAGAACACTATTGAAGGTACTGAAGACTTTGTTAGAGATGCTATCTCTGGAGATATACCTGGTTATGATGACAGTATAGAAAACTATGGTAAAGATACTGTTGTTTGCTATGAAGGTATATGGAAAGATAACCTAGATAAGCGAGATTCTCATGATACAAAACGTTACGCAGAGATAGATGCTGAAATAGGTGATATCCTAACTAGAATACGTAAGAAATATGATAAAGGTCTCACTGATAATGAGATACGTGAGTATATTAAACACCATCTTTACACTAAAGGTAGTACATTAGTTTTAAGTAGAAAAGACGTTGACAGTTTAAATAAGAAGTATAATGTTACTTCTGAGAATTGTACATGGGTTGTTGAAGATATAGTTACATATAGTCCACCAGCATGTTCTTGTGGTAAATGTTTAATACCTATATATGAAAACGTTTTTGAAGAGGAAAATGCACCTCTCAATGAGATTAATTATTTCAGAGAAGTTTTGTATGATCATGAAATATATTTCATTGATAACATAATCGATATGGTAATAAACGCTAAACATAATAAAAATGTAGTTATATCTGAAGAATTCCTTGACGGTGTTCTGTTATACCTAACTTCACATGAGGAAGGGCATAGTAAAACACCTAAGAAGATTGTAGATGAGATCATACGTACGCATACATTAGACGCTACCGAAATATATGCACAGGAATGTGCACTAGCAGCTATAAAGGAATGGGCTAAAGATAAACTAACTGATAAAGAGCTTACTGAACATATAACAATGCTGCCTAGTATATTTGATTTTGTGAAAGATATGTTTTCCAAAGTCAAACACATGTTTGGTATGGAAGCATTAGGTAGACCAGTTAAACCTAGATTGGATAAAGTTAAGTTATTCTTAACATTACGTAGTAACAACGTACAGTTCAACAACTGTCAGGTACAGGTTAGAGCTATGGTGATAACAGTTGCACTAGGTACTAAAGCTAGTTGTACCAGACGTATAACTAACTATGATGGTTCTGTATTTACTACTCCAGGCAAGAACGATATACCTAGAGACTTAATAGATAAAGCATGTGCTTACTTACAATGCGGCAAACGTAAGATATCTAAAGCTGAGGTAGTATGGGTACCTGCAGATAAGATACCTGATAGAAGTGTCTTAGATACTCCTAGGTTAACACCAGTAGAGTATAAGAAGATGACCTCTAAGCTCTGTATCAATGAAAATAAGGTACGTCCACCTAAAGGAAGTAACGAAGATTGGTCTATAGGTTTCGAGGATATATCCGACGATGTTAAGTATGTTCCTAAGCCAGATGATATACATATCAAGTTTGCGGATAGAGTACTTCATATCAACAGATATCCATTAGCACATTCTCTTATAGTAGCTGGATTAGAGTATTTTGATTTATCTAACTACGATATGGCTGAATTAGAATCTAAAGATGCCTATTATAGATTACTGATGGATAAGAAGTTATCTATTAACTATATTAAAGGTATGGATAGTTTCTATGACTTATTCGTAGACAACATGACTTATCAAGTACTTAAGATGATGCATGAACCTACTACAGTTAGAGACTTGTTGATTCGTGCTACAGTACTATTAACCACTACTGACCATTTACCAGCCTCTTCTGGTTACAATCACCGTATCAGAGGTTATGAACAGTTTGCTGGTGTAGTATATAACGAACTAGCAAGAGAATTCGCCAACTATAAGTCTAAGAATGGTGCTAACAATAAATTCAGTATTAACCCAGACGCTATATACCTAAGAGTATTACAGAATGCATCTATGCTTAATGCTGAGTCAGGTTCACCTATCGAAGATATGACTCTTATGTGTGATATGACATATGGTGGTGTAGGTGGTAGATCTGCAGACTCATTCGTTATAAGTGATAGACATTATGATAAGTCTGATGTTGGTGTAGTATCCGAATCTACTGTAGATAACCAAAAGGTAGCATTCAACTCTGCTTTATCTTACAACCCAAATATAGTTAATACACTAGGTATGGCTGAAGATATACCGCAGGATAAGCTCAAAGCATCACAGATATTATCACCACACTCATTATTGTTCCCGTTCTCAACTTCAGATGACTCAAAACGCTTGAACTTCATTAAAATTCAGAGTGCGCACTTAGTGCCAACTGATGGTTATGACAAGATGCGAGTACGTACGGGATATGAACGTGTATTGGCGCATAGATGTGGTAAGAACTTTGCTGGTGTAGCTAAAGCTAATGGTAAAGTCACTGCTATAGATGAGAAAGCTAGGTTAGTTGAGGTTACGTATGTAGATGGTACTAAAGAAGTGTACCCATATGGTTCTGAGCTTATGGAATTCGACTCCATGGAGTTAGATAGCCGTATAGCGTGTAACGTTAAGTTAGGTCAGAAGGTAGCTAAGGGTGATATAATCACTTACAATAGTGACTACTTCAAGAAAGATGCTATATCAGGTCAGGTGGATATGTCATTAGGTACATTAGCTAATGTTATCTTCATGGAAATGGATACTACTCTGGAAGATAGTTTTGAAATGTCTAGTCGTTTATCTGAGAAGTTAACTATGCATCCAGTTAACACTAAGACAGTTTCACTATCAGGTAAATCTCTTATACACAAGTGCTTACCTATAGGTAGTGTAGTATCTCCTACAGATGACTTAATGATATTCGAAGAAGATCCTACTGCTACTGAAGGTATGAATACTGATGATGAAGCATTAGCTATGTTATCAGAGTTAAATAGAAGAACACCATCCGCTGGTCATGCTGGTAAAATTATCCGTATAGATGCTTACTATAGTTGCGACCCATCTGAAATGCACCCTACAGTGCATGCATTGGTTAAACAATGTGTAGAAGAAAAGAACAGAAGAGCCAAATTAGCCAAAGGTTCTAAGGAAGAAGATGATTACCCAGCATCATCAATGATTAAAGAAGGTGCCAAATATAAAGGGGTAACTTTCGATAAGGATACGGTTATGTTCATCTTCCATATACAAGAAGATATAAAGCATAACGTTGGTGATAAGTTGGTTGTATGTAATCAGCTTAAAGCAACCTGCGGTGGTATTTTCCCTAAACCGGTATACACTGAGAGTGGTGTCGAGGTTGATATGTTATTTAGCATGATGTCAACCAACAAGAGAATTGTACTTTCGCCCTTCAAATTTGGGATAACTTCACAGATACTTACAAAGATCGAGGATGATATTTGCTTAGAGTATTTTGGAGAACCTAGAGATAAGAAGTAGAAGGAGTATTAATTAGAATTAACCGTTAGTAAAAACAAAAACATTTAAATGGTAAAAATAAAAGGTATCCTTCCAACTAGGGAAGGGTACCTTATTCTCATTATTTAGGTGGCCTGTATCCTTTCCAATACCTAGTTAGACCTTTACTGTTAACATATTCACATGCTAAGTTAGAATGATGATGACCTAAACGTAAATCAGATATATATTTATCGCTAACATTATACTGTCTGGCTATCTCACAGTTTTTCTTATCAGTATAAGTAAATTCATCATAGATACTAAATATAGTAGCTTTATCTAGTTTAGGTGGTAATTTACGAGTTATAAGATCTCTATATTTACCTATAAGCGTAAAAACTGGCCACATACTATTAAACCCTAGCTTATCAGCTATAGCTTGATAAGACATACCTTCATTAAACAATTTAACACACTTAATGGCTAATTCATCACGACGTTCTTTTTCACGAACATCAACACTACGCTTAGCCCAAGTATATTTATCAGTTCTATATCTACGTGATACACCTCGTCGTATCTGATTTACAGTAGGAGCAGGAACACCTGTTTCCTTACTTATATTAATATCAGAATATCCTGCTTGCAAGTATTGCCAAATACATTCAAGTAAATGATCGTCTATAGTAGTATGCAGAAGACCATTTATAGAGGCATGCTCAGTATTACCCCTGATTGTGGTCCATTCAAGATTATTCCAACTATTGTTCAGTTTATTTCCATCAAGGTGATTAACTACTAAGTTTTCTTCTGTGAAACCTTTAGCTAATAAATACTTAGGTACACTTACAAAATGATGAGCTACTAATCTATGAACTTTAATATTGGGTACAGAACCTAGATCTACCTGTCTATAACCATCCTTATTAATACTCCCTTTAACCTTGGCCATAGTTTCAGTGTTCCAAACTTCACCTAATTTAGTAACATAATAGTAAAAGCCTCTACTCGTTTTATAGATGGTTTTAGCTTTATCTAAGTTAGATATACTGAAAAATTCTTTACATCTACGGATAGTATCGGCATAAGTACTATTTTCCCATAGAGACTCTTTTATATTATACCATGCGAAACCCACTAACATGTCTCGCGGAATAACTAGTTCGATCGGATTTCCTGATACGTCATACTTTCTTATTTTCCATTTATTACCACCTACACGTTCCGCTTTACTTGGTATGTTGTATTCATATACTTCGCCATCAAGGTTAACTTCTAACAGGCAAAATCCGATATTATCTAGTGGAGCGAAACCTACTCTCATGCCATTTGGCCTTTCAAATATTTCCATATTTCTCCTAAGTAAATTTAAATTACACTAATATACTAAATATATATGGATATATATAGTCGATTTAGTAATATATAAATTCAATTATTTTGAAAAAGAATAGAAATATACACTACACTAGGGATATCCCTAGTGTAGTGATATATAGATAGTTGATATGTTAATTCCAACGTGCTTCTTTGCGGTTTACTTCCCACTTATTCTTGCTTTTTCTTCTTCTTGTATTCTTATTATCGGGAGGTAACATACTCATATCACCTGATTCCTTTATAGCAGACATTAAGGCATCAGACATAACGTTGTTATGTACACGATGTTGTTCTCTAGGTTTACGCTCAATTACGTCATCTTTAATGATAACTAACGCAGAGCCATCGTACTTAAATGTAACGATGTGCTTCTTGTTATCGATAAATGTAGCGTATTTATACTCAACGTCTTTAGTGGCTATAAGGATAGCAGGTAATGACTCATACACATATTCTTTACCGAAACGATTAGTTCTAGTCTCGGTATCTAACTTTCTACCCGCATAGAACACACCTTTATTATACAGCTCTTCTGTATTAAATAGGTTAGCTCTAGTTGCAGGGTTGTCAGCATTAAAATATATGATAGCCATGTCAGTTACAGCTAGTGCTTCATCAGTTTCCACTTTAGCTGCAGACAGATATTTTCTATCAGGATGGTATCTAACCGCTTTGAATATAGGTGTGATGTTGTTAATAACCTGGCCATCTCCACTACCATAGATGTTAAAAATCTTAAGTGTGTTAGAGTTAGGCCGGTTGAAGATACCTACATCAACACCAGTAAGCTTATGACCTTCTACGGTATAAGCTTTTGATATGATTCCTGGTGTGATAGTATTATTAGCTGGATTTATTGTAAAAGATTGCATAATTATATTTAGTTCCTATCAGAAAAGAGATACTTTATAAGCGATATTGGCACTATCACCATATATACCGCGAGATATACGCATATAGTTATTGCCCATGCGACTATTAGCATAATTATCACTAACATACAACAACACATGTAGTATATGGATACTAATTTATCTACTACTCTATGGCGTAATTCGGTTACGAAAGCAGCACTCAAGTAATCCATATACACTATCCAGCTAAATATAAGTCTTCAGGTTTCATAAGTGTGAATACTGAAATGTTATCTTTATTTAGGGAAACAGAATAGTAAGGGAAAATGTTACGATAATCTAATATCTTACCAGCACCTACATAACTGTTAAGCCATGTTAGTGTCATAACTTCATCTCTTGTATGATACTGATAAAATACAGTTGCGTACATACCTAGTACAATATTGATGTATGCTGGATTACCATCACTCTGTGAACATATCCAACTAAGTAATACATCTGATACTTTAGCACCGGTATTCTTCAAGAACGCTACTTCTCTACCGTTGGTCTTAGAGTTCGGATTGGTGCCTGCATGTTCGATCTGATGCGCAACCGTTTCAGGTAATGTTTCAGATTCTTCCATTTTAGCCCAATTCGTACCTATGGTAACTAAGTCTTTAGGCATACTGATGCTACGTACGTTGTTAACGAATTCTTGTGCTAAGTCTAGCGGTGTTTGGTTATTTTTAGTTAATAGCATTGGTCAGTTCCTTTCTATATGGGTGAATATCTTCATATTATAAAAAATAAACAAGAGCGTGTTGAGACAACTCTTGTTTATTTGATGTATATACTAACTGCTGATGTGCTTTTTATACGCCTCTTCATTAGTGTATATTCTAGCATTAGCTGGTATGTCAATATCAGGTGTTACTGATTTAAATGATACACCTTTGTATTCTGGTATAGTTGTACCAGTAAAGTATACAAGATTAGGCGTAATAATAATATCAATAGTATCACCGATATTAATCTTATACCAGTCATCATCAGGCTTATACTTACTAACCAATACACTATCCGTGTTATCACGTACGACTAAACAAATAGATTCGCCTTTAGTGAAAGTGTTAGCTACATAAACATGATTTAGTCGTATAGTTAACGGATCATTTAAAACACCAAATGGTTCTGCCTGTTTGATAAACAGTTGGAATCTAACGTCTTTAATTTCCTGAATAGTCGCAGTAGAATCATACAGACGTGGATATGTGTTATCCGTCTGGCTAGCATATACTTCAGAGAACTTTTTCCTGAATTCATCTAACTTAGATGCTTCTAAACTAAGACCACCAGCTACTCTATGCCCACCAAACTGGATAAGAGTATCCTTACATGCTTCCAGACCACCATACAAATCATATCCAGTAGGTGCTCTACCACTACCGTGTAGTACATCTGTACCAGTTAGACAGATAACAGGTACTTTAAATAAGTCAGTTAATCTAGCAGCAACTATACCGATAACACCAGCTAACCAATCTGCTTTATGTACCACGATAGCAGAAGGTAGTGTGTTTTCATCTTTACGGTATAATAATTCTATTAGTTCAAATGCCTCTTTAAAGATGATATCTTCTATAGTCTTACGAGAACGATTACAGTTAATAAGATCATTAGCAAGTAATATACTATCTTTACCATTATCTGAAGTATCTTCTGTATCTAACAATAATTGCATACCCAGATCTACTCTATTCATTCTACCTGCAGCATTAATCTTAGGTATAAGAATAAATGATAAGAAGTTAGTAGTTATATCTGAACCATATTTAAATCCGGATAATGTCATCAGTGCTCTTAAGCCAGGGTGGACACACCTATTGAAGCTTATCATACCCAATCGCATCATGCATCTAGCTGTCCAGTTTAATGGTATCATATCTGAGAGGATAGATAAACATACAGCTATTTCGCAAAAACTAATTAAGTCATAGTCTTTATGATTCATCAGCTTACAGACGGTTAAACCTAACTTGGCTGCGACGAAACAACCTGACATCATGTATTCATCATCTTCTTCTTTAGCGAATACTTTAGGGTTTAATATATACTCACATTTAGGAAGTTCTTTACCTTCTGCAAGATGATGGTCAGTTACTATAACCTGATAATTCTCTGGTAATTTAGCTATTTCATCCGCAGCTGCAATACCATTATCTACAGTAATAATTAACGGCGAATCTATCATATTCTTTTCCGCAAATTCTTGTATTTTAGCAGCATTGATACCATAACCATCTTCTCGACTAGGTATCCACCAAGATATATTCGCCTGATGAACTGCATTAAGACAAGAGTATAATGTAGCGGTAGCAGTCATACCGTCAACATCATAGTCACCAGCGATAATGATACGTTTATGTGCACGGATAGCATCTGTGATTATGTTAGCAGCATTTTCATAGTGTTCGTTGTATTGTGGTGAAGTATCAGTGATATTAAGGATATCACACATTCTTGTAAGATTACTACGTCTCTTACATATTTCGTTAATGAGCTTAGACCCTATGACTGGTGTATCGTCATTTAGCTCATTGATTATAGGGCGATTTTCCCATGTTTCAATAAGTTGCATATATTGTTCCTCGTGTTGTTAATTCTAGTAAATGATTACACTAAATAAAAAATAACATCAGTGCGTTACTGGCACTGATGTTATATGTTACATTATAGATTACAGGCTCTGCATTATATCGACAATTTCTTTGGCGGTACGTTCCACCTGTGCTGTAGAAAAATGGTCAAACTCATCTATCTTCATTTTGTATTCTCTACATACACTAATACCATTGTCATGTACATTGATGGTATCACCGTCCTTCAGCTTGGTTGCGATTTCTGCAACCTGTTCCTGTGATATGTGTAATATGGCGTAACGTATCACAATCTTTATATTACACACATTACGAGTAGGTGCAGTAATATCAATGTAGCCTGAGCGACCATCAGAACCGGCGCTAATATGTGCCACGATGTAAGTTTCATCATGTAGTTCTGGGTGACAGCGGTCTTCCATTAATTTCTTCAGTTCCGCTGCCAGTAATATGGTATTTGACAAAAACATAATTGTTCCCTCCACAAAATAGCACTAGTGCTTTACCGGCACTAGTGCATACTTAGATTACATCCCGTTCAGCGTTCCCACGATGTCTTTGGCGGCGTGCTCGATTTGTTCAGTAGAAAAACTACTGAACTGTTCAAGCGCCATCCCATATACTTTATGTACACAGACATGGTCATGGTACACATGTATAACATCATCAGCACGCAGCTTAGCCGCACATTCCGCAACATTCTCTAATCGTATGTTGTAGCCTGCAGTGATTTCTATTCTGCATACATCGTCGGCAACACTAACGTGAATTCTGAATTCATCAGAAGAATTACCATATTTTAGTATGGTGAGCGCGTGCTCGGTATACATATCTGCTTTGCAATCAGGACCGATTAATTTTCGCAGTTCCACTGCTAATATTGTAAGATTTGTTATAAGCATAACAATTCTCCTATTTTAAATCGTTTGGATTTAATACATTCAACTAACAATACTAGTTAAGTTATAGAGGTAGGTATCCAAACATCACACTATTCTCCTCTTAATAATGTAGAAATGAAAAATAATTGAACTTCGCCACGGTGGTGCTACAAGCTATGTAGCTACTCCCTTGCAAACATCATGTCGTATAATGCTCGTGCTGATACATTCTTTACAACATGGTTTTTCTCATATCGTTTGACTG